>ERZ857785.2859-NODE-2859-length-13985-cov-4.282340_pt1 | contig 13985 bp, 11 predicted proteins | sample MGYA00519763_ERZ857785 | MGnify/ENA primary metagenome ERZ857785 (study PRJEB31778, sample SAMEA3449365) | human gut metagenome | biome: human gut; feature: human-associated habitat; material: faeces | place: United Kingdom | collected 2010/2012 ... | reverse complement strand
ATGCCATCTGATCCATCAGACCGCACGGCTTGCCAAAGTAAATATTTTCTGCGTACTGTCCGATTTTTGCAATGTCAATGGCGGTCAGCTTGCTCTCACAGAAAAAGCGGTTGATGATGACGCCGATCATGGTTTCATATGCCGCGGACGAGGACAGACCCGAACCGCTCAGCACATTGCTGGTCATGTATGCGTCAAAGCCCTTGATTTCGTGGCCGAGCTTGTGCGCCGCAGCGGCAACGCCGCGAATGAGCGCCGCCGTCTTGTTGGTCTCCTCCGGATGCGGAGTCAAATCCGTCAGATCAATTTCGTCCAGCGGATAGCCCTCCGACTGAATGCGCACAATCATGCTGTCATTCGGCGCGGCGCACGCGACAATGTCCAGATTGACGCTTGCCGCGAGCACATTGCCGTGCTGATGGTCTGTGTGATTGCCGCCCAGTTCGGTTCTGCCCGGTGCGCTGAACAGCTCGATTTCTTCCGTTCCGCAAAACTGTGTGCGGAATCCCGTCAGCACATGCAGCAGCCGGTTTCGATAGTCTGGCAACTCCGGACTGCCCGCCATACAGCCGTATACCTCGCAGAGTCTTTCATCTGCTTTTCCTGTATGCAGAGATAATTCTGCCTGTTCTAAACGAATCAAAGATACATCACCTCGGAGTTAGATATGTGGATTTTCACAGCAAATCATGTTAAAATAAAGAAAAAGGGGTGTTCACTATGTTGAGACGATATGAGTTGACTGATGAAGAATGGCTTCGCATTGAACCTTTATTACCTCCTGAAAATACTGGAAAACAAGGACGTCCGAGAAAGATGGACAGATTATATCACGAGAAATGATTGAGCAGTCCATTGACGATGGTGAAGCTTACCGCATTGTACTTGATGGCAAAAAAGTAGGCGGTGTTGTGATTAAAGTCGAGGGTGAAAAAGGCGACCTTGATCTTCTTTTCGTTGCGCCATCAGTTCATAGCAAAGGCATCGGGTATGCTGCATGGTGCGAAGTTGAGAAGTTACATCCAGAAGTGAAAGTTTGGGAAACCGTAACGCCCTATTTCGAGCAGCGGAATATCCATTTTTATGTGAACAGATGTGGTTTTCGCATCGTAGAGTTCTTTGACAAATATCACCAAGACCCCAATGATCCGGAAATGAATGCTGAAAAGCAGGACGAGCAGTTTCCGGACGGAATGTTTCGGTTTGAAAAGGTTATTCGGTAAATTTATATTTGATAAAGGAGATGGCAAATATGTGATGGTCTATTGGGGGCGGAATCATAATCTTTGCGTTAGGTATGTTTATCTTCTTAAAGCCGGGCTTAATATGGAAATTAACAGAAGAATGGAAATCTTATCGTGCAGATGAACCATCTGAGTTCTATTTGAAAGCCACAAAAATCGGTGGTGCTTTATTTGCCCTATTTGGAATTATTATAATTATGCTTCCATTTATTTTGGAGTGATAATTCCGGTTTGCAGAATACTACTTGTAGGACTTGGTTTCCACTGCTTTTTTATTAAAGTGTAAAGAAAAACTGCGCCATAGCCTTGACAGGCCATCGCGCAGCGATTTTGTTCAATTGGAAGTTATGGCTTTGACTTTTTCCGAATAATCAGCTTTAGGATAATACATACGACCACCACAACAGCCACCAAGGCACCATCCAACAGCAGCTCTGTGTACCACGGTGCAGACTGTATGGCATATAAATTTGGGTAGGTTTTAAAGTGCCAGAACTTATAAATTCCGAATCCAATGAAAACTCCTATTGATGAACCAATAACGATGTTAAAAAAACAATTCAACTTTCTCAGCATGGCAGCACACCCCTTTCCAAATTTCCGATTTGTACTTATTTCTTAAACAGCTCAGAATGTGAACCAAGGCGATAAAGCATCAAAACAAGAACATCTCCACAAATCTCATAAATAAGCAGCCAGTCCGGTTCGATGTGACACTCACGCGTGCCTTTGTAGTTTCCTGTAAGGTCATGATCCCTGTATTTTGCATCCAGCGTACCGCCATTCGCCAGAATACCGATTACCTCAAACAGCTTATCAAGATTTTTATTTTGCTTTTTGGCAAGCTTCAAATCCTTTTTAAACTGATTGGTAAACTGAATGTCGTATTTCATACGTCGAGAGCTGCCTTAAGTGCATCCATACTGGAATAACGCGGAGCAGAAGGATCCTTCATCATTTTTCTGCCTTCCTCAATGGCAGTGGCTGTTGTATCATTCGGTACTTCCAGTTTTAATTCAAAAGGAATACCATGCTCACGGATAGCGGTTCTCAGGAACATATTTACAGCAGTTGTCATATTCAGACCAAGCTCATTGAAGATTTCCTCCGCCTGATCCTTGATTGCCTTGTCTGTACGAATATTTAAATTAGTTGTTGCCATACAAAACACCTCCATTCAAGTATAGTATACTCAGAAATACGCCTGATGTCAACATATTGTCATTACATAAGATGCATAATGTGCTTCTGGTCATCATCAAACTCGAACAGAAGCGCAAATGCTGCAAGATCCAGATCTCCGTCATAGCCGGGACATGAAAAAGAAAATATTTGCGATTGCAAATTTTCGCTGAATGTTAACGTTCAAAATATTGCCGCTCAGTGAAAAACGTGATATGATTAGAAATAGATTTTGTAACACCTTTCATGAGCTTGCTGGAGAATTAAAAACATACATACCGGATGGAACAATTATTTGTTTATGAAACACAGGGAATAGTGATGGATGCTTTTTTCCGGCATTGCTTGACTATGAAGATTTCTCATATTCCCAAACAGGGACAAGTCTATGAAGAGTTTAAGTTGCATCATTTAAACTGTGAATTCAATGGTCAAGACCGTGATATGGATGTCATTTTTGCCACAGATTGCATCTGTTTGAAACTGTGAATGCGCGATATCAGAGGTGTGGACATGTTTCCGTTTTGACAGGATATGTTTCCGCGAACGGGCATAGAATCAGAAGGTATCGTGCCATGTGGAATGTATCGTGTCGATGGTGAAAAAAGAAAAATAAAGGAAAGTAGAGGGAGGAAGATCTGGCAAGATTCTCCTCCTTTTTTTAGAAGTAAGGAGAAAATCATGAAGAATCATATAGAAATCACAAATTTCAATGATCCCAACCTGGATCTGTATGCGCGCCTGTCGGAGGTACAATTGCTGCGGTATGCGGAGCCGAAGCAGGGGATTTTTGTTGCGGAGAGTCCGAAGGTAATCGGACGGGCTCTGCAGGCGGGGTATGAACCGATATCTTTCCTGATGGCGCATCAGGATCTGGACCGGGAAGCGGTGGAGATTCTGGAACAGTGGGAGGATATTCCAGTCTATACGGCAGAGGATGCGGTGTTACGGAAATTGACCGGATTTGCCATGACGAGAGGGATGCTGTGTGCGATGAGACGGCGAGAACTTCCTTCAGTGGAAGAAATCTGCCGTGGAGCAAGGCGTATCGTGGTTCTGGAAAATGTTGTGAATCCGACGAATGTGGGGGCTATCTTTCGTTCGGCGGCGGCGCTTCATATGGATGCGGTACTTTTGACAGGAGGATGCAGTGATCCGCTTTATCGTCGGGCAGCCAGAGTCAGTATGGGGACGGTGTTTCAGATTCCGTGGACGTATTTTGATAAAAAAACAGTCTGGCCGTCACAGGGGATGGCGCAGTTACAGAACATCGGTTTTAAAACGGTGGCGATGGCTCTTCGGAATGATTCGGTGGAGATCGATGATCCTGAACTGAAAAGGCAGGAAAAACTGGCGATCATTCTCGGAACAGAAGGTGAAGGGCTTCTGGCAGAGACGATGGAAGCGTGTGATTATACCGTGAAGATCCCGATGAGCCACGGTGTGGATTCTCTGAATGTGGCAGCGGCGAGTGCGGTGGCGTTCTGGGAGCTTGGAAGATGAAATTAGGTAGTAAGATATAGAAAAGATATGGTACAATATAAAAAGACGTTGATGGGTGGAAAAGACGCAGTCTCTTTTCCATAAGACGTTATAGGGTGATTATGAAGATTGTGAAAATGTAAGCAGCAAAGGAAGTACGAAGCATTGTTGTAAACCAGGAGGAAAAACGGTGGAGAAACAGGAATTGCATATAGATTTTAAAGTGGCAAAAGCAGCTTTTGAAAAGTATCTGGATGAGTATGACAGAACAGATGACAAGATTCATCTGAAAATCGTACATACCTATTGTGTGGTGGATGCCGCAGAGGAGATTGCTACCCGGATGCATCTGAGAGAGGAAGACGTTCAGCTGGCCAAGATCATTGGCTTGCTTCATGATATAGGAAGATTTGAGCAGATCAAACGATTTCATAGCTTTGAGCCGGGGACTATGGATCATGCGGTATACGGAGCAGAACTTCTTTTTGGACCGGAGCAGATGATTCGCCGGTTTGTAAAAGATCCGTCCTTTGATCAGCTGATCTGTGTGGCAATCGCAAAACACAGTGACTTTAAGCTGGAAGGTATAGAAGATAAACGGACATTGCTGCATGCCAGACTGATCAGGGATGCGGATAAGCTGGATAACTGCAGAGTAAAACTGGAAGAATCCATGGAAACACTTCTGGATATGGATGAAAAGACAGTGGGCGCAAGCCCCATATCCCCAAAGGTGTGGGAGTCCTGCAAGGCAGAAGAATCTGTCCTCTCCGCAGATCGAAAAACCGGAATGGATTACTGGATGTCGTATCTTGCTTTGTACTTCGACATTAATTTTCCGGAGACTTATCAGATCATAAAGGAGCAGGATTATATCCGGCGGATCGCAGAACGCGTACCCTACAGCCGGGAGGATACAAAGGAAAAAGTTGCGTATACAGTAAAAAAACTGGAAGAAAAGATGAATATTCAACCGTGAAGCTGCCGGTACTGAGAGGGCGATAATCCAAAGTGCTTTTTAAAAGCCTTGCTCAGATGAAATTCATCGCAGAAGCCATAGTTGATGGCAGCTTCCCGCAGCTTGGTATCCGGCTGGGTAAGTAGAAACTGCCGGACCATTTCCAGTTTTGTTTCCATCTGGAAAGCAGGAAAGGTTTTTTTGCAATACTTATGAAATCGATTGTTTAAGGTACGTTCGCAGATATAATACCGGGAAGCTATTTCTCCGGCAGTAAAGAAAGTCTGTGGCGTGGAATGAATCAGCCTGATAATCTCTTCAATCATGGGATCGATGGGAGTCAGGCTGCTTTTTTGTGCTTCCAGCCGAGAAAGTTCACACAGAAAAAGAGAGAACAGAAGGGAAAGTCTGTTCTCGCGTTCCGGATCGTGACTCCAGGAGACAGAGATGATCTCTTGCATATATTGACGGACTTTTGGATTATGTTGACAGTGGAGAAGGCTGGAACAGGAAAAAAGCCGGAAAGCTTCCGAAGGATCCACTGCAGATGGGTATAGATGGTTATATTTCTTTTCAACATCGGTAGGCAGTGCATGAACATACATGTGGCGGTTACCCGGGTTACACAGCTTTTTTCCGTAGTGATGTCTTCCGGCAGTGAGAATCAAAAGATCGTCACTTTGCAGAGCGTAGGAAGTATCATCCTCCCAGATTTCCCAGGTACCGTTCAGGATATATAAAAAATCATGTTCGCCGATGATTCGGTTAGGATGCAACATACCATGGACAGAGGTTACATAGTTTCCGCTGGTAATGGTATGCATTTTCATTTTCTCAAGATATAACATGGTGCCACCTTTCCAATTTATACATGCCGGTTTCCATCCGGGCAATGTTATAAAATTGATCGTTGTATTAGTATAATGCTAGGTACTGAACAGTTACAAAATCGAAAATGAGTAACTGCGACGATACTGACAGTTGCGAAATAATAAAAATTCGTATCATAAGTATAATCGGAAACAGGAGGTATTGCAAATGGAGAAAAATATGTATTCTCGTCCGCTGTCACTGCGCAGCATGAAGATCAATGACAAATTCTGGAAGCAGGAGATGGAAGTAGTACGTAAGGAAGTGATTCCGTATCAGTGGGCAGCCCTGAACGACCAGGTGGAGGGAGCAGCTCCCAGTTTCTGTATGCGAAACTTTAAAGTAGCGGGAAAACAGAATAAAGAGAGAAAAGAGCAGGGCAAAGCTTTTATAGAACCAAAATATACATTCCGTGGATTTGAATCATTACCGGAGGATCCAAATCATCCGGAAGATAAGTTTTATGGTTTTGTATTCCAGGATTCAGATTTTTCCAAATGGATCGAAGCAGTCGGTTATTCTCTGACCCAGCATCCGGATCCTAAGCTGGAGGCAATCGCAGACGGAGCCATCGATATCGTGTGTGCAGCTCAGCAGGATGACGGATATCTGGATACTTATTATATTATCAACGGAAAAGATAAGATTTTCACAAATCTGAAGGATCATCATGAACTGTATTGTATGGGTCATCTGATCGAGGGAGCCGTTGCATATTATGAAGCTACCGGAAAAGACAAATTGTTGAAAGCAGCAGCTCGTTTTGCAGATTATGCAGCAGCTCATTTTGGTCCGGAAGAAGGAAAATGCAAGGGATATCCGGGACATGAGATTGCAGAGATGGCACTGGTACGTCTCTATGAGGTGACAAAAGAGCCAAGATATCTGGAATTGAGCAAGTTTTTTATCGATGAGCGTGGAAAACGACCTTATTATTTTGATAAAGAGCATCCGGAAGAAGTGAAAAAAGGCCATGAAAACGACCTGCGTTATTTTTATAACCAGGCTCATCTGCCGGTACGCCAGCAGGATGAAGCAGTAGGTCACGCAGTACGTGCCGTATACCTGTATTCCGGTATGGCAGATATTGCAAGACTGACAGAAGATGAAACCTTGTATCAATCCTGTGAAAAACTCTGGGACAGTATAGCAAATGAAAAAATGTATATTACCGGAGGCATCGGTGGTACACAGATCGGTGAGGCTTTTTCTTATCCATATGACCTGCCAAATGATACTGCATATGCAGAAACCTGTGCTTCCATCGGTCTGGTTTTCTTTGCAAGAAGAATGCTTGAGATCAAGCCGGATGCAAAATATGCCAATGTTATGGAAAGAGCTTTGTATAATGGAATTCTAAGTGGAATGGCTCTGGACGGAAAGAGTTTCTTCTATGTAAATCCTCTGGAAGTTCTGCCGGAGGCCAGCCACAAAGATGAGAGAAAATTCCATGTAAAACCGGTTCGACAGAAATGGTTTGGATGTGCATGCTGTCCGCCGAACCTGGCTCGTCTGGTAAGTTCTATCGGTTCTTATGCGTATACAGAGAAAGAGGATACTTTATTTGTACATCTTTATATGGGCAGTGAACTGACCAAAAAGGTGGGAGATAAGGATGCGAATGTAGCAATTACTTCGGAACTGCCATGGGATGGAAATGTGGAGATCGCTGTGGAAGCAAAGGATACAGATTTTGTACTGGCACTTCGTATTCCGGACTGGTGTGGTGGAAATTATACTGTAGATGGCATTGAGAAGGATGAAATGTCTGAAAAGGACGGTTATCTGTATGTGAAGAAAGCCTGGAGTGAAAAAGATGTTCTGAAACTTCATTTTTCCATGCCGCTGCTTTTGATGGAGGCAGATGAGAAGGTACGTGAGGATGCAGGAAAAGTTGCAGTACTGCGAGGACCGATCGTGTACTGCCTGGAAGAAGTGGATAATGGTAAGGAGCTGCATCTTTTAGAAGTGAATCCGGATGGTAAGTATGAGATCAAGGACAGTGAGATCTGTGGTAATCCGGTGAAAGTTGTGGAGATGGATGGGTTCCGTGTTGTGGATACAGCGAAAAAGGATGGAGAGCTGTATCATGTATATAAGAGAAAGGAGAAGGAAGCTGTTGAACTGAAGTTTGTTCCTTATTATACCTGGGCAAACAGAGGGGAGAATGAGATGATGGTTTGGGTTCGGGTTTAGGAACTCTTTGAAAATGTCGGGTTAGTCTAAGGAGGACGAACCGGAGCCGCCCCTGTGTTTTGGAAGAAGGCGATAAGTTGATCAGGGTATGCCCCTCTTACCGCCAAGCAAGTGAATTTTCGGACAAGAACTTGACATCTTTTGGTTCTTTGTTATACTAGGCTTTGACAGAGTTTTCCAGTGCCTCAAAGCGATTGTAGTTGCGAGGATAATAGGGAATCAGGTGAGAGTCCTGAGCGATCCGGTCACTGTAAGCAGGGAGTGATGTCATATGCCGGAGATTTTCGAAGGCAGCCATTGCGTGGGAGATCCATGTGAGAAGGTTTGGCAAAGCGTTGATCTGTAAGTCAGAAAACCTGCTGGGAGAGTTGGTGAAGAGCTTCCGAAGAAAGCAGAACTCCAAAAGATGGGAAAGCAGTGATAGGTTAATCTGTTGTTTCAGTCTGAAGACATTTTTGTCTGTAGTTGTATCTGATTCTTGCGAAAGAAGGGTATGGCTGCAGACTTTTTTGTGGAAAAAGGGTAACTGTTCAATATCATTATGAATGAAATGAACGGTTACAACATTGTTTTCAGGCATGACTTCCCCAGGGAATATGTTATACTATGTGCATCTTTTTTTGAAAGCGATTTGACGGACAGTTTTGCGGTCTTTTCTCTGTTGACCGTGGCAGACAATATGTCGAAAGAAAGGAAATGTGAGATGAAAGGAACAGGAAAGAGAATTCTCTCCGTATCCCTGTCTGTTATGATGGCATTGGGTATGCCATCAGGAACATTTGCAGCTACTCCTGATGAAGCTGCAGCAGGACAGGTAAGCGAAGCAGAAGTTCCGGCAGCAGAACCGGAGGTAACACAGGAAGTCAGTCGACAGGCCGCAGAGGAGCCAAAGGCTGAGGAGAATGTTGAGAAAGAAAAAAATGAAGAACAGAAGGTTGATGCAAAAAAGGAGCAGGAGAGTGTGACAGAACCGACTGCGGAACCAGCTGCACAGCCGGAAGAAGTTAAAAATAATGAGAATACAAATGCCGAAACCAAGCCGGAGAAAACACAGCCGGATGTACAGGTGACAAAGGCAGAACTGGTTGAGACAAAAGAGGAATGTCTGGTTACAGTTTATACGGACAGCGATGTTTACGATCAGTTATATATCGGAAAGAAAGAAGATGCAGAGAAAACACCGGTGATCGCCGGGGAAAAGGATCTGAACGGAAAGTATAAGTTCCAGTTTGCAGTTAGCGAGGAAAAGCTGGGAAGTAAGCTGCAGATCGTTCCTGGGATAAAAGAATCCGGAGAGTGGTATACAAAACAGGATCTGTTCTGTCAGGTTCCGGAGAGAACACAGAGGGAAGACTCTGCAAAACTTTCAGAAAAACCGGCGTCGTCAGAGGCACCAAGTACAGAACCTTCTGAAAATACACTGGCGGATGGTACTTACACAGTTAAAACAGAAACAAACAATCAAATGTTTAAAGTGATAAGTACAAAATTAACAGTGAAAAATGGAAAGATGGAAGCACTGATCATGTTAAGCGGTACTGGATATGATCACCTGTATCTGGGTTATGCAAAAGATGTGGAGGATAACCAGGACCAGTGGATCAAATGGAAAGATGAGATCCCATATACAACTGCTGACGGTCAGGAGAAAACGGGAAGAACGTATGTAATTCCAGTAAGCGCCCTTGATCAGGCAATTCCGGTAACAGTATATTCAAAAACAAAAAAACAGTGGTTCGAACGCACCATCACATTGAAGTCTGAAGGAATGAAAAAAGTAGAAACAGAGGAAGTAAATCCAGGACCATCTACTGCACCTACAGAAACTCCAACATCCCCCACAACACCGGCGCCTTCTACTGCGCCATCTCAACCAGCACGTCCTGTAGGTGTTCCGGCGGATGGTGTTTATACAACGACTATCTCTACAGGAGCAGAGATGTTCCGTGTAGTGACAACTATATTAACGGTAAAAAATGGAAAAATGAGTGCAGAAATCACTTTAAGCGGAATCGGATATGATTATCTGTACATGGGAACCGCAGCAGAAGCAGCTGGCAATGAGAGTCAGTGGATTGGATGCAAAGATGAGCAAAAATCCTATATTGAAAACGGCGAAGAAAAAACCGGAAGAAGTTATATCATTCCAATTTCAACACTGGATACTCCACTAGCTATGGCATCCCATTCAGTGAAAAGAGACAGGTGGTACGACAGAAGCATTACAGTAAGTTCCAAAGATCTGAAAAAAATATCTTCTGATGAAGCAGGAAGCAACCAAGGAGTAAATACAAATCCAACACCGGCTTCAGATCCAACCGCAACGAAAGATTCTACCAAGGACACAACTCCGGCTGAAGAATCCAAATCAGAGTCCGATACCAGCGGATCCACCAGTCAGGTAAACAGCAAAACTAAGCTGAAAGACGGTGTTTACACCCCGGACAAATTCACCTGGTCCGGTGGTACAGGAAAGGTAAATATTACCTGCGATAAAGTAACCATCAAAAATGGCCAGGCTCTGGCAACCATCGCATTCAGCAGCTCCGCATACCAGTATGTAAAAGCAAACGGAAAGAAATATTTCCCGACCCACACCGGCGGAAAATCTATTTTTGTAATTCCGGTGGAATTAAATAAAAATAATAAGATCATTGGTATGACCACCAAGATGAGTACAGCTCATGAGATCGAGTACAGCATTATGGTCTACCTGGCAGCGGCTGACGGAGACGGAAGTGGTGCAGCAGCTGGAGACGGCAACGGCACGAATTTTGGAAGTAAGGACAAGCTGGATGAGAAGGCACCGGATATTATTGGTCTGAAATACAAATCTGAGACAAAGCTGGACTATGCCGACTATTTTAAAATCTATCATTACGACGATGACATAACTCTTCTGGAGATCGATCTGTCCAAGGATACCGATAAGGATCCGGAGAAGCTGGAAAAGGATGCACAAGACAAGGACACAGCTGATACAGATAACAAAAAGGACACCAAGAAAACCAGTAAGAGTGGCAAAAAGAAAGTTGCCAAGATTACTATCAAGAGAAACGATGAGGAAAAGAAGACCACAGACACCCAGAGCGTAGCTTATAACGATGAGGGAGAGGCAGCAGTGCAGACCCAGGAAGAGATCACAGCGGATCTGTATAAGGCAAAGGTTGTAAAATATCTTATCGTTCCGGAAGATTCCGATGCAGAACTGCCGGTAGGTATCGAAAAAGAAATGATTGTTGTAAAACTGCCTATCAAGCATGCTTATGTGGATTCTGAAGAGTCTATCGATACTCTGGAAACTCTGAAACTCCTGAAAAAGGTCAAAGCAGTAGGATTTGACCAGGATGAGACGGATATCGATGCAGTCAATAAAGGCTTGGAAGCGGAAAAAATGGTATATGCAGGGGCAGCCGATGATCTGAAATTCCGGGAACTGGTAAAGAATAAGATTGATTTTGCAATCGTTTCTTCTGAAGTTCTGCCGGGAAGCAAAACAGCAGAAGATGCCAAAGAAAAGGGCAGCGATACCGACAGCAAGAAAAACAGCGACAGTAAGAATCAGAAGAAAGCAGATGTGAAAGACGCAGACGATAAGAGTACAGTTACAGACAGCAAAAAAACAACAGACAGTTCCGATGAAAATGAGGAAGAGGCAGTGCTGGATCAGCTGGCAGATAATTTTGCAACTCTCGGTATTCCTATGCTGATCGACCGATCTGCAGACGAAGAGTCTGATCTCGGCAAAGCTGAGTGGCTGAAGGTATATGGTGCATTCTTCGGATGCAGCGACAAGACAGACAAACTGTATGACAAAGCAGTTAAAGCTGCCAAAAGCAAAAAATAAAGATTGTCGTATTTGTTAACAGATACAGAACAGTTACAGACGAAAAAACAAACGGGGAAAAAGAATGAAGAAAAATATTTATCAGAAATGCAGCCGGATGACGGCGGTGTTCCTTGCAGCAGCCATGCTGCTTACCGGCTGTGGCGGCAGTGGGGATACTCCATCTGCTTCTGAAAAGGCAGAGAGTACGACCCGGGAAAGCACGGATACAACGAAAGAAACCGATTCTGCAGACGCAAAAAAAGATACAGAAAAGCAGCAGGATGCAGAACAGAAAGAGGTATCCGGCGATACAGCTTCTTATCTGACAGATGCATCCGATGCGCCTGAGGTGGCAGGACTTACCTGCCAGGGAAAGCTGAAACTGGAGTATGCAGACTGCTTTGATGTGTATTATTATGAAGATGATTATCAGCTGATCGATGTACATGACAGTGCTCAGTATCTTCTGGTGCCTGAGGGAGCGGAGGCTCCCGAAGGCCTGGACGACAGTATCATCGTGCTGCAGAAACCATTGGATAAGATTTATCTGGCAGCCAGCTCCACTATGGCGCTTTTCCGTGCACTGGATTCCATGGATAACATCAAGATGAGTGGAATCGACGCTTCCGGCTGGTATATTGAAGAGGCAAAACAGGCCATGGAAGACGGTAAGATCCAGTTTGCAGGAAAATACAGCGAGCCGGATTATGAGATGCTGGTAGATGAGGATTGTGATCTTGCAATTGAATCAACGATGATCCTGCATACGCCAAAAGTACAGGAAATGATCGAAGATCTGGATATTCCGGTATTTATCGACCGGTCCAGCTATGAAAGTCATCCGCTTGGCAGAACAGAATGGATTAAGGCTTATGCGGCAATGTTGAATAAAGAGGATGTGGCAGATACATTTTTCGAGAAACAGACGAAGGTGATCGAAAACCTGAAAGATTTTAAGAATACGGGAAAGACGGTTGCTTATTTCTTTGTTAATGCAGATGGAACAGTGGTCGTAAGAAGCAGTAAAGATTATATTCCGAAGATGATTGGTATTGCCGGAGGAAAATACATTTTTTCAGATCTTAAGAATACAGAAAGCAAGAGTGCTTCGGTAGAATTATCAATGGAAGAATTCTATTCAAAGGCGGAAGAAGCAGACTATCTGATCTACAATGCAACAATTGACAGTCCGATAAACAGTATTGCAGAGTTGACGGCAAAGAATGAACTGTTTAAGGATTTTAAAGCTGTGAAGAACGGTAATGTATGGTGCACCGGCAAATCACTGTATCAGGCAACGGATATAGTCGGTAATCTGATCACGGATATTCATCTGATGCTGACAGATGGTGATGCCAGTCAGATGACATTCCTTGAAAAGATGGAGTAAAAAGATAGATAAAATATAGAAAAACTGGTGGGAAATATGCAGGAGAAGGATATGACATTCTTGTACAGGGTAAAATAATACAGTATAATAAGAATCAGGTGGGCAAAAGGAAATGTTCACCTGATTTTTCATCAAAGGAGAAATATAACGTGGCAGACACTTATAATCAGAAAACGGATCGGCAGGATACGGCCGGATCTGTTTATCAAAAGGAAATTTTTAAACGGCGTTCCAGATATATTCTGGTATTTTCTGTATTGACGGCAGCATTTTTGATTGTTACGGTTTTGAATATCAATACAGGAAATGTACATATCTCCTTGCCAGAGATACTGAAAATACTGGCAAGACGAGGAGAGGGCGGAACGGAAGCAAATATTATATGGAAGATACGTCTGCCACGGGTTCTGATGGCAGCAATCCTTGGGGGAGCGTTGTCATTATCTGGATTCTTACTTCAGACTTTCTTTTCCAATCCGATCGCGGGACCGTTTGTCCTTGGAATTTCGTCCGGAGCGAAGATGATGGTGGCACTGGCAATGATATTCTTTCTGGAACGCTATGCATTTGTGTCTTCTTATACACTGATTGTTGCGGCATTTATCGGAGCATTGATCTCCACCGGTTTTATTTTACTGCTATCCAGGAAAATGAAGCATATGGCCACACTTCTGGTAGGTGGAATCATGATTGGCTACATCTGTTCGGCGATCACAGATTTTGTCGTGACATTTGCAGAGGATTCAGATATTGTCAATCTTCATGGATGGTCACAGGGGAGCTTTTCCGGAATGAACTGGAGTAATGTACAGGTAGCGGTGATCGTGATCGGTG
>ERZ857785.2857-NODE-2857-length-14008-cov-6.288683_pt1 | contig 14008 bp, 16 predicted proteins | sample MGYA00519763_ERZ857785 | MGnify/ENA primary metagenome ERZ857785 (study PRJEB31778, sample SAMEA3449365) | human gut metagenome | biome: human gut; feature: human-associated habitat; material: faeces | place: United Kingdom | collected 2010/2012 ... | reverse complement strand
CGGAATATTTTCAAATACTTATCTTAAAAAGCAACAAAATTCTTAAAAAAAGCGATTAATTAAACCAATAATATTTCCTGAATAATCCACGATCTGATAATCCCATTCCCAAAAATTTCCTTCTATTTGCCAATCTTTATAATCTAAAATAAATTTAGGTTTAAAGAAAGTAAACTCTTTGGTAATTTTACCAATATATTCATCATTTTCATATAAAGCAAAACGTGGTAAAAACGTTAATATTTCTTCTTTGATCGTACCAATATGCTCACCATACTTATTATAAATAAAAAGTTTATGTCCAAAACTGAGTTGTCCTTTCACTGTATAGACAGTTTCCCCCTTTTCATCATATATATCATAACTGTCTAGCCATGAAAAAATACGCTGTTTAAATAATAGTTTCATAAGATTCCCTCCAATTATTTTAATAATGTCTATTTCTTCTTGATTTTTCAATATCTATTACGGTTGTTAAAATGACGAAATCTAAAATATCTTCCTTTAAATCAACTGAAATATCATATGTATCTAAAATATTTTATGATCTTTTTTCAATTCTTCCAATAAGATAATCATTTTCATCTTTTATTTCATAATTATATTCAACATATTCTCCATCAACATTCCATTTTCGATAATCCACTAAAAAATAAGGAATAAAATAAGAAAACTCTTTTTCTACAGCACCAATATATTCCTCATTTTTATAAATAAAAAAATAGCTAATTTAGGATCTTGTTCAATCTTAGCAACAATATTTTCATGAGCATCATATATATAAAGTTGATACATAATTGCCATTTTTTTATAATATATAACCATTCATTATTTTGATTTGTTACATAAAAGCGAAAAATAAAAGATGGTTGTTGTTTAAATAACAGCTTCATCTAGCTCACCTCTTACCCTAATTGTAACAAAAAAATAACAAAACAAGCAAAGATTATTTTGTTATAAAAATTATAAGTATTTAACTGTTTCAGCCAATTCTTTTTTTAAATGATGATTAGGAAGTGGTTCTTTTTGATTTCCATATCCTAAATCCAACATCATAACAACTTCTTCATTTTCAGGTAAATCTAAAGCTTTTTTCATTTCTTGAGGATTAAAGAAATTGATCCAACAACTATCAATTTCTGTATTATAAGCAGCTAACATTAAATGGGTGGCTACAATGGTAGCATCTTCAATTCCTGAATTTCTTTCATTACCTGGATAATCAAAAACGTTGTTTTTATCATAAGCTACAACTAAAACAGTAGGTGCATGATAACGACAAGGTGTACATGCATCTATTTTATCTAAATATTCTTTTGATTGAACAACATAGATTTTTTGTTCTTGCAAGTTTTTAGCCGTTGGAGCAACTCTTCCTGCTTCTAATATTTCCGTTAATTTTTCTTTTTCTATTTGTTGTGTAGAAAAGTCTTTACATGAATATCGGTTTTGAATAACATCTTTAAATTCCATAATATTATCTCCTATCTTTTTTTCTTTTCTAATAAATATATTAAATATTTGAGCATAATGTTGTAAAGAAAAATTCTCAAATACTTGATGTTTTCTATAGAAAAAAGTTTATTAAATAACTTTAAGAAATTTTTCCTCTTTCAAACCCTATTCTTTGACTTCTTGTCATGTTCTTACTTTTTATTTGTTTGATTTTTATATAAAAAGTCGTGGAGCTTCAAATTTTGCGTAATTGGAACGAAGACATCCACGACATATATAATAGTATATATTTCAACTTAACAAAAGAAAAGAGGGTTTGATTTTTTATTTATTTTTTCAACAGTCTAAACAAATCATTTTATTTGACTTGCTTTTTCTTGCTTAGATATTAACTTATTAATTAATGATTTTTAAAACATCTTCTTCATTTGTAATATTAAATATATTACGTGTTAATATATTTAGTTTTTCTAATGTTGCATTGGTTAGTTGTAATTCTAGATTATTTGAAATAGTTCCTAGTTTGATTTCTAATTGCTCTTTTAGCGTACTTCTCTTTTCTTCAAGTTTTCCTTCACTTCTACCTTCATTTCTAAATCCTTCTGCCATTCTTTCCATTCCCTCACACATATCGATTTCATCTCCTTCTGGTAAGTCTCTAATTAAATCTAAACTTCCTGTGATGATGGCTGCATAAATAAAGTTATCTCTATTTATCTTTATTCTTCGATGTAATCCTTCAAAGTTTCCTTTATACATCTCTTGGATAGCTTCTATAAAATATCTTGTTTGTTCATCTTTGATCTTACTGGTATCTATTTCTTTGACATCTACTAAAATAATTTTCCAGTCATTGGAGTATTTCTTTAATTCTTCTGGTATATCCAAATAGTCACTTAATGTTAAAGGTCCTTTCCATTTTTTTGGCTCTGTATAAAAGACAATCGTAAACTGTGGACCCAGTCTTTTATTCTTTTTGTTCTTTAACTGTTTTAAATATTCCATCATTTCATAATTGCCATATCGCATCACCATATTCTTATCAATCGTACTTTGATGCTCAATACTAAGAAGACAATAGACACCATTAATATCCGTTTTTACGACAATATCTCTTCTTCTTTTTTTATCTTCTGTACTCTTTGTATCATCAATAATAAGTGACATATTATTTTCATAACGAACAAGTCTTTCAGGATGAATGACCTGTTTTCCATCAAACAAGGTGGCATTAGAAAAAAAAGCAAAATAGGTATCATTACTGAAGAAGGAACGACAGGCACTAGCAGGTGTTAAGTTATTTGTTAGGATCAACCTGCTTTCTTATTGATTTGAGGTAACTTATCTAGATTTGTTACAAATAAATTGTATCATATATCCTTCTCTATTTTGTCTCAAATTCGTCTCAAATTTAATTCAAAAATATTCCCTTTTTTATTATTTTATCTTTCCTTTTTTCTTCTTTTAATGGACGGATTATCCAAAAAATAATTGTTTCTTATACAATAAAAGCCTGTCAACAAATGATTTTGTCAACAGGCTAAAATACATATTACTAGTCTAAATCAGCACCGTTTGATTCGAATGCTTTTTTGATCCATTGATATGATTTTTTAGGAATACGTTTCATATCTCTTAAATCTTTATTTGTTCTATTTACATAAACAAATCCATAACGTTTATCCATGTTACACATACTTGCTAGAATATCAATTGGTCCCCAAGTAATATATCCTAAACAATCTACACCATCTTCAAAGATTGCATTTTCCATTTCTTTGATATGATCTCTATGATAATTAATACGATAATCATCTTCAATTGTACGACCTTCAGCTAACATTTGATCTACTTCTTCTTGACTCATATCTTCACGCCAACCAATACCATTTTCGAGAACGAATACTGGAAGACCTGTTCTATGATGTAAATCATTTAATGTCCATCTAAATCCAACTGGATCGATTTCCCAATCCCATTCATTTGCTTCACAATGAGGGTTTTTAATTTGTTTTTCATTTACACATTCATGAGCTGGTCTTTCATAATCAAATTCACCTGTTTTAACAGTGTTTGAACGATAATAAGAGAAAGCAATATAATCAACAGTATATTTTAATAATTCTTCGTCACCTTCTTCAAAAGTAGGCATCCATCCTCTATTTTCAAGATAAGCATTCCAATAATCAGGATATTTACCTTGAGCAAATGTATCAACTAAGAAACCATTTAATAAATTATATCCTTTAGTAGCAAAGAAATTATTTTCTGGACTATTTTCATAAGCATAAATATTAGTAATAGCACCCATTCCACAGAATTTAGCATCTGGTTGCATTTGTCTTAAAGCACGAACAGCTTTACAGTGAGCCATCATAACATTGTGGTTTACTTGATATAAGTGTTTTGGATAACTAACGCCTTCAGGAATAACTTCAGCATTAGATACACGTAACATCATACTGTGTAAGTTTTGTTCATTGAATGACATCCAATGTTTAACACGATCTCCAAATCTTTCAATACAAACTTTAGCATATCTTTCAAAACAATCTACAACATAACGAGATGCAAATCCATTATATTCTTTTACTAAATGATAAGGCATATCAAAATGAACTAATGTAATCATTGGTTCAATACCAGCAGCTAATAACTTATCAATTAAATCACTATAGAATTTAACTCCTTCTTCATTAACTGGTTCATCTAATGTTCCATTAGGAATAATACGAGACCAACAAATAGAGAAACGATAAAAGTTGAATCCCATACCTTTCATTAATGCAATATCTTCATCATAACGAGTATATTCATCAATAGCATCGTTCCAATCAGAAAATTCAGGATTCATAGGTCTTACATCATAAACACATAAACCTTTTCCTCCCTCATTTCTATGTCCTTCTGTTTGGAATGATGAAACTGATCCACCCCAATAAAAATCTTTTGGTAATTTTCTTTCCATAAAATGTTCTCCTTCTTTTATATCCACATAACATTTTAATCATCTCATCTCGAAAGTAAATATCTTCAACTTTCCTTTTTATAATGTTTCATATTTAATTTAAATAAAAGCCATTTCATGAAACTTTGTTTCATGTTATACTGAAAACGGTGATAAAAATGAGTATAATGACACAACTAGAATTTGAGCTTGATTTCTCCCATTCAGAAAAAGAAATCGCCCATTATATATTAAACGAGGGAGAAAAAGTTTTAAATCTTTCAATTAAAGAACTTGCTAAAAAAACCTATACTTCTCCAGCCACGATTGTAAGACTTTGCCATAAATTAGGATTAGAAGGCTATGGTGATTTTAAAATCAAATATTCTGCAGAATTACAATTTGATTTAGCTCATACAGATCGTATAGATGTTAATTTTCCCTTTAATGAAGAAGATAATGATTCCATGATTGCTTATAAACTAGCTAGTTTAAATCAAGAAGTCATCGCGGAAACCATCCAATTGATTGATTTTGAACAACTTCATCAAATAGTTGAACTACTTGATCAAAACAAAGATATTGATATTTATGGGACAGGAAATTCATTACTTGCAGCTATGTCTTTCCAACATAAAATGATGCGAATACAAAGAAACGTTAATCTCAAAATGCTTGCTGGAGAACAAGTCTTTATGTCTTATAATTCCAATGAAAACAAAATAGCAATGATTATTTCTTATTCAGGAGAAACTAATGAACTTATTAAAATAGCAAAAATATTAAAAGAAAAGAAAACACCTATCATTATTTTAACTTCAATTGGTGATAATCGACTTTCCCATTATGCTAATTATATTTTAAATATTGGATCACGTGAAAAGATTTTTACCAAGATTGCCCCTTTTGCATCACAAACATCAATTGAATATATTTTAAATGTGATCTTTTCTTGTTTATTCAAAAAAGATTATCAAACAAACATCCAAAATAAAATAAGCTATGATAAAGAAAACGATGTCCGTCATCCTTTACATAGCCCTGTTAATGATATCATAGAATAAAAAAGGGACAAAATAAATTTTGTCCACCTGGGTGATAGTGCATTTTAAATGCCTTTCATCCTTTTTGGTATTATAATGATTTTAGGAGATGACTTTATGATCGATTTATCTGTTCCTTCTGATACATTAGGTCTTTTTAATTTTAAGCAGTTTGTTAAAAAAGACGGTAAAAATACTTTTAAATATATCTTCTTTGACAATTACGACTATATCATTAATCTACATGATAAAGGCAAACTCAGGGATGTTTCTTTTGATAATGTTCAAAAAACTATCCTTTGTTCTTCTATCCATCTTGGTTATGATCTCTTTGTCTGTCCTAACTGCGGCAATGAAACTATTGTTGCTCATACCTGCAGTTCCAGATACTGTACCAAATGTGGTTCTAAATCCAGTCAAAGACGCGCTGCTTATGTCAGCTCTATGGCTTTTAAATCCAAACATCGTCATATCGTCTTTACCATCCCTGCTCAGCTTCGCTTCTACTTTATCAAAAACCGATCACTGCTTGATGGTCTTTTTGTCGTTGCCAGAAATACTCTGGCTTCCCTTTTCAACGACAGAAAATATCGCAGACAAAAGCGTCTTGAAAAAAAGAAAGGTATCTTCTATCATAAAAAAAGCAATAAATCTCAATATCTTTACAAAGATACAACTGATAATGTGATCTTTGGTGCCATTGCCTCATTGCACACTTTTGGCAGACCTCTTGACTGGAATCCGCATATCCATGTTCTGGTATGCGAAGATGCTTATGATTCTAAAGATGACAAAATCAAAAACTTCAGTTATATGGACTATAAAAAACTTCGCCAGACATGGCGTTATCAATTACTCAGCTATCTTGACAGACACATTGGCAACGACAAAGAATTTCAAAGCCTTAAAAGCTGGTTCTACCGAAAATACGAGGAAGGGTTCTATGTCTATGCTCCAAAAATCAAAGATGAACAGACTAAGGACGACATTGAAAAATGTGTTCAATATATAACCCGTTATACCAGCAGACCAATAATGGCTGAAAGCAGGATAGTAAACTATGATGATGATAAGAAAATGATTCATTGGTTCTATCATCGTCATGAAGATAATAAGCGTGTAGATGTCACAGAATCTGTTTACAGTTTTCTTAACAAGGTATTGATGCACTGTCCTGAAAAGAACTTCAAGATGGTAAGATATTTTGGTTTTTATTCAAATAAATCAATAAAGACCTATAACAGGATGGCTGAACTGTTGAGCCATAAACAAAAAAGAGTAGAAGAACTAAAAAATGACAGAAGGGTGATGATAGAAAAGAGACAAAAAGAGTTACATTTCAGATATAATATGATAAAATCATTTCAACGGGATCCATTGCTTTGTGAATGTGGAGAAACAATGGAATATAAAGAAAGCTATGAACCATTTGGTGGAAACGATAAAAATGACAGAGAATATCGTGACCGAAAGATTCTCAAAGCAAAATACAGTGTTGATTAGCACATTATATAAAATAAAAACAATACCATCCAGTCAATTAAAATTAATAAATGCAACAAAACAGTTAGAATAATTTGATAAAATTATATGCAAGTTATTCTAACTGTTTTATTATTATATAAAGGAGTTAAACATACGAAAAAAGAAAGGGTCATCGGTTCGCCTTCCTGCCTTTCTTTTCCCAAAAAACAAAACGTATGTTTTGTACAAGATTATGATAACATTTCAAACCTTCAATTTCAACAATTATTCTCAAGATTCATATGACCTTGATATTTCATCTCTTGCTCTTACTAAAATCAAATGTACATGCGGTTCTACTGGTCATTTTCACAGACATGCTGTCTATCCCCGTTATTTAACTCTTGATTCTGACAATACTATTTTAATTTCTATCGTTAGAATCAAATGCGAAAGCTGTAACTGTACTCATGCTCTTTTGCCCAGTATTATCATTCCTTACCGGATTTTGTCCAATCCCTGTATAATAAAAATAATCCAGTCCTATCGCAATGTCAGTGATTCTGCTTCTGTTATTTCTAAAATAACTGGTTTTTCTAGAGAACTGGTCAAAAAAATTATTGCCTTTTATATTAAATTTCACAAAGAACGTCTCACTTCTTTTTTGGCTTTTTTTGGTAGGTGTGACTTTGAATGTTTTGATTTCATAATAAATTATTTTTCAGAATATCATGTTATGTTTATGCAGCATATTTCAACTAAAAATATGATCATTTTTACATGATTTCTTTTTCCCATACCCCTTCCTTTGAATATGCCTCCACTCTGTTATATGGTTAGGTCAGGAGGTGTATTCTATATGAATAACAGTAAAAAAGAAGATTTAAACATTCAAATTGCACTTTTCAGGTATGAACTGATCGTTCCCGTTCTTAATGAAACATATCCTGACCGTTCTGCGCTGCAGTACTACAAAAGAATTACGTCTACTCCGTTTCGGTATCCTGACGGCACTTCTAAAGAATTCTCTTTCCAGACTGTACGGTACTGGTATGACCTGTACCGCAGGGAGGGATTTAATGGGCTGATGCCAAAAACACGTGAAGACAAGGGGCATTCACGCAAACTGACCAAAGATGTAAAAAATAAAATCATTGATATGAAAGCAAACAACTCCAGGATGACCGCCACTTCCATTTATCTAAAACTGATAGAAGATGGCGATATATTGAAAAAAGATGTATCACTTTCAACAGTATCAAGATTTATTGCCTCAAAACCCGAACTTAACCGAATACCTGTTGAAGATATGCGGGCCTTTGAAATGGAACATTCCAATGACATGTGGCAGATGGATACTACTTACTGTTCCTATATTAACGATGACAGCGGGCATAAGCTCAGAACATATCTGATCATGATTATTGATGATCATTCAAGGATGATTGTTGGTTATGGATTTTTTCTCGAAGACAATGCAGTAAATGTTCAAACCGTATTAAAGAGAGCTGTAACTAAATACGGCATACCAAAAAGAATTTTTACTGACAACGGCACACCGTACAAGAATGAACAGCTGCCACTTATCTGTGCTCAGCTGCAGATTCAGATAAGTCGTGCAAAAATCTTTCATGGCAACCAGAAAGGAAAGGTGGAGCGGGCCTTTAAATCAGTAAAGGAACAGTGGATGTACAATACTGATTTCAGCCAGTTTAAAAGTATCGAGGATATAGATGCTGCTTTTGGTATATATGTCAATCAAAAAAACAATTCTCCACATGCATCATTAAACGGTCAAACACCATTGAATGTATTTATGGATGATTCAAACTTAATCAGGAGAATCGATTCAAATTTACTTGAAAAGATATTTTATCATACGGTTACCAGAAAGGTAGCCAATGATGCAACAATCAGACTCAATACCAGAATTTATGAAACAAAACAGGAATATATCGGCACAAGAATAACAGTTAAATACAAACCGGATTTAAGCAACGTTTATATATATGAAAATGACAGTTATATAGAAATCTTTGAAGTCAGAAAGGTTGACAATTCCAGAATAAAAAGAAATAAACCATTATTTGCACAGGAGGATTCATGATGAAGGATTTTAAGATTTATTACGGACTTGAATTCAATCCGTTTGAAAAAGGACAGCCTGATATAGAAATATCTACAAATGATTTTAAAGAAGCACTTGGTCGGCTTAACTATCTGAAAGATGTTCGAGGAATTGGACTTTTCACAGGACGCAGTGGAACTGGCAAGACATTTATCATGAAAAAATTCAGTGAGACACTAAACCCAGGACTGTATAAGGTTATCTATATGCCAATGTCTACATTGACAACGATTGAATTTTATCGTGAGCTGAGCAGTCAGCTTGGGCTGGAACCACAGCATAAAAAAATAGATAATTTCAGAAATATACAGAGCTATATAAAAAGTACTGTCGATGAAAAAAGGATCGTACCAGTGATCATACTGGATGAAGCTCAGTTTTTAAAAACTGATATTCTTAATGATCTTATAATGCTTTTAAATTTTAATTTTGATTCAAATAATTATGTAATTTTGATCCTGTCAGGAACACCAGTATTAAATCACACTGTCAACAGAGCTGTGCATGAAGCATTGAAACAGCGAATTGTAATTCAGTATGAAACTTCTGGAATGAATGAGAAAGATATCGAAAGGTATGTGGTTGAAAAGCTAAAAAAAGCAGGAAGAACACAGCCGCTGATAATGCCAGATGCGCTCAAGGCATTATCAAATGCAAGCCAGGGATCATCAAGAAAGCTGAATAATTTATTGACCCACTGTTTAATAATAGGAGCAGCCAGAGAGAAAATGGTAATCGATAATGAAACAGTAATGGAGGCAGCAAATGAAATCGGATAAAACAATAAGATATAACTGCAGATATAAAAAGCAGGTATGGAAATGTGAAATAAGAAATATAAAAAAAATCAATGAAATAACATCATTCAGTATAAGCGGAAGAAAGAGCAGGTATGACATATATTTAATTCAGCTGGGACAAGAGCGTTGGATTGGTATACCAGAGATAAATGTATCAAGTCCATTAAGTACGTTAGATGATATTTTTTGGAACAGTGAAAGGATTGGAAATATCATGCACAGCATAATTGATGGTGTAATGATTGCAGAAGGATTAAAATTAATATATGAAAATGCAGTGTAAAGCTGCATTTTTGTTACTGTTAAAGTATAAAATAAAGTGCGGATATTGTCTAAAATAGTATAACAAATTTAATTAATCGTGATGATTTTACATTTAATACTGTCTAATTTAATTTGAAAAAAGTTAGTTAAATTAATTCGCTAAACAACACTCTAACACTGTCCCTTTTCAATCGTCAGTTGATACTGATGATACAAATTATATGATACAGGATTTTATACTCAATATCAAGTCAGCTTTTGATTCTCAAAATATTAAATTCTATAATGAACCTTCTTTTTCACAAATCCGCGATTTCGAATTCTACTGTCTCAATCATTTGGAGCTGTCATCTTTACATACTCATAACGGCATCGTCTGTAAATCTTCCAATATCAAATATTATCAGTCCTATCAGAGACATTATATCTCTTTTCATAATGGCCAAATTGATGATCAGATGCTTGAAGTCCCTGTGATGTACTGCCGTAATGACGGTCATTTTCATTCTATTTTGCCTGCTTCTTTTATCATACCTCATTCATCATATTCCATATTTTTTGTACTTCATGTCCTCTCTTTGAAGATGTTTTCTTCATTGACCATTGAAAAAATCGTCAATATATTTCAGATATCTGTTTCAACACTTTACCGCTGGATAAAAAAATATTCATATTATTTAAGGATATTCAGCTTTTTAAAAAATAAATATCATATGCATTTCTTCATTCATTTGATCTATGACTACGAAAGTCTCATCAGTGATATTTTCGGTATGACTCTTCATACTCTTTTTCAAAACAGTCGCAAGCTGTTTCAATCAATATCCTGATCGTTCTTGAAAGATAATCAAATAAATATGTTGGCAATGTCATTTCATGATTGTCTGTTCTATACTCAAATCAGGAGGTAAAATAATATGAATATACAAAAAACAGACAGCTATGAGTATCGAAAGCTTGTAGCACAGGTCAAATTTTCGATGATTGCGCCAGTTGTTTCACATACATTTACTGATGATTCTATAACTGCCTATTTCAAGCGCATTGGAAACAGTGAAATTGAATGGCCTGATGGTACAAAACGCCACTTTTCTGGACAGACAATGAAATACTGGCTCCATATTTACAGAAAATTTGGCTTTGAAGGACTTATGCCTAAAGATAGACTCGATCTTGGGAGAGTCAGGAAACTTGATGAGGAACATAAGAAATATATCGCTAATCTCATTAAAGAATATCCTAAAATAACAGGAGTTATGATCTATGAAAAAATGATCGAAGATGGTGTGTTAAATCAAGGAGACTGTTCGGTAGATACGGTTCAGCGTTATATCAAAAACAGTGGTTTAAGAAACGGACAGGGTAAAACACTGACCAAAGAAAGAAGGGCTTGGGAATTTGCCCATTCATGTGATGGATATGAAGCTGATACATGTCATACATTTTATATTTTTGATAAAAATGGAGAATATCGAAAAACATATCTGATAGCTATTATTGATAATCATTCAAGGATGATCGTTGGTGCTGAATTCTTTTTCAATGATAATGCAGTCAACTTTCAAAAAGTGTGGCATGATGCTGTTTTAAGGTATGGGAGAAGCAAAGTCATTATCTTAGATAATGGAAGCAGCTATAAAAATAAGAGCACAAAAGAAATAGAAGCAAAATTGGGAACTAAGATTATCTATAATCCCCCTTATTCTCCAACGGGAAAAGCTGTTATTGAAAGATTTTTTCATACCATGAAAATGAGATTTTTAGATGTACATAAAGGAAGTGATTATCAGTCACTCCATCAATTGAATGATGATCTCAATAAATGGATCAATGAATACAACAGAACGGTCCATTCATCCATGAAAGATGATGAACACGATAATCATACACCATTTGAAAGGTATATGTATGATATGAGAGATATTGAAGTATCAAGACTTTCCAATAAATCACCGGCTGATTATTCTTCATGGCTTGATGATGTATTTCTTCATGAAACGACAAGAAAGGTTAATGGAGATTCAACAGTTCTTATAGAGAATGTATTATTTGATGTTCCTTCTGTTTATATAGGGATTCGAGTTATTATTCGTTATAATCCTCGTACTTTTGAAGGAACATATCTTTATGATACATCACAAAAGAAAAAAGTATTCCTAAAGAGAACAGATAGAGTTGAAAATGGAAAAACAAGAAGAGAGGAGATCATTTACTGATGGAAATGACAACATATTATGGAATGGATAAAAATCCTTTTACCAAGGATGCAACAGTTTCAACACTTTATGCATCGAATGATTTCAATCAGATGACAAATAGACTGGATTTTATCATACGTTCAAGGGGTATTGGTGTATTTTTAAGCAGTCCAGGAATGGGAAAGACGACATGTTTAAGAAAGACACTTGAATCACTCAATCCAAATCGTTATGTCGTCATCTATATATGCATGACAACTATAACAGCGATTGATTTTTATCGTATGCTTAATGATGCACTTGGTCTGGAAGAAACAACGAAGAAATCGCAAATGTTCAATCAGATACAGGAAGAACTCAAAAGACTGACATCAGAAAACAAGATGGAAGTCATCATAGCTGTTGATGAGGCACAGTTTTTAAGAAAAGAAGTACTCAGAGAATTCATCATGCTTATGAATTTTGATTATGATTCTAAAGATTACTGCACACTTATATTTGTAGGGCAGAATGAATTTTTAAGAACATTAAGACTCAAATCACTTGAACCATTTAGACAACGCATCAATATGAATTATACATTTACTGGCTTCAATGAAGAAGAGGTCAAAAACTATGTTGTCTCAAGACTCAAATCAGTTAACTGCAGAAGCGATCTTTTCAAAGAAGAATGTTATCATACACTATATTCATTAATGAATACTTCTGTAAGAATACTCAACCTTTTAATAAACAAGAGTCTGATACTGGGAATGCATTATAAAAAAGATGTAATAGATAGTGAATTAATAATGAAAGCAAGCAAGGAATTGATGATTGGGTAATGATTATGGATTATATATAGAAATTCACAAGAAGAAAAGTGTGTAGGAACAATAGAAGGACTGGTAATAACACCAGTATATGATTTTTCAATAAAAATAAAAGATAAAATAATATGGTGTCAGATGGAGCATTTATTAAATGAATGGTGCATACATTTTATTGATATTAGAAAAAATGTAGAACTTGCACATCCAAGAGATGTCTATTGGAATATGAAAGCGATATATGAAGTATTTGAAGATATTGAAATAAGTTTAAAAATAGCATATGGAATAAAAGCGATATATGAAAAAACAAGAGAATGCATAATTGCATTCTTTTTTTATTTAACAGATAACAAGTTAAAATAATTTGCGGTTACAATTCAAAAAGTATAAAAATCTGATTATTTTAATTTGCAGTTGCAAAGTGGGGAGAGTTTGCAGTTTAACAATTAAGCGCTTAGATTGTGCGCTGATGCAAAATTAATGAAAGGATGGAGGAAAATGAAAGGTAAAAAACTAGTAAGCTTTTTGTTATCATGTTTGATGGTTATTGGGTTGATTCAAATTTCACCAGCATATGCATCGACTGCTGAAAATCTTGCTTTAAACAAGCCGGCAACAGAATCAAGTGTATATCCTGGTTCAAGTTGGGATGCATCAAAAGCTGTTGATGGAATTGTTAGTAATGAATCAAGATGGTCAACAAAAAGACTAGGAACTGGGACACCTGCAGAACAATGGGATTCTAATTTTGAGCAATGGATGATGGTTGATTTATTAGAAGAGTATCCAATTTCTCAAATTAATATCAATTGGGAAGCAGCAACGGCTACAAAGTATACAATTCAAGGATCTTTAGATGGTGAAAACTTCTTTGATGTTTTAGTATCAGGTGCTAAT
>ERZ857785.2853-NODE-2853-length-14021-cov-2.898611_pt1 | contig 14021 bp, 10 predicted proteins | sample MGYA00519763_ERZ857785 | MGnify/ENA primary metagenome ERZ857785 (study PRJEB31778, sample SAMEA3449365) | human gut metagenome | biome: human gut; feature: human-associated habitat; material: faeces | place: United Kingdom | collected 2010/2012 ... | reverse complement strand
CCCCCGCTACAAACCCCTTTGACAGTGTGTTTTCCTAATAGGCGCTAATCATATCCTTGTTGAAATTAGAATACACTTGCGTTATCATTTTCTTTAGTCAATCACGATTTCCAAGAAAGGGCAAATAAGTATGGCTGATGTTGTTGATATTCCGGAATTCAGAGCATTTTATTATACAGATGATACGCCCCGCCAGTTTTATACCCTCCGGCGATACGAGGATGAGAGCGGGTCTGGGAAAATGCACTGTTATAATATTGCGCCAGGTATTCAACTGTCTTTTAATGATCTAAATCTAAGTTCTTGCTATCAGCCACTAAATGTCCAAAAAGATTTTTTAGAAATAAATTATTGCCTTGAGGGCGGACACGAAGTTGAAATGGTCGGAGGCGGAATTACCTTCTTGGGTGAAAAGGATTTAAGTATATCTGGCCTATACCATGATAAACGGGTTATTGTCAATTCAAGAATCCCTTTCAATAAATATAAAGGTATAACCATTCTCTTGGAGCTAGAAACAGCCCAGACGACTCTCGACAATGAATTCTCTAAGTGGCATATAGACTTGCAAAAAATCCGCACAACTCTATGTCCGGAAGGACGTGTTCTTTTAATAAAATCCAAACAAAAAATCGACCATATTTTTGCAGAGATCTTGAGCGTTGAGAACCAGATAAGATTGCCGTATTACTGGCTGAAAATCCTGGAAATCTTACTTTTATTAAGCCAACTGGATAACAGTTATGTGGAGCCGCCCCAACAGTTTACGGAGAAAGTATCCCGGCGGACTCAACAGGTCTATCAGTATATTATTGAAAATCCTTTTACACAAAAAAATATTTCTGAGATAGCAGAGATTTATGGGGTTTCGGAATCAAGTATGAAACGCTGCTTTAAGTCAATTTCCGGTGCTTCTCTAGGCACGTTTATGAAAAGGAAACGGATGGAGGCTGCTGCGGAATTACTTAGGTCAGAGCCGACATTGAGTGTGGGTGAAATTGCCAGTCTTGCAGGGTATGAAAATCAAGGAAAGTTTTCTGGGGCATTCAAATCAGTATACGAAATGACTCCTATCGCATATCGTTTGAAATACTCGTGACCTAAATGGATTAAGACTTGACCTAAACAGTTATAGACGAATATATGATCTTGTGCTATCATAATTGACGTTAATTAGAGAATGGTGAAAAGAGCCGCGTTCAGCGGTTCTTTTTAAGGGTGTCAGTTAGCGATGTCTAACCGCGAGCGAATGGGGGGCAAATCAGTTGTTCAGTATGGGGATCAGTGCGCGAATTGTAAAACGTATTATAACCTTGCTAATTGTGACTTTGGGAGTCGTTACTCTCAGTTTTTGCTTGCAGATATTTACCGGTACAGATCCGGCAGAAATGCTTGTAAGAAAGACTACATTGTTCGCAACAGAAGAGCAAATCCAAGCAATGAGAGTTGAACTTGGCCTGGATGGTACACTCTCTGAGCAATATGCAGATTATATAAAAGGACTACTTACCGGGGACTTGGGTATTTCAATTACCAATCGAAAGCCTGTCATTGATAATATTAGAAATGCCCTTCCTGTTACATGTATGTTAGTTATTATGTCTATGCTCTGGGTTGCTATTTTAACCGTTTTAATATCAGCGTTTTCTGTCATATGGAAAGACAAAGCATTTGACCATGCAACAAGAGTTATCTGCATAATTGGTATATGTGTTCCGAGTTTTTGGCTGGCACTCATTCTGCTAATTGCTTTTGCAGTTGAGATTCCGATATTTAGTGTGATTTCAGACGGGAGTATTAAATCCCTTATATTGCCATCTATTTCTATTGCCATTCCAATTGCTTGTATTTCTATCAGAGTTTTGCGCGCTGCTGTAATAAACGAATTAAAAAGTGACTATGTTACTTACGCTAAAGCGAGGGGGTTTTCCACATCTAAAATTGTATACGGCGAGGTCCTGAGGAACGCATTTCCATCGGCCATAACACTTTTCGCACAATATTGCGCATCAGTTTTTGGAACCTCTGCACTGATAGAAACTGTCTTTTCCATTCAGGGTCTTGGATACTATTTAACTGAAGCGTGCGAAAGTATGGATGTATATGGAATATCGGGTGTGGTACTTATTTGCGCAATCCTATTTGTTCTTTTTAATACTGCAGCAGACATCTTCTCGGGCATTATTTGCCCTGCGTATAGGAGGAAACGTGTATGAGGAAACATCCACAAATTGTCATTGGTGTTTTGCTTATTGCGTTATTTATTTGTATTGCGATAACTGCACCCCTCCTTGCCCCAAATGACCCAAATGCAACAAACCTTGCACTAAAAAATGCCCCGCCATCAGCCGAGTATCCTCTTGGATGCGATCAAATGGGGCGGTGTGAACTTTCGCGCTTAATTTACGGAGCGCGATATTCACTAAGCCTTACGGTGCCTGTGCTGATAGTACTAGCAGCGATTGCATTGTTTATTGGATGCTACACTTCTTATAAAGGTGGCCTAATAGATGAGGTCATCCGATTGTTGTGCGATATATTTATGGCATTTCCGCTTTTAGTAATAGCAATGTCATTAGTGTCAGTTATTAACAATTCTGTTGCGAGCATTATCACTGCAATTGGTATTTCTATGTCTGCGTGGTTCTTACGCATGGCGCGTTCTTATGCAAAGACCGAGTGTGGAAAGGGGTATGTAGAATCCGCAAGAGTATCTGGTGCATCTGCAATGCGGATCGTACTTCACCACATTATCCCGAATGTATTGCCACAGTTTGTTGTCTATTTTACCACGGGAATAGCATCAGCAATTCTATCGGTATCAAGTTTTGCATTTTTGGGTGTGGGCCTTATTGCTGGTACTCCGGAGTGGGGAGCCATGCTTAATGACGCTCGAAACAGCATTTATACAAATCCCGCCCTAATTGTTTATCCCGGCATATGCCTCATTATCTGTTGTGCGGGCTTTAATTTATTAGGTGAAGGTATTCGGGATTTTATTGGCAAGGAGGACCAGATCAGTGTTTCTTGACGTCAGAGATCTCACTATTACTCTCAAAACGGGTGAAGAAATTGCAAAGGATATTTCTTTTTCAATAGATGGAGGAGAAATGTTGTCCATTGTGGGCAGCTCTGGGGCAGGAAAAACGACGGTATGCAAGGCCGTTATGGGCTTACTTAGTTCTAATTATTCCATTTCAGGTGAGGTGCTTTATAGGGGGGAAAACTTGCTGCACTGTTCAAAGAAACGATTGCAGGCAATCTACGGTAAAGAAATATGCTATATTATGCAAAACCCCATGACAGCATTTAATCCATCGCTGCGTATTGGAAGGCAATTAGAAAAAACATGTTACTTACATAACCCCCAAATATCGCGGCAGGAATTACAACTATTAGTGAGCAACACACTACAACAGTTGGGCCTTGATGATTTGAAACGGATACTGAAGAGTTACCCTGATGCCCTTTCAGGTGGGATGTTGCAGCGGATTATGATTGCAGCAGCACTAATCAATCAGCCTACTATATTGGTTGCTGATGAAGCGACTACAGCAATAGATGCCTGTAACCGAATTGAATTGATGCAATTACTTAGGCAGTTATGCAGTGGCGGCATGGCGATCTTATTTGTTACACATGATTTAAGAGCGGCGTCAATGGCGGATCGAATTTTAATAATGAATGATGGCCAGTTGGTCGAGGCAGGGACAACAGAGCAGATATTCAATGAACCTAAAGAAGAATATACAAAATATCTGCTTAGTGCTTGTACGTTGGAAAGGCGGTGATTATCTATGATTGAGGCGAAAGATGTAAGTTGCACTTTTGCCCGCAATCCGTTTTCCAAAGAGGGATTCATGGCGGTTTCCCCAGTTTCAATCCAATTCATTGATGGTGAACGGTATGCCATCGTTGGTGAGTCAGGGTCAGGTAAGACAACACTCGCCAGAATGATTGCGGGCCTCCAGCGTCCTACGACGGGGAATATCTATGTCGATGGGATGCCTGTTTACGGTAAACACAAGGTTCATACAAATTACTTCAAGGAAGTCCAAATTATTCAACAGGACTCTTCATCTGCATTAGATCCTAAAATGTCCGTGGGTAGATCAATCGAAGAACCTCTTTTGTGTTTTTTTCATTTAGACAAAGGAGAACGCAAAAAAAGGTGTCATGATCTGATGGATTTATGTAATTTGCCTGTTGAATACTACTCGCGTCTTCCCGCAGAATTATCTGGGGGCGAGCAAAAACGAGTCGCTATTGCAAGGGCCTTGGCAGCAGAACCTAAGTGTCTAATTTTTGATGAGGCAACAAATGGCTTTGACCTTCCTTTACGCAAGAAGATCATTGAAGAAATTGTTGACTTGCAGAGGAAACTCGCATTTACCCTTATATTTATTACACATGATATGGAGTTAGCCGTCGTTATTGCTGACGTAATTTTGGTTATGAGAAATTCCACCTTGATTGAACAGGTTGAATTTTCTGGAGATATATCAGTATTTACAAGCGAATACAGCAAGACGCTTTTATATGCGAGTGGAATTACTGATACATAATCATTGTTGGAATTGATCATAGCAGAAATAAAATGAAAGGATAGTTTGCGATGAAATTCAAAAGACTTGCAACGATTCTTATGGCTGCGGCCATGATGGTTTCGTTGGTTGCCTGTACAGGCGACAATGGCGAAAACTCAGAAACGCCTGTTACTTCGGGCAATGATGTTGTGGAGGAAACGGAAACCAACCACATCACTTTGGCCGAAAGTTGGGGATTTGAAAATTTCTATACAATTATGACGCCCGATGTATCGGCAAGCAACTTCGGTATCACATATTATCTTAGCAATTTCTACGATGTGCTTGTAGAATATCAAGATGGAGAATACGTTGGTGGTCTGGCCGAGGATTGGACAATTAGCGAAGATGGAACGGTCTACACATTCAATCTACGGCATGATGTGAAATTTTCTGATGGTAGCGATCTGACTGCGGAAGATGTTGCCAAATCGCTTTTGGCCGTTCCCATCAATTTGGGGCAATACAATGGAACCTATGGCCGCCTGTCTACAATTATTGAAGATGCAGTGGTCGTTGATGACTATACTGTTGAAATGCATCTGACGCAACCTTATTATAATGCGCTGCGGGAGCTGTGTTTGGCGAATCCATTCGGAATCGTATCGAGTGAACAACTTAATGATGATTTAACGAAAAAGGATACTTTTGAAACTGCAACCTATGGTACAGGTCCCTATATGTATGCTGGAGATAATGACGGGCAGACCTGGAATTTCGAGAGCAATCCCTACTATTGGGGTGAAAGACCTGATGTTGAGAGTTTTTCTATCAAGAGCATTCCTGACAATGATGCTAAAATTCTCGCATTGAAAAACGGGGAGATTGATTTTGTCGCAGGAATCACGAACGTCTCCAACGAAAGTTTTGTGGAAATGCAAAACACTGAGGGATTTGGCGCCAAGGTTGACGACAAATCTTTCCGCACCGGATATATTGGTTACAATTTAAGTAGCTCTATGTTCGGTGATGAAGTTGTTCGCCAAGCCATTACATTGGCCTTAGACAAAGATGCAATTTCTGAGAGCATTTATGGCGGCCTGTATGAAAAAGCAGATACATTCTTCCCGAAGACCCTACCCTATTGTGATGTAGAGCAAACCGTATACTCTTATGATATAGACAGGGCAAACCAATTGCTTGATGAAGCAGGATACATTGATACGGATGGCGATGGCATCCGTGAAAAGGACGGTGAGAAACTATCCTCTCCGTTCCAGTACCAAGCAGGCTCCGCTTCTGATGATAACTTGGTTGTTTATATCTGCGACCAGTTAGGGAAAATCGGAATCGAACTTACACCGCAGTCTGCACAAATGATGGACTGGTATGCAATGATTACAACTGGAGAGTACGGCCTTACCTTATTTAAAACACAAGGCGGTTTCTATGATCCGGGCAATACGATCGGTAATATCGATCCCAGCATGGCCATGGACCCAATTATCTCCCAGGTCGCTGCATACTTGCCGGGCGGTGCCGATCTGATTACAGAATTGGAATCTACTACTGACGAGGAACGAATCCAAGAGATTTATGGAATTATTTTGACTACGATGGCGGATCAGTGCCTTACTACACCTCTGGTGTATCCTCACCAACTTGCAGTATATAGTGATAAGATTGCAAACTACGATTTTCCGCCTGATGCAAACTTTACTGCTGTACAAAATATCACATTAAAGTGAGCATTTTCCCATTCTGCAAACGGCGTGCTATGCAAAACATAGCACGCCGTTTGTAGAAAGAGAAACGACATATTGCAAATAGATTACAGAGAAGTTATGTTAAACCATATATTTGCTCTGCCGGTTGAAAGGAGTCCAGATATTGGTGAGCAATCAATCAAAAGGAATTAAGCGGATTCTCAGTTTTGCCGGCAGATACAGGGGCCTCTTGACTTTTGCCCGTTGCCTTTCCGGCATCAGTGCGTTGTTTATTATAGGCCCTTTTATCTGTGTATATTTTGCGGCAAGAGAACTTATCGCTGTATTTTTAGGCGATCAATTGAATGGCCAAGCATTATTGAATTGGGGCCTTTTTGCATTAGGATTAGAACTCGTGGGAGTAGTACTTTACTTTTTGGCTTTGCTATCTTCTCATATCGTTGCGTTCCATATTCAAAAAAACCTGCAGATGGCAGCATTAAGGCACCTTGCTCATATGCCAATTGGCTATTTTAATGCCAATCCAAGCGGAAAATTGCGTAAAATAATTGATGAAAACAGTTTTCAAACGGAGACCTTTATTGCACATCAGTTGCCAGATTTAACAGGCGCCCAAGTAACCCTGATTGCTGGTGTTTGCTTTATGATCATTTTTGACTGGCGTATTGGAGTTCCACTTATTATCTTATATGGAATGGCCTTTTATCTGCAAAGCTCTCTCATGGGAAAGAATAGTGCTGAGTTTATGAGAATTTATCAAGACGCTCAAGAAACAATGAACCATGAGGCTGTTGAATATATTAGAGGAATCGCCGTTGTCAAGGTGTTCGGACAAACTGTAAAGTCGTTCGCCAAATTTCATAATGCGATAGAGACCTATAAAAAGTACGCACTTGCTTATACTATGTCTTGCAAGAAAGGCATGGTTGCATTTAATGCTATCGTAAACTCATCCTTTTTAGTGCTGGTTCCGATTGGCTTTCTAGTTGGATTTACGACCCCGACACTCAGAGATTTTATTCAAAGTTTTCTGTTTTACGTGATTTTCTCTCCGGCATGCGCAGTGATGCTTAATAAAATTATGTATATGACTAGTTATAAAATGCAGGCAGAGGAGTCTATGCGTAGAATCGATATGATTTTAACTTCTAAACAGCAACCAGAACCAGCGATCCCCCAATATCCTGATACATATGAGGTCGCTTTTGAAGATGTGACATTTGCATATGATAATACCGATCACCCCGCAGTTTCACATCTCACTTTTATGGCAAAAGCAGGAGCAATAACGGCCCTTGTGGGACACTCCGGGTCAGGTAAAAGCACAGCGGCCAGTCTGATCCCTCGGTTCTATGACGTGCAGGATGGCGCAGTAAAAATTGGCGGCGTTGACATCAGGGAAATCCCACAGGGTGATTTAATGAAAATGGTGGCATTTGTGTTCCAAGACCCCAAGTTGTTTAAGGATAGCCTATTAGAAAACATAAGAGCCGGAAGACCATCGGCAACCCGTGAGGAAGTTCTAAAGGCAGCTCATCTGGCGCAGTGCGACGACATACTGAAAAAGCTTCCAAACGGAATAGATACAATTATTGGAAGTCAAGGTATATACCTGTCCGGGGGCGAAACACAGCGCATTTCTATTGCCCGCGCTATTTTAAAAGATGCTCCTATTGTAGTTTTAGATGAGGCGACAGCATATGCTGACCCCGAAAATGAGCATCAAATCCAGAAGGCCTTTGATGGACTTATAAAGAATAAAACGGTTATTATGGTTGCACATCGGCTTTCGACTGTCCAGGATGCAGACCAAATATTGGTGATGAAAAACGGTGCGATAGCGGAAAGCGGAACACATTCTGATTTGATAAAGCATCAGGGCGAGTATGCTAAAATGTGGGACAATTATAACAAAACGGTGCAGTGGCATATAGAAAGTTGAGGTGCTGTCTATGCTAAAACGTGCGTTTGCATTAAGCGATCAAGGCGCAAAAGATTTAGCGAAAGGAATTATAGCAACTGCCTGCGCCAATTTGATACAGATCATTCCAGCAAGTTTGTTGTTGATGGTAGTAATGATGCTTTTAGAAAAAGCGGCGGGGACTCAAGTTAATGTAGGTCGGAATATTCCGTTCTTTGTCGGAATTACCCTGGTGCTTTTTGGCATGATCGCGATTGCCCAATTAGTACAATACAATTTGACATACACTGCTGCATATAAGGAAAGTGCAAACCGAAGAATTGTGCTGGCTGAAAAACTCAGAAAACTTCCACTGTCATTCTTTGAAAAGAAAAATTTAGCCGATCTGACAACTACTATTATGGGGGATTGTACAGCATTAGAAAGGACATTTTCTAATGCGATTCCACAGTTGTTAGGCACAATTCTTATGTTTGTTATTATGTCCGTGGGGCTGGCAGTTTTAGACTGGAGGATGGCTCTTTGTATTATTGTCCCGGTACCAGTTGCCTCAATTGTTGTTGTTCTTGCTCGTAAGGCACAGAGTAAGGCGGAACTTGAAAATCTGGAGGCAAAAAGGTGCGCCTATGACGCAGTACAAGAATATATTGATACTATAAAAGAATTAAAAGCATACTCAAAAACGGATGTATACTTGGATGAACTTGATAAAAAGTTAGAGAATGTTATTCGTTGTTCCTTCCGAAATGAGTTAGCCCCCGGAGCATCTACAACAGCTGCTCAGTTCATCCTGCGCTTTGGTTTAGTTGCTGTTTTGCTTATAGGGGGAAACTTGGTGATTGAAGGTATGCTTTCTATTCCCATGCTCATACTGTTCCTTCTTTTCGCTGGTCGAATCTATGATCCATTCACCAACTGTTTCATGCTATTAGCGGAGGTTTTTGCCGCACTTGTAAGCATTGGCCGGATGAAACAGATAGACAATACACAGGAACAAACCGGCTCAGACTGTTGCAATAACATTGGCTGCGATATTGAGTTCAAGGATGTTTACTTTTCTTATAACGAGGAACCAGTTCTGACAGGAGTATCTTTTGTAGCAAAGCAAGGCGAAATAACTGCTTTAGTCGGGCCATCTGGCAGTGGAAAATCAACAGTTTCAAAATTAGCAGCGCGTTTTTGGGACGCCGATTCCGGACTCATAACACTTGGAGGCATAGATGTCAAAACTGTTGAACCAGAAGTATTGTTAAAAAACTATGCAATCGTATTCCAGAATGTCACCCTTTTTGACGAATCGGTAATGGAAAATATACGGCTTGGCCGTAGCGGAGCTTCTGACGAAGATGTTAGAGCCGCAGCAAAGGCCGCCCAATGTGATGAGTTTATTGATCGTTTACCGCAAGGCTATGACACGAATATCGGGGAAAACGGAAGTAAATTATCCGGTGGCGAGCGCCAGCGCATTTCTATTGCCCGTGCCTTGCTAAAAAATGCTCCTGTTATTCTTCTCGATGAAGCAACTGCATCTATGGATGCAGAAAGTGAAACAATGGTACAAACTGCCTTGTCAGCGTTATTAAAAGGTAGGACAGTGATAGTTATTGCGCATCGAATGAGGACCATAGCAAATGCAGACAAGATAGTTGTTTTGGACAAAGGAAAAGTGACTGAAGTGGGGACTCCCAGCGAGTTGGCTAAAAAAGGCGGGTTGTATGCGCATTTGGTTGCACTCCAGCAGAAACAGCAAATGTCTTCCTTACCGACATGAACGTCCTAAGAGGGAAATATGAAAAGAAAACAGCAAGCCACCACATCGGGTGAAGATTATTTAGAGGCAATTTTAGTGCTCCAAATGCAGAAAGGAACAGTGCGCTCTGTTGATGTCGCCCGGCATATGGAGGGGTCAAAGCCCAGCGTGAGCCATGCGGTGGCGACCCTGCGGGATGGAGGTTTTCTGACGATGGACAGCGACTATTTCCTGCACCTGACCGACATTGGCCGGGAAGTGGCGGAACAGATTTACGAAAAGCACCGTTTCTTTACCGAGCGTCTGATTGCCGCCGGCGTGGATCCGAAAACCGCAGAGGCAGATGCCTGCCGGATTGAGCACGTCATCAGCGACGAGAGTTTCCAAAAATTAAAGAAACAACTCATGTAACCTGTGGAGATCGAACTCATTACACCAAGAGTGTCTTCGAAATTGAGGATGACCAATATGCAAAACGATCCGCGCTCCCGAATTCTCCTATTGCTACAACTTCTCCTGAAGCAGACAGATGAGCACCACTACGCAACTGGCGCGGATATTCTCCGTTTTTGGGAGACTCATGGCATCCAGACCACCCGGAAAAATGTGTACAGCGATATCCAACTGCTCATGGACTTCGGCCTGGACGTCATCTGCATCAAAAGCACGCAAAACCGCTACTTCGTCGGTTCCCGGCTGCTTGAGCTGCCGGAACTGAAACTGCTGGTGGACGCTGTGGAGTCCTCCCACCTCATCACAGAGAAGAAAAGCACCGCCCTCATTGAGAAGTTAGGCCATCTTACCAGCAGACACAACGCCGCGCTCCTGAACCGCCCCGTCTACATGGACGGCACGGCCAAGCCGGACAACGAGGCCGTGTACTACGCCATCGACGCGATCCAGACGGCGATTCACAAACAACGGGCCATCTCCTTCCAGTATTTCGAGTACACGCCGAAAAAGGAAAAGGTCCTGAAACACAAGGGCTACCGCTATGGATTCAGCCCCTATGTCCTCATCTGGAGCCGGGATTTCTATTACGCCGTGGGCTGGTCGGAAAAGCACGGCAAACTGGCCCAGTTCCGGGTGGACCGCATGACGGCCATCCAGGATTCAGATGCCCCTTACATAGCGGATCCGTCCTTTGACCCAGCGTCCTACATCCGGGAAATCTTTGGCATGTATCACGACATGCCCCAGCGGGTGACGCTGCTGTGTGAGAACCGCACCATGCGAAACATCATAGATCACTTCGGGGAGGATGTGGACACGGAGGTGGTGGACGCCAACCACTTCCGGGCCACCGTGGATGTGGCGCCCACGCCGCCGTTCTTCTCATGGGTATTCACCTTCGGCGGCGCTATCCGCATCGAGGGGCCTGGGGAGGCGCTGGCGAAGATGCGGGATATGGCCTCGTGGCTGCATACATAAAAGCAAGAGGGATCCGCCCAGGAAACGCTGGGCAGATCCCTCTCACCTTTACGGGGCAGGAGGACCGCTGCGGGGTGTATCCCCGCAGCGGTCCTCCTGATTTTAGTCCGAAAAGTATACCGGCCTGCCAATGGATGTAAAGCCCTCGATGCCGGTGATCACCACATTGTTGTATCCGCTGGCGCAGTGGATGATGAGCAGATTGCCGCTCTCATCCCTGCCGCCTACGATGCCCACATGGGAGTCCTCTGGGTAAAATACCAGATCGCCGGGCAGCGCCTCGTCCCAAGAGATGGTGGTGCAGTAGGTGTGCTGCGCGGAGGCCCCTCCCCCGTGACCGATGATATACTCGCCGCCTGTGGCATTATAGAATACCCAATCAACGTACCCTGAGCAATCCATCCCGTAGGGCCGGTAGGTGCCGGAACTGGAGCTGCCGGGGGCAGTGACCTGCATGGTGGTACCCCAGCGGGAGTCCCAGCCGAGGACGAGGCTCTTGCCGCCCCAGAAGTAATTGACTTTGCCCACCAGTTGGCATGCGGTTTCTATGATCTCCCGGCGCTCGGCGCTCAGGCCCGCCGGCAGCGAGGCAAGCAGTTTTTTGGCGTCGGCCTCCGTCACGGCCAGATTCCCAATGGCCCCGCCCAGCAGGTCGAGGTTCTCTAACAGGTCATCCAGCATGTCGTTCTGTTCGTCGGTAAAGGCGTAGTGTTCCCGCATCTCGTCCACGGTCTTTCCCGTGACGGAGATGGTCAGGATGGTTTCCGTCCAGCTGTCGTCCTCGCCGTCGTCCGGGTCGCTGTCCGGGTGGTCTATGGTTTCCGCCTCGGAGGAGAGGGATACCATATCCCAGAACACCTCCCGCAGACGCTCCACCCGGCCGGCGTCCAGGGTGACCACATCCACGCCGTCATTGGTCCCTGCGGTTTTCACCGCAAACACTGCCACGATCTCCCGCCAGTCCGGCGGGGCACCGTCTATGATAATCTGGTCGTAGTCCCCGGCCTGCAGTTCCTCCAGCTTACCAGCGTATTCCTCATTGATCTGGGCGATGGCCGTACTGAGCGCCACAGAGGTACTGTCAGCAGGCTCGTTGGCGAACAGGATACCAAAGGGGGAGGCGATTAACAGGCCGACGACACAAATCAGGACCAACAGGGCAAGGACGACAGATCCTCCCGCAGCCGCAGCGGCGATCAGGCTCTTGGCGGCGGCATAGATGGCCCGCAGGGCGTTTCCAGCCTTGGCAGCGGCCTTTTTCGCCGCACTCCCCGCCTGTTTTGCCGCCTGCCGGAACCGGGCCGTTTGCTGTGCCACATGGGCTGCTTTGGCGCTCTGGGCGGCACGGGTGGCCCCACGCCCCGTCTGGGCCGCAGCCCTCCCAGCATGGTCCGCTGTTTTTACCACCCGCCTGGAGGAGCCGGCAACCGGCTTTGCGTGGCGCACGGCCCTGCCACGGCCTGCCTCCTTTATGGCAGGTGTTTTGCGTTTCCCTTTTGGCAGGGGGCCGGCATCTTGGGCAGGCTCCACCTTTGGCCGCATGGGCGATACAGTCCCGTCCCGCCTGCCCCCATTCCCATGTGCAGTTCTGCCGGAAGACCGGCGATCTCCTACAGGTTGCATAGGCTCTTGCCCGCTGCCTGCTGGCTGACGCATCCGCTCGACTCTGTCCTGCGCGGACTTCTGCGCTGCCTGCCGCCCGCGCTCCCGGATGAAGGGTTGCTGGCCCTGGGTGCGCTCTGGTGACAGGCCGGAAACCTGCGTTTCCGTTTGAGCGCGCAGGTATGCGTCCTTGGTCTTGATCCGCTGCCCGGCTTTTCCGACCGGTTCCGCCGGCTGGTCTGCCGCTGCGGCGTTGACACGGCTTTCATGCTCCCGTGTACGGATCTCCGGCGCGGGATCCCCAGCGGTGGAATCCGCGGAACTGCCGTCGCGGGAGGCACGGTTCTTCCGTTTCTCCTTAATGAGCTTTTCCGCACCGCGCTCCATGCGGCGCATGCTGTCCGCAGTGGTATCCTCGATTTGGTCGCCGCCATAGTCATCCCGCCGCCCCTGCTGGGCGGCGTCACGGAGCTGCGTCCGCAGGCGGTCCGTCCCATCCTCCAGGCCGCGATGGACCAACTCCTTCGGTACGGCCGTTATCTTCTCCCGGATGGAGGATGTGGCCTGCGGCTTCTCCTTGATCTTATCCATCCAAGCACCTCCCCATGGAAACGGGCCGCGTCACGCGGCCCGCCCCATCCCGATGGTGCCATCTGTGTCAGAGGGCTTGGTAGTCATCAATTTATACAGTCGGTTCTTCGGGAAGTTGTCCATGAAGGGTACGATAGCACTGCCGCACTTGATGAGGCCGCGGCCGGAGTCCACATTGGTGATGTAAGAGAGCTGGTTGTCCGAGATATTCAGCAGCCGGGCCAGTTCTGTCCGGTCCGTCGCCGCCTGGTTGAGCATGACGAGGAACTCGCTGTTGGCCAGCATGGTCCGGGCGGTGTGGGACTGGAGGAGGTCGTCCACATTCTGTGTGATGCCGGTGCAGCAGGCCCGGTATTTGCGGACGCGCTTCCAGAGGGTGAACAGGAAGTTCGCGCTGTACTCATGCTGGAACAGCAGATAGATCTCATCAATATAGATCCAGGTGTTGCGCTTCAGCCCACGGTTGCGGATGA
>ERZ857785.2852-NODE-2852-length-14023-cov-7.096864_pt1 | contig 14023 bp, 23 predicted proteins | sample MGYA00519763_ERZ857785 | MGnify/ENA primary metagenome ERZ857785 (study PRJEB31778, sample SAMEA3449365) | human gut metagenome | biome: human gut; feature: human-associated habitat; material: faeces | place: United Kingdom | collected 2010/2012 ... | reverse complement strand
AAATGAACATTGAAACCTCTTTAAAGCAAAAGCATATGAACACTAACCGTGTCAAGGGTAAACGTTGTGCCTACGGCACCCTTGACACTATTGTGAGTTATTTCTTAATTGTTGCTCTCTATTCTCAAGAGAGTGTATAAAAGAAGATATTAATTGTTTTCTTTCTTCTATTTCTTCCTTTGAACGGTTTTCTTCTCCCCAAACATGCCATATCTTAGAAGGAAGTTCTTTTCTGCTATAACTATCAAAATACTTATAATATAAGTTCTGGATAAAGAATTTACGAGTAATAGGAACCCATTTATATATTTCCCTAGGTTCTGAACCACTTCCATTCTTACCATCTCCAACAACTTCAATCTTTTTAGTAATAAATTTAATAGAACTAACTCTAATAAGATTCTTTTGAAATAAAGCTAAAGGAATATTAATAGGCAACAACAATAAAGAAAATAAAATAGAGTTTCTTACAACATATATTTTTTTCACTCTGGATCTAACAACTGGTATTATATCTTGAAAGCTTGGAGATATTATAATAATCTCCTGAACTTTATAATGCCTATACATTGTAAAATACTCAATGACTTTTGGACTGTTAGATTTTTTATGAGCATCTCCTCTGGATGCAAGTCCATAAGTCGCTCCTTCATCAAGAATAACGACAGCTCCATCACCAAATTCATAAGTCATAAGGTCCTCAATAACAAATTGCCTGCAACCTTCAATATAAATATTAGAATAAACAGGGTAACTTTTTTTTAAATACTGACTAGCAACTTTTGCAGCATAAGTTGTTTTACCAGCTCCACAATCTCCAATAATAAATTGAAGATTAGACTTAAATTTTTTACAATTTTTATATTCACGCATATGTTAAACATGACTAAAAGCATGAAGAAAGGGGCAAAAGATTAACTTTTTGCCCCTTTTTCTTCTATTCATTACTAGAATAAAGACTTAACAATATGAACTGCTGCACTAACTAAACCTAGTGCACATACGCCGAATAAAACGGCATTGCTAGAAATAAAACTCCAACCAGTGTTTAAAATCTCTACTCCAGACGCTAAAGCCTCAGTCATGTAATCACCTCCTTTAAAATAAATAAACTAAAATAAAGACTTAACAATATGGACTGCTGCACTAACTAAACCTAGTGCACATACACCAAATAGAACAGCATTACCACTGATAAAAGTCCATCCAGTACTTAGAATTGTACTACCATTTGAAAGAGCTTGACCCAATGTTACAGTTACAGTTTCCATAAAATAACCTCCTATCTTATAAGATTTAATATATTTAAAAATCCTTTAATAAGAAAATATATTACTATACATAAAATAATAAACCTACATATAAACTCAATATCTGGGACACAGAAATTACTATTATTAATAGTTATAGTCTGCCACTCAAATGTGCCACACCATGGTTTTAAATCTATCAATTTAACCACTTCCTTGATTGAAAAACTTACGAAACATATCAATAAAAATACCTAAGATAATAATATGTAAAGGACTTATAGAAAATCCAAAACAATCAACTTTTAAATTTAGTAAAGTAGTAATAATCTCCATAAATTCACCTACTTTTTAACCCAACTAAGAAAGGTAATAAATATCATAACTCCAATAGTAACAGTAATCATCTCGGGAATAGGAGCAGGGAAGAAATTAAATAAATTAGTAACAAGTCCTGCAATAGTTCCACCTTGTGCTACAACAGAATTAACTAACTGCACTGTATTTGCAATAGTATTAATAAGGCTATCAAATATATTTCCTAAAAAACTAGGAATAGAAGTAATTAAATACTCTGCCTTTTCTAAAAAAGTCATGTGGTCCCAATCATCATCATCAACATCTAAATCAGTTTGGGGTGGGATAACTTCTCCTGTCTCATCATCAACTCCATCACCATTTAAATCTTTATAAGCATTAATACTAAATTTAACATCATCTGCTTTAAAATCTTTAAACTTATCAGTACCTATGCCAAAAAATGTGTGTTCCCACCATGTAGGAACATTAATAGTAAAAGAATTAAAATTATAATCTCCTTTATCCTTTAAATAAAGTTTAAAAGTATATTCAAAAGTTAAATATTCATTATCTATCCAATCAGATTTAGTACCAAATACAACAAGCTTTGGGTCATTATCATTTAGGAAAGTTTTATCAGAACGAGTATAAGTATTATTACTACCAATCATAGTAAAGTCCATAGTATTATAAATTTCTTTCTGCAAAATTGACTTAACCTTATCTGCAGATATTTCAGATTCTTGACCAAATTTGATTTGAAAAGGTATTTTACCTTTAATCTTAACATCAACTGGATAAGCATTATACTTATTACTATAATTAATACTAAGAGCTCCTGAAGGATTTATAATCTCTAAATGTCCTACTGGATAAGTATTAACATCATTCTTATCAATTTCAATAGGAGTCCCAAAGGAACTACTATCACTGTCTTTAAATAGCTTAGGAACATAAAACCCATAGATTGTAGTATACCTACTAGTAAAGGAATAATCATCTTTATCATCTTCATTATATATACTTACATTAAAAGCCGGTGCATAATCCATATCATAAGAACTAATACTATAATTACCATTTTTAGAAAAAGAAATTCTTGAAGCAGTAGAACTTTTATAACTATACTTGCCATCAACGTAAATAAAAATAACATTACCATCATTATTGGAAAGACTAAAAGGAACAAGCTTAATAGGATTACTATAACAATACTGTTTATCACCAGAATAAGAATAAGGAAATTCATAATAGTAATAATTACTTAAATCAATATCATCATCAATAGTATTTCCTTTTCCCTGATAAGCATTAGCATTAACAATAAAAATAAGTGGGGAAAAAACAACTAATCCAAAGACCAGAAACCAATGAATAAAAATATTATTAAAAATATTGCTATTATAATTAAGCCTATCATACAATTTCTTCACCTACTCTCTAGGTGTAAGCTCTTTTAAAGTAATTGACTTCCAACGAGGAGAATAATCACAAACTAAATCATATCTTTTTTCATCTTCTGCAGTAACTCCATCTGGCAACATCAACTGAATTGTTTCAATACCTTTTTGAAACAAACTAGCTATATAAGGATTACCTTTTTTACTAGTCTTTATCTCACTTCCTAAACATCTAACATCTTCTATAATAACTTTCATATAGCAAAACCTCCGTTTTAATAATTAATTTATGAAATAATAATAATACAAAAATATTGTTTATTTGCGACAACTTTTTCAATGTATTTAAATATAAAATAGGCTTAAATATAGCAATAATCACAAAGAATTATGACAACAATTAAGTTCTTAGTCCTCTCTCATAAGCAAATAATCTTCTTGCTTCCCTTAAATATCTTTGGACTGTCCTAACACTAGCCGGTATCTCTAAACTAGCTTTAATAATTAAATTGTTAATATCTCCTCTCTTGAAACACTTAGGAAGTTTAAAATAAACAAGTTCAATACTTCTAAGAATCTCATATTTTTCATCTTTCTGTAATTGAAAAACGACATTATCGACTGCCTCAATATCTGCAATTTCTGAACTACTATGTTTTAACTTTCTTTCATAGAGAAAAGCAACTGGAGCATTGCAATAATAACTTTCATTAACTGCACAATCATACAAAGATTCTTTATACTTAATTAAAGATTTTCCATTACAAGAATAAAAAGAAAATGCAGCTATACAATAATCACTAATAAAGTCCTTCAAAATTAAACACATCCTTTCTTAACTTTAGCAATCAAACCAAGAGAACAATTAAATTTCTTAGCTAAAGTTCTATAACTATCATTGGATTCTAAGATAAGACTAACATCTGATTTAGAAAGCTTATTTTTACGACCAACAGAAAGCTTAGATTTTAAACCTTGTCTTTTCAAAATATAATTCTGCAAATCTTCTAATTGCTTCAACTGTTCATTTTTTAATAGTGATTTATGAACAATAGTACAATCTTTATAACAAAACTCAAGAATAAAAATATCTTCATCACCTTCACAAGAGTAATAGTAATCAGATTCAAAAACATTAATGTTAGAAAATTTCTTACAACATTTTTTGAATATCTCTTTACCTTCTCCACTTTTCCCATATTCATAAGGAAGTTTAAAAAGAATTTTAATATCTATCAAACAATCACCACCAAGTAAAAATTATTTTCTAAATTCAATACATGATACTTTATGCTTAATAAAAGAAAAGTAAAATCCATTTGACATTATTTCAATTACATCATTTTCTTTAGCCATCTTAAAATCAGTAAGTATTGAAAGACCTTCTTCAAAAGAACCTATTTTAATAGTTTTCTTTTCATTATTTATAAAACATATTTCCAAATACAAATTAATAACCTCCTTATAAATCACAGCCTTGACCAGTAAAAGCATTATCACATTCATTAGAATATTTACACATATCACATTCACCAAAAGATTTACAATCAATACAATTAAAATCACAATCTTCATCTCCAGCAATACATAAAAAAAACATTTAATCATCTCCAAAATAATTAAAAAAACTTAATAGAATCTAAAAAATCTAAAATATATATAAAAATGTCAACTAAAACTGTAATTAGAATAAATGGAAAGCCTAGAATTAAAAATATTAAATCTAACAAAGAAAATTCTTCTAAATAACTTTTAAAACTATAAGAATCATCAAGCTTTTTAAAAAAATATAAAGCACAAAAAGAAGAAACAAGCATTAAAATCATACAAATACAAAAAGTTGTTTTACTCATAGTTAAACCTACCTTTCTTAAAATGCTGTAACTCAATATAACACCTAGCATATAAACTATTATTATCTGGATAAAAAGAACTAATAGAATTTATAACTAAATAATGCTCATCTTCAAGGAATTTAAGAAAATCAACAAACAACTCTAAATTATCTATAGTATCTCTAACTCTTAATTTATAAGCCATAAAATCACCTCCAAAGGGACTATATTAAATTTTCAAAGAGCAATAAAAAATTAACTATTCTTTATTATTCATAAATAACACCACCTAACTAAATAAGATAAAAAAATTCAAAGCTAAAATAAATGCAATTCCTAACATTCCTAAAATAAAAAGATAATTAGCAAAAGCAGAGCCAAAATCAAATTCAAATTCTTCATAACACAAAAGAAATATAAGAGCTAAAACAGGAAGTCCAAAAAGCAAAATCATATTAAGACCTCCTAATTAAATCATAAAAATAAGTATTACCTGCTTCAAACCTAAAAACTAAATCATAAATATCAACAGGAAAAGAAAAAATTACAAAAGAGTTATATTCAAAAAGAACTAAATCATCAAAAAAAGAAATATTGTTACATGCAATATTCAAACAAAATAAACCTACTTCACTTAAAGAAATAAAAAAATCAATATTATCTGTTTTCATCATTAACACCCCCAAATTAAAGAATATCAAACTTATCTTTTTCAATATTTATGAGTTTACAAATCCTTATGTATAAATTTAAATACAATTCACCAAGTGGGAAACCACTATCTTCATATAAAATAGCAAAGTCAAGAGCATTTCTAAGTAAAATTAAATCTGCCATTGCTAAATCCATATAATCACTCCTAAAAGAGCAAAACAGCTTTATATCTCTTATGTTGCAAATCATTTTCAAGAATTTCTTTTACAAGTTCTGCATTCTTCCTATCATTAAGAATTAAAATTAATTTTCCATCTTGATAAACTCCATAGTCACAAACTAAACTTTTAACTTCGATTTTCACATAATCATCTCCAAGAATTATTAAGGTTGCTGCCCTTTAAATAAGCTATAAATTACAATGTGTAAGTTTAATCAAACCCACTTACAAGCGTTCTTTTGAATATAGAAAATTAATTATTCTTTAATGCCTGATTCTTTATCCAATCTTTAAGCAACTCAAGACTTATGTAATATCTACCACCTAACTTGTAACTTGGAAAATCGTCACGAAGCAGTAAATCGTTGTACATAGTTGTCTTACTTACATGAAGAAGTTCCATAGCTTCACTTGGGCGAATCACTAAAGAATTTTCTTGTTCAAGTTTTTCTAATAAAGTCATTCTAAATCACCTCTCTTCAAAATTAACACTTTTCGGTTAACTTTGAATATATTATATACCACACAACGGTTAATGTAAATAGTTTTTTAATCATTTTTAAGTATTTTTTTAACCGTTAAAGGAAAATATAATATAATAAATTAAAGGAGATGATAAAAAATGAAAATAAAAGAAATTATTAAAAGAAACAAAGAAAAATTAAAATTAAGTACAGAAGAATTATCAAATTTATCAGGAGTACCAAAAGGAACACTAAATAAGCTACTAAGAGGAGAAACAGAAGACCCAAGACTAAGTACATTAAAAGGACTGGCAAAAGTATTTAATTGCTCATTAGGTGAATTTGATGAAAATGAACAATTAAAAATAACACAAGAAGAATTAAAATTAATAGAAAATTACAGAAAACTATCAGCTGAAGGAAAAGAATATATAAACAAAGATTTGGAAATTGCTAAACAACTATATAAAGAGCAAGAAGAGTTTTTAAAAGAAAGTAATAATACTAGAAGAGCATAGAAAGAAAATTAAGCCCTTTTATAAATACTAATGGTATAGAATTATAAAATTAGGAGGGCTTAAAAATGGCAAGAAGCAAATATAAAAAGAAAATAAAAAATGGAATAGAATACTATTTCTATAGAATAAATGACAATAGATTAGAAAAACCTAAAGACTTATATGGAAAAACAACAAAAGAACTAGAAGAAAAAATAAACAAAATAATGAAAGAATTAAACAATGGAATAAATATAGAAGAAGGGAAAAAGAATTATAAAGAATTTCTAAGACAATGGCTATATAATATAAAATTTATAAATATTAAGAATACATCAAAAGAAGTGTATGAAAGTGCATATAGAATACACATAAAAGAAGAAAAAATATTAAATGTAAAATTAAATGAATTAAGTAACATAACAATACAAAATTTTTATATGAAACTTAAGAAAAATAAAGTAGGGACAGCAACAATAAAAATAATAAATATAATAATAAAAGGAAGTATAAAATATGCATATAGAAATGATTTAATAATAAAGGATATAACAAAAAATATAATAATTCCAAAACCAACAGAAAAAGAAAAATTAAATAAAAAAAATAGAATAAATCCATTAACAATTAATGAACAAAAGAAATTAATGAAAAAGATTGAAGGAAATGAATTAGAGTTATTATTTTTAATGGCACTATTTACTGGAGCAAGAGGAGGAGAATTATTAGCCTTGACTTGGGAAGATATAAATATGAATAATTGTACAATAAAAATAAGCAAAATAGCAAAATATCAACATGAAATAAGAGAAGAAGGAAACAAGAAGTATAAAACAGAAATACAAACACCAAAAACAGAAAAAAGCAAAAGAATAATACCTTTTCCTAAAAAGCTAAAAGAAAAAATAATAAAACATAAAGAGAATCAGGAAAAAATAGAATTAAATTTATGGAAAAAGAAAAACAAAAACAATTTAATTTTTTGCAATATAAAAGGAGAATATTACAATATAATAGAAGTAAATAATAAATTTAAATCAATACTAAAAAGTATAGGAATAGAAGGACATACATTCCATGATTTAAGGCACACATATGCAACAAGACTATTTGAAATGAAAGAAAATCCAAAAACAGTTCAAGAATTATTAGGACATTCAACAATAAGTACAACTTTAAATATATATACACATGTATTAAAAGAAGTAAAAGAAGAAGCAGCAGAAAAATTAAATAAACTATATGAAAAAATAGAAGGGTAAAAACAGGGCAAAATTAAAAAATAAAATAAAAATAAATAGTTATTAACTAAAATAAGAAATCGAATATTTATTAATTTTAAATTAATAAATATTCGATTTTTTATTTTAAATAACTATTAAAAATGATATAATCAATAAAGTATTTATTTTCAACACTAAAAAACTAAAGGAGTGTTTATTAATATGAAAAGTGATATTCAAATAGCACAAGAAGCTAAAATGGAACCAATTGTTAAAATAGCTGAAAAAATCAATTTAACAGAAGATGATATAGAATTATATGGTAAATATAAATGTAAAATATCATTAGATGTTCTAAAAAAGAACAAAGATAAAAAAGATGGAAAGTTAATATTGGTTACAGCAATAAATCCTACACCAGCTGGAGAAGGAAAATCAACAGTTACAGTTGGATTAGGACAAGCTTTCTGTAAAAAGGGGAAAAATGCAGTAATAGCATTAAGAGAACCTTCTTTAGGACCTGTATTTGGGGTTAAGGGAGGAGCAGCAGGTGGCGGATATGCACAAGTTGTTCCAATGGATGATATAAACTTGCATTTTACTGGAGATATGCATGCTATAACTTCTGCAAATAACCTTTTATGTGCAGCTATAGATAACCATATACATCAAGGAAATGCTTTAAGAATTGATTCAAGAAGAATTACTTTTAAAAGAGTAATGGATATGAATGATAGAGCTTTAAGAAATATAGTAGTTGGTATGGGTGGAAAAGCTAATGGATTTGTTAGAGAAGATGGATTCATGATAACTGTAGCATCTGAAATAATGGCTATATTATGTTTAGCTACAAGTCTTGATGACTTAAAGAAGAGAATGGGTGAAATAGTAGTAGCTTATGATTTAGATGGAAATCCTGTATATGCTAAACAACTAGAAGTTGAAGGAGCTATGGGGTTATTAATGAAAGATGCTGTAAAACCTAACTTAGTTCAAACTTTAGAAAATACTCCAGCTATAATTCATGGAGGACCTTTTGCAAATATTGCTCATGGATGTAACTCAATATTAGCAACAAAAATGGCATTAAAACTTGGGGATATAGCTATAACTGAAGCAGGATTTGGAGCAGACTTAGGTGCAGAAAAGTTCTTAGATATAAAATGTAGATATGGTGGATTAAAGCCAAATTGTGTAGTTGTTGTTGCTACAATAAGAGCATTAAAGCATCATGGTGGAGTTAGTAAAGAAGATTTAAACACTCCAAATGTTGAAGCACTTGCAAAGGGTATAGTAAACTTAGAAAAGCAAGTTGAAAATATAAAGAAATTTAATGTTCCAGTAGTTGTTGCAATAAATAAATTTGTATCAGATAGTGAAGAAGAAGTTAAGTACATAAAAGAATTCTGTAATAAGATAGGAGTTAAAGTTGCACTTTCTGATGTATGGGCTAAAGGTGGCGAAGGTGGCCTTGAATTAGCTGATATAGTAGAAGATGTTATGGATAATGAAGAATCTAATTTTGCTCCAATATATTCAGCAGAAGATACAATAGAAAATAAAGTATTAAAGATTGCACAAGAAATATATGGTGCAAAGGGTGTTACATATACTCCAGCTGCAATGAAGCAAATAAGAGAACTTGAAAAGTTTGGATTAGATAAGTTACCAATATGTATGGCAAAAACTCAATATTCATTATCAGATAATCCATCATTACTTGGAAGACCAGAAGGATTTAATATAACAGTTAAAGAAGTTAGAGTATCTAATGGAGCAGGTTTTGTAGTTGTATTAACAGGTAATGTTATGACTATGCCAGGACTTCCAAAGGTACCAGCAGCAAATAAGATGGATATTTTAGAAAGTGGAGAAATTGTAGGGTTATTCTAATTTAGAACTTAAAATTCTTGACAAATAATATTAAATTGCTAAAATAAAGTTGTTAAAAATAAGTTATACTAAAAAGGCAGCTGTAAGGCTGCTTTTAGTATGTATTGAAGGGGTGCTCTTATGATTTTACTTGTGGATGTAGGAAACACTAATATTGTATTAGGAGTTCAAAAGGATGATAGTTATATAGCAAGTTGGCGTATTTCAACAGATGCTAAAAAAACATCAGATGAATATGCAATTCAAGTTATGCAACTTTTTGAACAAAATGATTTAGACCCTAAAGGTGTTAAAGGAGTAATAATATCTTCTGTAGTTCCTAATATAATGCATTCATTAGAAAATATGGTTAGAAAATGTTTTGGAATAGAACCTGTAGTTGTTGGTCCAGGAATAAAAACAGGTATAAATATTAAGTATGATAATCCTAAAGAGGTTGGAGCAGATAGAATAGTTAATGCTGTAGCTGCATATGAAATATATAAAAGGGCTATGATAATAATAGATTTTGGAACTGCTACAACATTTTGCGCTATAACTGCTTCTGGAGATTATTTAGGTGGTTGCATAATTCCAGGAGTTAAAATTTCATCTGATGCATTATTTGAAAGAACAGCAAAACTTCCAAGAGTAGAATTAGAGATGCCTGATAATATTATATGTAAAAATACAATTACAAGTATACAGGCTGGACTTATTTATGGATATGTTGGTCAAGTAGAATACATAGTTAAAAAGATGAAAGCTGAAATGACTAGAAATAATAAATGTGAAGAGCCTTTTGTAATAGCAACTGGAGGATTAGGTAAGTTAATAGCTAAAAATACTAAAGTTATTGATGAACTAGCTCCAGACTTAACATTAGAAGGATTAAAAATATTGTATAAGAAAAACAAGGAGTAATTTCAATGAAAATAGGAAATCTGGTATTTGAAAATGAAGTGTTTTTAGCACCTATGGCTGGAGTTACTGATATATCATTTAGAGGTCTTTGTAAAGAGATGGGATGTGGATTAGTTTATACTGAAATGGTAAGTTCAAAAGCTTTATACTATGGAAGTGGAAATACTCAAAGCCTTTTGAGAATAGCAGATGAGGAAAGACCTGTAGCAGCACAAATTTTTGGAAGAGAACCTAAGGTTATGGCAGAAGTTTGTGAAAAATATTTTAATGATAGAAAAGATATTTGCATAATAGATATAAATATGGGATGTCCAGTTAAGAAAATTGTTAATAATGGTGAAGGGTCAGCCTTAATGAAAGAGCCTGGACTTGCGGCAGAAATAGTAAGGGAACTAAAAAAGGTTTCTATAAAGCCTGTTACTGTTAAGTTTAGAAAGGGATTTGATGAAAATAATATAAATGCAGTAGAATTTGCTAAAAGAATGGAAGAAGCAGGAGCAGATGCAATAGCTGTACATGGAAGAACTAGAAAACAAATGTATGAAGGAAAGGCAGATTGGGATATAATAAAAAAGGTAAAAGAAGCAGTTTCAATACCTGTTATAGGAAATGGAGATGTCTTTTCTCCTGAAGATGCATTAAAATTAAAAGAAATATCAAACTGTGATGGCATAATGGTAGCTAGAGGAAGTATGGGAAACCCATGGATATTTAGAAATATACAAAGAGTACTTAATGGAAAAGAACCTATGGAAATTACAGCAGAAGAAAAAATTAATATGTGTATTAGACATTATAAGTTATCAATAAAATATGATGGTGAATATAAGGCTGTAAGAGAAATGAGAAAACATGCTTCATGGTATATTAAAGGTCTTCCAAGATGTACAGATATAAAAAATGTAATGAATTCACTAAATGACAGTAATGAGGTTATTAAATTGCTTGAGACATATAAAGAAGAGCTTAAGTAGTGTGTTTATAAAACAAATTTTCAATTATTGACATATCATAACCTCTGATTTATAATTATAAAAATGATTTTAGGAAATAAAAAATTTATAAATAAAATTAAATTAATTTTTGAAGGGGTTTACTATTATGAGTGAAACAAAAAAATATGTTATGACCTATGAAGGTGTTAAAAAATTAGAAGAAGAATTAGAATATTTAAAAACAGTAAAAAGAAAAGAAATTACTGAAAAGATAAAAGTAGCTTTAGGATATGGAGATTTAAGTGAAAACTCTGAATATGATGAAGCTAAAAATGATCAGGCTTTTACAGAAGGAAGAATTCTTCAAATAGAAAATATGCTTAAAAACGCAGAAGTTGTAGATGAAGCAGAAATTCCAAAAGATACTGTATCAGTAGGGTCAACTGTTAAAGTTAAAGATTATGAGTTTGATGAAGAAGTTGAATATACAATAGTTGGTTCAGCAGAAGCAGATCCAATGAACTTTAAAATATCAAATGAATCTCCAGTAGGAAGAGGCCTTGTAGGAAGAAAACTTGGCGAAGTAGTAGAAATAGCACTACCTGATGGAGAAACAAATAAATTTGAAATATTAGAAATTAAGAGAGCATAAATGGAGGGATATTAATGTCAACTGAGGAAATGAACATGGAAGAACTAGAGTCTCAGTTTAGTGAACAAGAGAGATTAAGAAGGGAAAAGCTAGCTGAATTACAAGCAGCAGGAAAAGATCCTTTTGATGTGTATACTATAGATAGAACACATACATCTTCACAAGTAAAAAATGCTTATGAAGAATTAGAAGGAAAAATAGTAACTGTAGCTGGAAGAATAATGTCTAAAAGAGGGCAAGGAAAAGTTGTATTCTCAGATATTCAAGATATGGATGGAAGAATACAATTATTCATAAAGATTGATGAAGTTGGAGAAGAAAAGCTAAAAGAATATAAAGGCTTTGATATTGGTGATATAGTTGCAGCTACAGGAGAAGTTTTCAAAACTAGAACTGAAGAAATAACTATAAAAGTTAAAGACTTCCAATTAGTTTGTAAATCTTTAAGACCATTACCAGAAAAGTGGCATGGATTAAAGGACCCAGATTTAAGATACAGACAAAGAGAAGTAGATATAATAACAAATCCAGAAGTTAAGAGCACTTTCATAAAGAGAAGTCAAATAATAAAGGGTATAAGAGAATTCTTAGATAATAGAGGATTCTTAGAAGTTGAAACTCCAATTCTTGGTGCAATAGCTGGTGGAGCTGCTGCAAGACCATTTATAACACACCACAATTCATTAAATATAGATATGTATTTAAGAATTGCAACAGAATTATATCTAAAGAGACTTATAGTTGGTGGATTTGAAAAAGTATATGAAATGGGTAGAAACTTCAGAAATGAAGGTATGGATGTAAGACATAATCCAGAATTTACAGCTATCGAATTATATCAAGCTTATGCAGATTACAATGATATGATGGAAATTACAGAAAACATGGTAGCTTATGTTTGTGAAAAGGTAAATGGAACAACTAAAATAAATTACCAAGGAACAGAAATAGAATTTAGACCTCCTTGGAGAAGAATAACAATGGTTGATGCTGTTAAAGAACATGGTGGAATTGATTTTAATGAAGTAAAATCAGATGAAGAAGCACAAGCTATAGCTAAAGAAAAGCATTTAGAATTCCCTAAGCCATTAAATACTGTAACAAAGGGAGAAGTATTAAATGCAATGTTTGAAGAATTCTGTGAAGAAAAAATGATTCAACCAACTTTCATAATAGATTATCCAGTTGAAAATTCACCTCTTACTAAGAAGAAGAGAGGAAATGAAATGTTCACTGAAAGATTTGAAGGATTTGTTTATGGAAGAGAATTATGTAATGCATATTCAGAATTAAACGACCCAATAGTTCAAAGAGAAAGATTTGAACAACAAGCTAAGTCAAGAGACCTTGGTGATGATGAAGCTTATGTAATAGATGAAGAATTTATGGGTGCATTAGAAACAGGTATGCCTCCAACAGGTGGACTTGGAATAGGAATAGATAGACTTATAATGTTCTTAACAGATTCAGCATCTATAAGAGACGTTATTTTATTCCCAACAATGAAACCACAATCAAATAATTAATTTATAAATATCTTGAAGTTAATTTTATTAATAAAATAATAAGATTAACTTCATTTTATTATACATAAAACTTAACAATATAAGTTAAATTTGAATTTTGAAAAAAATACAATATTTTTTCCACAAAAGGTATTGCAATTTTTTTATAAGCTGATATAATAGTCATTGTGCTTAGCATTAATTGCTTTTAAAGAAATTATAAAGTATTCCGCGGTAGCTCAATGGTGGAGCACTCGGCTGTTAACCGATAGGTTGGAGGTTCGAGCCCTCT
>ERZ857785.2850-NODE-2850-length-14042-cov-3.083721_pt1 | contig 14042 bp, 9 predicted proteins | sample MGYA00519763_ERZ857785 | MGnify/ENA primary metagenome ERZ857785 (study PRJEB31778, sample SAMEA3449365) | human gut metagenome | biome: human gut; feature: human-associated habitat; material: faeces | place: United Kingdom | collected 2010/2012 ... | reverse complement strand
AGATGATGAGGCGGGTACGCTGACAATCAAGACCACACAGCCTTACGCTAACCTGATGGGACAGCTCAGTCATCCGACCATGGGTATCGTAGACGTAGAGCATACGGAGAACTTTGATAACGGTACTATCGGAACCGGTCCGTACATGATCGATTCGTTCAACGGTGTGGGTGTCGGCTATACACTGGTTGCAAACCCGAACTTCCGGGAAGAAGTTCCTTATGATAAAGTAAACCTGCTGTACATGGGCGATAACTCTGCGAAAGCAATGGCACTGGAAAGTGGACAGGTTGACCTGGTAGAGAATATCACCAACGTAGCAGATATACAGAAATTCCAGGATTCTGATGATTATACCGTAGACATCGCAACAGGTGTGCGCTGCGGGTTCTCCTGGATGAACTTTGATGGCGTTCTGGGTAACAAGACACTGCGTCAGGCGATTCTGATGGCGATCGATTATGATACTATCTGTAATTCCAAGACGATCGGAGGACTGTATACACCGGGATTTTCCGTACTTCCATCCAACCTGTCCTATGGATATGAGAAACTGAACAACCCATACACCTATGATCCGGAAGGTGCGAAGAAACTGCTGGATGATGCGGGGATTGTAGATACAGACGGAGATGGTATCCGTGAGATCGATGGAGAAAATATCAATCTGCGTTATGTTTCTTATGAAAACCGTCTGTTGAATGAATTTTCTGATGCACATACTCAGTATCTGACAGAGATTGGAATCGGTGTTACTTCCGAGTACGGAAGCTCCGATGATCAGTGGAGTAAGCTGGCAGCACTGGATTATGATTTTAACAACAACAACTGGATTACCGTAGGAACCGGAGATCCGTTCGCTTACATGGCAAACTGGGCAACAGAAAGCACTTACTGTGCATATTCCAATCCGGAATACGATGCATTATATCAGGAACTGAAAAGTGAGATGGACGAGGACAAACGTGCAGATCTGATTTTCCAGATGCAGCAGATTCTGATAGATGATGCGGCAGTTCTGATCGACGGATACTACAACTCCAGTATGATCTACTCCAAAAATGTGGGATATGCGAAAATTCATACCGCAGATTATTACTGGTTAAGTACGGAGATTGTTCCGGCAGAATAAAAAACTCTGGAAACGCCTGGTTGTTTTTACAACCGGGCGTTATGCCGTTGCATGACAAGGCAACATGTATTTTTTGGAAAAAGAAAGGTGTGAACGATTTGAATAAGAAACAAATACTCATGCGTCTGCTGCAGATCATCGTGGTACTGTTCGGTATCAGTTTTATTACATTCGGTCTGACCTATATGTCACCGGGAGATCCGGTGCGAAACATGTATTCCGCCAACGGTGTAATGCCGACCGAGGAGATGGTAGAGCAGACAAGAGAAGAGATGGGATTAAATGATCCGTTTTTTGTACAGTATGGAAGATGGCTTGGCAACTGTCTGCAGGGAGATTTTGGGAAATCCTATTCCCTGAACAAACCGGTAACAGAACTTCTGGCAGAGAGACTGTGGCCGACCTTAAAACTGACACTGATGGCGATACTGCTGATGCTGGTACTTTCTATTCCCCTCGGTATGGCATCTGCTTTGAAAAAAGATACCTGGATTGATTATCTGGTACGGGGGATCACGTTTATCGGTTGTGCGATGCCGAACTTCTGGGTGGGACTTCTTTTAATGATGGCGTTTTGTGTCTATTTCCAGATTTTTCCGGTAATCAGTTCTGCGGGAGACTTTAAGAGTCTGTTCCTTCCGGCACTGACACTGGCGATCGCGATGACTTCCAAATACACCCGTCAGGTGCGTACCGCAGTTCTTGATGAACTGAGCCAGGATTATGTGATCGGCGCCCAGGCGAGAGGAGTAAAATGGTCCAGAATCGTCTGGTGCAATGTATTCCCGAACTCTCTGCTTCCTCTGATCACCATGTTCGGTCTGTCCATCGGATCTCTGCTTGGTGGTACGGCAGTAGTAGAAGTTATTTTTTCCTATCCGGGCCTTGGTAACCTTGCAGTGTCTGCGATCACTTCCAGCGATTATAACCTGATTCAGGGTTATGTACTGTGGCTGGCACTGATTTATATGGTGATTAACCTGATCGTGGATGCTTCTTATGTATATATTGACCCGAGAATGAGATTAAAGGAGTAATGAGTATGAAAAAGAAGAATTTTTTTGCACAGTATAAGCAGTTTACCTTTTTTCTTATTCTGGCTGTTGTGATCATTCTGATTGCAGTATTTGCCCCGGTTGTGAGCGGGGGTGTGGATCCGCTGAAAGGAAGCCTGGATGAAGCCCTTCTGGCTCCGAGCAAGGCACATATCTTCGGAACCGATAAGATGGGCCGTGATATCTTTGCACGTGTGATTTACGGAGCGAGAGCGTCTCTGACAGCAACTTTTGGAGTAGTTGCACTGATTTTCTTTATCGGAACAACACTTGGCGTGATCGCCGGATATTTTGGCGGTATCGTGGACAGCGTGATCATGCGAATCGCTGATATGATGCTGTCTTTCCCGGGTCTGGTTCTGGCACTTGCTGTAGCCGGTATCATGGGAGCAAGCATGAAAAATGCAATTGTAGCCGTTGTCGTAGTCAACTGGACAAAATACGCCCGTCTCGGACGAAGCCTGGTTCTGAAGATCCGTCACTGTGACTATGTGGAAGCAGCGATCGTAACCGGTTCTAAAACACCGTATATGATCTTACGTTATATGCTGCCGAACGCACTGCCGACACTGATCATCACGGCAGCTACCGATATCGGTGGTATGATGCTGGAACTGGCAGCCATGTCCTTCCTGGGATTCGGAGCAAAACCTCCGGCACCGGAATGGGGCTATATGCTAAATGAAGGAAGAGCATGTATTCAGTCTGCACCATGGATGATGATTTTCCCCGGTCTGGCGATTTTTATTGTAGTTGTAGTCTTTAATATGCTGGGAGATTCTCTCCGGGATATTCTGGATCCGAAAGACGAGTAAGGAGGGCAAACATGGCAAATATGTTACAGTTGAAAAATGTGACCGTTTCCTATAAGAATGTACCTACCGTGCAGAATTTTAACCTGGATATGAAACAGGGACAGATCGTATCACTGGTAGGTGAATCGGGAAGCGGAAAGACTACCGTGATCCGTGCCGTTCTTGGACTTCTGGCAGGAGGTGGATTGGTTTCCGGGGGAAGCATTACGTTTGAGGGAAAGGATCTGCTTTCCTATAACCGCGAAGAGTGGAGAAACCTGCGCGGCAGTGAGATCTCCATGATCTTTCAGGACAGCGGTGCGATGATGAACCCGACAAGAAAGGTTGGAGATGTATTTGTTGAATATCTGCGCACCCACGAAAAAATCTCAAAAAAAGATGCCTGGGCAAAAGGCTGTGGGATGCTGGAAAAAATGAATCTTCCAAGCCCGGATAACGTGATGAAATCCTATCCGTTCCAGCTTTCCGGCGGTATGCGCCAGCGTGTGGGAATCGCGATGGGTATGTCCTATCAGCCGAAACTGCTGCTTGCGGACGAACCGACCTCCGCACTGGATGTGACAACACAGGCACAGATCGTGCGCCAGATGATGGAACTGCGCGATGATTACGGAACCAGTATCATTGTGGTGACGCATAACCTCGGAATCGCAGCATATATGTCTGATTATATCGTGGTTATGAAAGACGGAAAAATGGAAGATCAGGGAACGAGAGAATATATTCTGCATGAGACCCAAAATGCATATACCAGAAGCCTTCTGGGTGCCGTTCCTTCCGTGGGAGGTGAGAGATATGTCTGAATCAAAAGAAGTAATCCTGGAAGCAAAACATGTGACCCGGCGTTTTCGTACTACAGACGGACGGACACTGCTTGCCAACAACGATGTCAATCTGAAGTTTTATAAAGGAGAGACACTGGGACTGGTAGGAGAGTCCGGCTGTGGAAAAAGTACTTTTATGAAATTTCTGGTATCTCTCGATATCCCTTCCGAGGGTGAGATCCTGTACCGTGGAAAAGATATCACAAAATTAAAGGGAGAAAAACTGCGTCAGAACCGCCAGAATATTCAGATGGTTTTTCAGGATCCGACCGCATCCTTTAATCCGAAAATGAAGATCCGTGATATCATATGCGAACCGTTACTGAACTTCGGGAGAATCAAAAAATCTGAAAAAGAAGAAAACTGTCGCAGACTTCTGGAACTGGTAGAACTGCCGGCAGAATTTTCGGATCGGTATCCACATAATATGAGTGGCGGTCAGAGACAGCGTGTGGCGATCGCCCGTGCCCTGGCTCTGGAACCGGAAGGGATCATCATGGATGAAGCAACCTCCGCACTGGATGTATCGGTGCAGAAGACGATCATCGAGCTGATCACGAAGTTACAGAGAGAAAAGAATATTACGATCGGATTTATCTGCCATGATATTGCACTGATCGAGCAGTGTGCCCATCAGATCGCAGTCATGTATCTGGGAAATGTGGTGGAAGTACTTCCGGGCGGACAGCTTTCCAAAGATGCTGTGCATCCGTATACGAGAGCACTGATGGGGTCTGTCTTCGATATCAACATGGATTTTTCCAAACCGATCGAGAACCTGGAAGGAGAAGCGCCAAGCCCGCTGGAGCTGCCGGAAGGCTGCCCGTTCCAGGGACGATGTACCAAATGTATGGCAATCTGCAAAAAAGAAGCTCCGCAAATGGTCAGCCTTACACCGGATCATCAGGTCGCCTGTCATCTGTATACCGAGAGCGCACAGAAATAGAAACATGAGGGTAACTGTGAGGGAACTGCACAGTTATGAGGAGAATGATAAAGTGAAGGTGAAAGAAAAAAAAAGCAGCAGTCTGATAGAAGGAAACATTGGGAAAGCAATTTTATTATTTGTACTGCCTCTGATCGCGGGAAGCCTGATCCAGCAGTTGTATGTGACAGTAGATGCGATCATTGTAGGACGGTTTGCAGGCAAAGTGGGACTGGCAGCGATCGATTCGATCAATACGCTGTTTAAGTTCCCGATCAACTTTATGAATGGTCTGGCGGCAGGAGCAACGATTATTATTTCCAGGTATTTCGGAGCGAAAGCTACAGAGCATCTGCATCGTTCGATCCGTACGGCGGTCACGATCGCATTTGTCCTGGGAATCATCAGTTCTTTCGGAGGCGTACTGCTTGCTCCGCAACTGCTGAAACTGATGCGTGTTCCGGCGGATATCTACAGGGATACGCTGACATACTGCACGATTTATTTCGGTGGTCTGTGGTCCCTGATCCTTTATAATATGGCAGCGGGGATCCTGCGTGCCTTCGGGGATTCGAAACGTCCGTTGTATGTACTGCTTGTGAGCAGCTGCATCAATATTTTAGGTGATCTTCTTTTGGTAGGTGTTCTGCACCTGGGAGTAGGCGGTGCGGCTGCTGCCACGGTTGCGGCACAGATCGTCAGCGTGGTTCTGACCTTTCTGTTCCTTGCGAGAGAAGAACATCTTCGCGGAAAAGTGCATGTCTGGCATCTGCATTTTGGCAGAGAGCATATGGCGATGATGATCCGTACCGGATTTCCGCTTGCCCTGCAGTCCATGCTGTTTCCAATCGCCAATTCCATCGTACAGGCGAGTGTTAATACGATGGGAACCGACAGCATCGCAGCCTGGAGTATCTGTGACAAGCTGAACATGCTGATCTGGCTGCTCGCCGATTCCATGGGACCGGCGATGACGACTTATGTTGCACAGAACCTTGGTGCCGGACAGAAAGAAAGAGTCAAAAAGGGAGCGGTGATCGGAACCGGAATCTCCGTACTTGCGGTGGGAGCCGTCAGCCTGTTTCTGTTTTTTGCCTCTGGATGGGTCGGTCCGTGGTTTATTGATAAAAAAGATGCTCAACTTTTGATTCCACTTGTGGTAAAATATATGCAGATGATGGCGCCGTTTTATCTATTTTATGCGATTGCGGAAGCATTATCCGGTGCAAGCTGCGGTTTAGGGGAGACCGTTGCACCGATGATTACGACGCTTCTCAGTATCTGTCTGTTCCGGGTATGCAGTATCTGGGTGATCCTTCCGAAGTTTGAGACGATGGAATGTATCATCTGGATCTATATTGCTTCCTGGATCGTGGCAGGTCTGTCTTTTATTGGATTATTCTGGTATAAGAGCAGAAGAAAATTACAGAAAAACAGGTAATGCATCCGGAAAAACAGCCGGAACAGGAAATATAAGACTCCGGGCATACCTGTTGGAAAAGATGGGAGTATCGTATGGAATTAAGAGAATTACAGTTCTTTGTTGTAAGTGTGGATGCAGGGAGCCTGAGTCAGGCTGCGCAGATTTTGTATACGACGCAGCCACATGTAAGTAAAACGATCAAAAAGCTGGAGCGGACACTTGGATACCAGCTTCTCGAACGAAGCAAAAAAGGTGTGGAACTTACCAAAGAGGGAGAAAAAGTATACGATCAGGCAAGAAAAATGTTGAGTTCCATGGAAGAAATCCAGAGAATTCAGATGGAGACGCAGGAGAGTACGATCCGTATCGCATCTATGCCAAGCAGTCTTCTGAGTGAAGAATTTGCCACATTTCTTGCAGAACATCCGAAGCTGCATGCGGTGTGTTATGAGGAGACACTGGAGAAGATCATTCATCATATCTGTCATCGACAGGTGGAGGTTGGTTTTGTGTTTATCTCCAAGATGCAGCGGCAGGCTTTTGAACGGATGATACAGAAAAGAAAAATGACGTTCACACCGTTAAAAGAAAAAGATATGGCACTGTATGTGGGACCGAATCACCCATATTATGAAAAGGAGTATGTGACAAAAGAAGAACTGCGAAATCTTCGCTATGTACAGCATGAAGAAGACCAGATTTCCCTGTTGCATACTTCCGGACATCTGCAGGAAGATCTGATTGACAGCAGAGATTTTCAACAGATCGTCACGGTAAACAGCAGTTCACTGATGCGGGAACTTTTAAGAAAGACGGATCTTGCCAATCTCAGCTGCAATCTGCAGAAGGAAAAAGAAAGGGACAGCCTGATCCGTATGATCCCGATTCGGAAAAGCCATACAAAAGTCTGCTTCGGATATCTGCATCGGGCAGACTGCGTATTGCGTGCTCACACGGAGGAGTATTTGAAGCAGTTAGAAGAAAAGCTGAAATAATAGACAAAAAAACAAGAAAAAATTTGTCGTTTTTATACAAGGTCATAATTGAAAATCTTTCATGAGATGATATGATATAACATGAAAGTAAAAAGCAGTAACGATACGATGAAAGATAGCAGAAGGAAGTAGTCGGAACGTTACAGGGGAGAGATATGACAAAACGATGACAACGAAGAAAAAAGTTCTGACAGGAATTGCCGGTGTGCTTCTGGTGGCTGCGACAGCCGGCTATGGTGCGGCAGCATATTATTACAGCAGTCATTTTTATTCACATACGGAGATCAACGGTACTGATTACGGGGAGATGACCGTTGCGCAGGTGAAGAAAAAAATTGCGGATCAGATACCGTCTTATCAGATTACAATAGAAGAAAGAAACGGGCAGGAAGAAACACTGACCGGAGAACAGCTAAAACTGACCTACCAGGATGATGGAGAAATTGATAAACTGATGGAAGATCAGCGGCCCTGGGCGTGGGTGATTCATGCGTTTACCGGTGTTCATGTACAGTTAGAGAACATGGTGGCGGTCAATGAAGAAGCATTGAAACAAGCAGTGGAAGGACTGACTTGTATGCAGCCGGGGAATATGCAGGCTCCGAAGGATGCCTATGTGGGCATAACAGATGACGGCTATGCGGTGATTCCGGAGGAAGAAGGAACTACCCTGGACGAAGGAAAAGTAACAGCAGGACTTCATCAGGCTCTGACGAACGGGGAGATAACCTTTAATTTGGATGCCGGTGACTGTTATGTGAAACCGGAGATCATGCAGGATGATGCAGAACTAAAGGCAAAAGCAGATGCAATTAATCAGAAATTATCTGCAAACCTTACCATGGACTTTGGAACAGACCGAAAAGAGGTACTGGATAAGAATACCTTAAAAGACTGGGTAGCAGAAGCAGAAGATGGAAGTTTTTCCATAGATGAAGAAAAAGTGAAAGAATATGTGGCTGGTCTTGCAAAAAAATATGATACGGTCAACAGCAAAAGGACATTTACCACAACAGCCGGTAATACCGTAACGCTGACACCGGGAGACTATGGATGGGAGATTGATCAGTCTGGTACAGAGTCAAATCTGATGCAGGCAATCAATGACGGAACACAGGGTGATTTTGAAATTGTGTATACATCCACTGCGTTGAGCAGAAATGAGAATGATATCGGAAACTCTTACGTAGAACTGAGTTTGTCCGATCAGCATTTTTGGGTCTATGTGGACGGAAAACAGGTTATGGACTCGGAAGTGGTGACCGGATGCCGGAATAAAGGAACGGAAACGCCCAAAGGTGTGTATAAAGTCAAGGGGAAAACCACAGATTATACCATGCGCGGTGAGAAAAATGCCAGTGGTAACTGGTCATATCAGGTGCACTGTAATTACTGGATACCTTTTGCAGCGGAAGATACCATTGGATTCCATGATCTGACAACCAGAAGTGACTGGAGCAGTACTGCGTATCTGGATAATGGATCTCATGGGTGTGTGAATACACCGTTGGATAAAGTAAAAGAATTATATGATATTGTGTCGTATAAGTTTCCTGTAGTAATATATTAAGAAAAAAGCTATTCTGACAGCAACAGTCTGTTCAGGATAGCTTTTTTTGCGTTGCCAAGCATACGACAAAAAGGTCCGGTGGACCTTTTTTAGTTAAGTCGATTTTGACCGAAAATAAAGTCGGAATTGACACTGTCACTTTTAGCTGGAAATAGTATACTGAGATTGTTTCTGTTATGGGGATAACAGCAAAATAAAGACAGGTTTCAGACGGGAAAGGATTGAACAGGAGATGAATTCAAAAAAATTAACTGCGCAGTGTGCTGTATTACAGGGGAGTTATTGGGTGGCGGTCTGTGCGATCAATGGGTTTGCAACGGTATTTTTATTACATATCGGACTGAAAAGTTCTCAGATAGGAGTCGTGCTGGCTCTTGGAAATATTCTGGGAGTTATATTACAGCCGTTTGTTGCAGCGGCGGCGGACCGTGCAAAACGGGTAACTTTACAACAGATGACTGCAGGGATGGCAATTGCCATAATCCTGCTGCTGATTCTGATGCAGTGTATGTCCAAAATGGTACCGGGAATCGTGCTGTCATTTTTGATTGTTAATATGTTATTACAGGTGGTACAGCCACTGATCAATTCTATCAGTTTGTATTATGTGAATCATGGAATCTATGTGGATTTTGGAATCGGAAGAGGAGTGGGCTCTGCATCCTATGCGGTGGCAGCTTCGTTTTTGGGAATTCTGATCGGCAGGTATTACGGTCTGGCAATTATGGCTGTTGGATGTCTGTCTTTTGCGGTAATGTTCGTTACCTTGATTTCCATGCCGGTTGTAAAGGATCCGAATGAAAGTAAAAAAGAAGAACAGAAAAATACTGCAAACAGACAGAGAGGTGGCGGGATTCTGGAATTTGCATGTCGCTATCGGAATTATATGCTGGTATTGCTGGGAATGATATTAATCTATGTAGAAAGTACATATGTGAACAATTATCTGATCAATATTGTGGTAAGCCTCGGGGGAGATATAAAACGGATGGGAACACTGCTGACAGTATCTGCAATGAGCGAACTTCCTACGATGTTGTTGTTTTCCAGGCTGGTTGGTAAATGGGACAGTAGAAAACTGATTCGGTTTGCGGCGGTAATGTTTTCTGTGAAAGCACTGGGATATCTGGTGTGTGGCAGTATATCGTTCCTGTATGTAGTGCAGATGCTGCAGATGTTATCATTTGCATTATGTCTGCCTTCTGCGGTATACTATGTAAATGAAACGATGGCTGTGGAGGACAGAGTGAAGGGGCAGTCGCTGCTGATTGCGTCAAGTACCATGGGAGGGGTATTTGGCAGTCTGTCCGGTGGTGTGCTTGTGGATTTTGCCGGAATAAAGGCAATGCTTGCAACCGGTCTGGGACTGTCCATGATCGGCACGGCAATCGTGTGCATTTTTGTATCGCGAAAAGACAACTAGGAGGAAACGATGAATTTTATCAGTGCGTTTGAGGTGATCGGCCCCAATATGGTGGGACCGTCCAGCTCCCATACAGCGGGAGCAGTATCTATCGGAAAGATGGCAAGAAAGCTTTTCAAAGAAAAAGTGACAGAGGTGACATTCACTCTGTATGGTTCTTTTGCAAGAACGTATAAAGGACATGGTACAGACCGGGCATTGCTTGGTGGCGTGCTTGGATTTGCAACCGACGATCTGCGGATCAGGGATGCATTTTCCTGGGCAGAGAAGATGGGAGTGAAATATCAGTATATCGCTGATAAGGAGTTTGTTCCGGATCATCCGAATACTGTGGATATCCGGATGACAGGAGAAAACGGCACCAAGATGCAGGTGCAGGGACAGTCCATCGGTGGCGGCAAGATCAAGATCACCCAGATCAACGGTATTAATGTGGAATTTACCGGAGAATACAGTACGCTGGTGGTAAAACAGATCGACAAACCGGGTGTGGTAACACATATTACGCAGTGTTTGAGCAATCAGAATGTAAATATTGCTTTCATGCGGCTATTCCGTGAGGGCAAGGGAAAAACGGCTTATTCTGTTGTGGAATCAGATGAGCGGATCCCGGATGAGATTCTGGAAGAGATTCGACAGAACCCGTATGTGCAGGAAATATTGCTGATTCAGATATAGGAGAGACGGACAGATGACAGATTTTAAAAACGGACAGGAATTATTAGAAGTATGTAAGAAAAAGCAGTGTTCGATCTCCGAAGTGATGAAACAGCGGGAGATCGAAGGCACATCCTCCACAAAAAAAGAAGTGGAAGATAAGATGCGAAAAGCCCTCGCCATCATGAAAGAGGCAGTAAGAAAGCCATTGGAAGACCCGAAACCGTCCATGAGCGGACTGATCGGCGGGGAGGCAAAGCAGATTACCGGACACAGAGAGAGTCGGACAAATGTCTGCGGAACGTTTATGAACAAACTGATCGCTTACAGCATGGCGGTTCTGGAAGTCAACGCTTCGATGGGGGTCATCGTTGCGGCACCGACTGCCGGATCTTCCGGTGTGGTTCCGGGAGTGTTACTGGCACTGCAGGAGGAAAAAGGATTCAGCGACGAACAGATGACGGATGCATTGTTTCATACAGCGGCCATCGGCTATCTGCTGATGCGGAATGCCTCTGTGGCAGGTGCGGAGGCAGGCTGTCAGGCAGAGGTAGGTGCTGCATCGGCGATGGCTGCTGCTGCTGTGACAGAACTGATGGGTGGAACACCGGAGATGTGTCTGCAGGCAGCAGCTATGGCGATCTCAAATCTGCTTGGTCTGGTCTGTGACCCGGTGGCAGGACTGGTGGAAGTTCCCTGTCAGAGCAGAAATGCGATAGGTGCGGTTAATGCTGTGACCTGTGCGGAGATCACATTGAGTGGCGTGATGTATCCGATTCCGTTTGATGAGATGGTGGATGCAATGTACAAAGTAGGAAAGAGTATTCCGTTTGAACTGCGTGAAACAGCCATCGGTGGATGTGCGGGAACACCCACCGGATGTGGAATGCGTTGCAGAATCTGACGGAAAAACGACAGAAAAATAAAAAATGTATAAAAACTATACAAAAGAAAAATGAATTTTGTATAAGTCGACAGTTGTGTGAAAAAAACAAAAGTGGTAAAACTAATATAAGCTCAGATAAAGAAAAACATTGATGAAGACAAGTTACACAGGAAGATTTCTTTCAGAGAGTTGCCGGCTGGTGTAAGACAACAGAAAAACCTGATGTAATATCCCTTCGGAGTATCCGCTCTGAAAATAGAGTAAGAGCAGACGGCACTCACCGTTATCGGAGATCTGTTATCACCGGAAAACCGGCTGACAGTACAAAAGAGATTGTCACTATGACAATAAAGCAGAGTGGTACCGCGGAAAAGATTCGTCCCTGCAGCAAATAAAGCTGCAGGGCTTTTTTATTTTGAAAGAGTGAAAAACTCAGGGTATCCCTTATGCGACGGGGAAGTCGTTCATGTTTTCTGAATGAGTCAGAAAAAGGAGGAAAAAAACATGAGTGGTATTATGATGATGGTAATTGCCATTGTGGTATTAGGCGGAGCCTATATCTTCTATGGCCGTTACCTCGAGAAAAAATGGGGCATTGATCCCAACGCGAAAACTCCGGCTTATGAAATGGAAGACGGAGTAGACTATGTGCCGGCTGATACCAATATCGTATTTGGTCATCAGTTCGCATCCATCGCAGGTGCGGGTCCGATCAACGGACCGATCCAGGCTGCAATCTTCGGATGGCTGCCGGTACTGTTATGGATCCTGATCGGTGGTGTATTCTTCGGAGCAGTACAGGATTTCTCTGCAATGTATGCTTCTGTAAAAAATAAAGGACGTTCCATCGGATCAATCATTGAAACTTATATCGGAAAAACAGGAAAGAAACTGTTCCTGCTGTTCTGTTGGCTGTTCTGTATCCTGGTTGTAGCTGCTTTCGCTGATGTTGTAGCAGGAACTTTCAACGGATTCCTGACAGCAGATGACGGAACCGTATCCAAGATCACTGCAAATGGTGCAGTAGCAACAACTTCCATGTTATTCATCATCGAAGCTGTATGCCTGGGCATGATTCTTCGTTACGGAAAACTGCATAAATGGGTCAACACAGCAATCGCTATCGTGATGCTGGTTGGAGCAGTAGCACTGGGTATGAATTTCCCGATGTATCTGCCGAGAACCACCTGGCATGTGATCATCTTCATCTACATCCTGATCGCATCCGTAGCTCCTGTATGGAGTCTGCTGCAGCCTCGTGACTACCTGAACAGTTACCTGCTGATCTTCATGATCATTGCAGCCATCGTAGGTGTATTCGTGGCAAATCCACAGTGTCATCTGGAAGCATTTACTTCCTTTAATATAGATGGACAGACTCTGTTTCCAATCCTGTTTGTAACCATCGCCTGTGGTGCTGTATCCGGTTTCCATTCACTGGTATCTTCCGGAACCGCATCCAAACAGATTAAAAATGAAAAGAACATGCTGCCGGTATCCTTCGGTGCCATGCTGATGGAAAGTATGCTGGCTATCATCGCTCTGATCGCTGTTGCATCTTTCGCAAAAGGAGAAGCAGCAGCACAGGGTCTGACCACACAGCCACAGATCTTCGCAGGAGCAATTGCAAACTTCCTGGAAGTCATCGGTCTGCCACATACTCTGGTATTTACCCTGATCAATCTGGCAGTATCTGCATTCGCACTGACATCTCTGGATTCTGTAGCTCGTGTCGGACGTCTGTCCTTCCAGGAATTCTTCCAGGATAACGATGTGGATGAAAAAGATTACACACCATTCCGTAAACTGATGGTAAACAAATATTTTGCAACAATCCTGACACTGGTACTGGCTTACCTGCTGGCAAAAGTAGGATACGCTGAGATCTGGCCACTGTTCGGTTCTGCCAACCAGTTGCTGTCTGTACTTGCACTGGTAGCATGTGCCGTGTTCCTGAAGAAAACAAAACGTCAGGGAATTATGCTGTGGGCTCCTGCAGTATTCATGATGGCTGTTACTTTCAGTGCACTGGGTCTTACCATCTACAAACTGGCCGGTGCTCTGATGACCACAGGTCTGGATTTTGGAAATACCCTGCAGCTGATCTTCGCAGTTCTGCTTCTGATCCTTGGTGTGATCGTAGCAGTACAGGGCATTAAGAAACTGTTCGAAAAACCACAGGAAAAAGCTGCATAATCGGACAGAGATTTACCTGAATAAAATGAATAATAGTAAAAAGGCTTTCGCAATCGGTAATGCAATGCACCCGGCCTGCGAAAGCCTTTTTATTTACGCGAGCAACGAGCCAAAGTCCGTGCTTGCACGAGACCTTGGCGA
>ERZ857785.2804-NODE-2804-length-14212-cov-6.698100_pt1 | contig 14212 bp, 14 predicted proteins | sample MGYA00519763_ERZ857785 | MGnify/ENA primary metagenome ERZ857785 (study PRJEB31778, sample SAMEA3449365) | human gut metagenome | biome: human gut; feature: human-associated habitat; material: faeces | place: United Kingdom | collected 2010/2012 ... | reverse complement strand
GCATTGCACAAGGAGGTTCATATTTCCTGCATCGCGAAGCGTGTTGCTGAGAACGGAGTGAACAGTAACAATTTACGCATCCTGTACCTTAATTGCTGTATAAATATTAGAAGATTTTGATTTGGATGGATGGAAGGTAACACACACATAGTCGCCGTATTCCATGCCGCCTGCAGTGAGATCCTGCGCGTTTTCTGTACGGAAGGTATCTATGGCACCGTCATCTGTCTGTACAGTGATGGTGTTGGCAGTACTTCCAATGATCGTGCCGGTTACTGTAAAGGAAATATGTTTGTCATTAATGGTATCAGGATCCTCACCTGTCACAGCAATAATACGGACTTCTTCCAGGGATGTTGTTTCCAGATCTCCGATATAAGTAACATTAACATGAGATCCCGGGGCAATTCCTCCCTTGAAGTAAGCGGGAATTGCTGACATATCCAGATTAAAGGAGGTGTCACTTCCGGCAGGAAGAATCCGGAGGATATTCAGATTTACTCCCTGTACAGTTGCCAGCAGCTGTTTTTCTTTATTTTCTATCTGCTCCGGTGTCTGTGTGAGTTTTGGATCCGGAGTTGGGGTAGGATCCGGTATTTCCAGATCTTTCAGATCAGAAATACTCAGTACTTTCAGGTGACTGGCATTTAAGGATACGGAAGAATCATTGGAGGTATCCGGGAATTTTCCCTTGAATGTAAGGTAAACCCAGTCACCGGCTTTGATTCCATTCTGATAATATTGTTTTGTTCCTGTGATCGGATAGGTGGCTGTTTTTCCTTTCTTTGATTTTATTGTGATGGTATTGGAAGTCAGGGAAATGACCTGCCCATGCGCAGTGCGCTTTTTCAGCTTATTTTTTTTATGAAATTCATCTACAACCTTCAGAACATGTACACTGCCTGTGTCAGTACCGGAAAGCTGACCTTCGTAAATGATACTGATTTCATCGCCGGTGATCATGCCGCCTTTACATTCCAGGGTGGCATTGGAAACATTAAATACATAGGAGGCACTGTCCGTGTTCAGAATAAGCTGGCTTCCTGAAAAATCCTGCAGGGTACCGGAAAGTTCATCCATATAGATACGGTCTTTTGTTTCGGTTTCAGTTGTGGTGTCAGATGAAGAAGTAAGTTCCCGGACGGATGTGTCTCCGGTGGATGTGAATTGTTCCAGTATGGTTTCAGGGCTGCATCCGGCAAAAGAAAAGCTAAGGCCGGCACAGACACATGCAGCAAGCAGTTTTTTCATAATACAGACAGGACCTCCGATAAATCATTCGTTTGAACATGATTCCTGCCGTATGCAATAATTATTTACAGGGAGGGATATTGCTTTCCGGCGGTTCGGGGATAAAATCAAAAATTTTCCGGTAGCTTTCCCATTCGTCATTGTCTTTGGCAGGAGTGCATATCAGGCCGGTACATTCCGTACAGGCGTTGGTATTCAGGTAATTATCATAACATATATTATAAGGATTTTGGCAGTTATTTTTACATATTTCTGACATTTTTTACCTCCATGATTATAGCAGACCGAGGCGGGATATCTGTATTCATGTAATTTCTCATTTCTGAAGATGCCGGACTGCTGCATAATGTTATAGTATTAGTATATGCGGCTGTTTTATTCATAGACTTACGAGTGTTTGCAGCAATATTCTCAAGTAAAAAAAGCAGACCATTCGTATAGAATGAACAAAAAACAGCATTCAAATTTGTGAAAATAATAACGGAAAATATATTGCAATTTCTATGGATTGTGTTATAATTTCGATAAATAAATAATAGCGAAGTAGGATTTTATGCGTCAAGTGTTCACAGGCTGGGGAGTCGCCGTGAAACGAAAAGCAGAAAGCGTGCTGCTTACGATATAATTTCCGCACCCGTTGCTACATATGAGAGCATCTCATAATGTGGAGGGATTATTATTTATGTAACTACTCTATTTTTTAAACACATTATGGAGGTGTTTTTATTATGCAGAAAAAACAATATTGGAACGTAAAAACATTGGTGTTCATGGCTCTTCTGATCGCCATGCATCTGGTACTCACACGAGTTCTGGTCATTGATCTTGGTGCGTACCGTATTTCTGTGGGAAGTGTATGTACAATCCTTGCAGGTCTGTGGCTGGGACCGGTGGCAGGCGGTGTCTGTGGATTATGTGCAGATATTATCGGGTGCTTTATGAAAGGCTATGCTGTAAATCCGTTTATCACAGTTGCAGCAATCCTCTGGGGTGTGCTTCCTGCCCTTGCAAAACCATTATTTGCAAACAGAAAGAAAACAGGAAAGACAGTTGGTATCTGCGTATCTATCGTGGTAACTGCAGTTCTCAGCTCTTTGGTTCTTACAACAGCAGGACTTGTGATCATGCTTGGATATAACTTCTATGCGATCATGCCCGGAAGACTGGTACAGTTTGTAATTATGATCCCGATTTACTGTGTATTAACATGTCTGCTGTATTTCAGTCCGCTGACAGCAATGGTGGTAGGTAATACATCACCTGCAGTGCTGAAAAACAAAACAGTATAATTGAGTTACTGTTCACACACCACTATTCCGCGAGGTGTTTTGGCATGAATATGCCAAAATCCCGAGACATACAAGCCAAAATTCCATTGCCGCAGGCAATCTGGAATGAATTTTGGCTACGTTACTGTGAACGGAGTGAACAGTAACATAATTAAGTCAGAGATAAAATACAGAATAAGACTTGAATATTAAAATGATATACAACATAGTTGGCGCGAACTATGTTAAATGAATCAACTGATTCCCCGAAAAAGAAAAGTTAAAATCTATAAAAATTAAGAACTATCTGTAAAAGCAGAAAATGAAAATGCTTTACAGATAGTTCTTTTTTATTTCTCAGGCGGGAAATTTCCGTTTTCATCCGGCTGCACGCGGAACCAGTAGGTGTATAGCTGATGAAACCCCAGCGATTTATAAAGAGCGCGGGCATTGTCATTTCCTTCTACAACCTGAAGATATGCATTCTGTGCACCTTTTTTCATTCCTTCTTTCAGAAGTCCGGTGCAGATCTGACGGGCATAGCCATGTTTGCGGTATTCTTCTTTGACATGGATGGCATAGATGCCGATATAATCTCTGTCCAGAATACCAAGTCCGGTTGCGATGATCTGGTTGTCCATGCGGATGGAAGCACAGATGGTTTCCTTGAGGATTGCCTGATACATAGATGGAACAACCTTCCGGTGGATGGGATTGGTGGTGTTTTTTAAACGGAACAGACTTTCAATCCATTCGGAGGGAATATTGTCACAGAAGGTTACATCAGGATATGGAGCATCCAGCCGTGCGGCGTTCATGCTCATTGCCATGACATTGGTGGTATGCTGGATAGCATATCCACGGTTTTCCAGAACATAATCAAAGTCAGGAGAGACAAGAGGACTGATCTTAAATACAGCGGGGGTTCCCAGACGCTTATATACGCTTTCACAATATGGGATTTTTTCCCGCCAGGTGAGGGTGGAATTGCCGAACTGTTCTACGCTGTTGGTTCTGTGTGTATAAAAATAAGAAAATCTCAGGATCCAGCCGTCGTATAATTCCATCTTGTGAGATGGCCAGGCATTCAGAGACATATCTTCAATCTGTTTAATTGTAGTTTCCATAATATAAGGAAGACTCCTTTCCATAATAAGTCCGCAGATATGAGCGAGGACAGTGATTTATTATACAAAGTTCCGGGAAAATGCGCAATAGTTTATCTGTTCAGGGATTGTTATCAATGCTTTGAAGGAGAGGGAACAGTTTCTCGGCCAGAAGCTTATGCCCATACAAAGTAAGATGAATCCCGTCCGTTGTTATGGCATCAAATCCCGATTGAGTTGCTTCCTTATTAAAATAGTTATGCAGAGGCAGAAATGGAAGTCTGAATCTGACAGAGAGCTGTCGGATAATATCAGACATGGTATGGACATAGGGAATCCATGTCTCATATTCTTCCGGATGTGGAAAGATAAAGGGTTCCATAAGGATTACCTGCCTGGCATCTGCAGTGAGCAGATCCAATAATTCATTGTAATGAGTGGCAAACTCTCTTATCATCTGTTCTTTCTGAGAATCCATCCGGTCTGTGTTCATTATCAGACCGATATCATTGATGCCGATCAGCAGAGTTACAACAGGAGAGTGATGCAAAGAAATACGGTGTTGGCGGATATTTTCAAGGACTCTTGTCACAGTGAAGCCATCTATTCCACAGTTCCTGAAATGTATGGCACCTGTTGATTTATCTGTTAACTGTACAGCGCTTGATGAGCGTCTGACGGTATTTGCGGATATGGAGAAAGAAGGAGTTTGATTACGGAACATTTCTGAGAGTATCTGTACATACCCATTTCCCAGAGGAAAATCTTCAAATAAATGATTACAGTCCGTAATGCTGTCTCCCAGACAAATGATTTGCATAAAAAACCTCCTGTTTGGTATTACCAATATAAGGATTGGTAAGTGCAGAGATATAAAATTTATATAAAAACCATATAAAATAATATCATCTGCTTACAGTTCGGTCAATGAAAATTGCCTTTTTTTCGTGAAAATGCATTAAAAAAATTATGAAAATCTATTTTTCAATCAAAATGTCTGGATGAAATGCACAAAAAGAAAATCTATTTTTGCCAGAAATAGTCAAAATAATTGTTGACTTTTTAACGGATTTTAATATAATAATCTCAAAATCTTGAATCGATGGAAAGCTTATGAAATATTTTACAGACATAAGTTTAGGAATCCTGGCTGAGGCATCTGAGGCAGACAGCATAAAAAGCCAGAATATCTTCCGGAGATTTAAATAGAAAAAGGAGGGAAAAGAAACGGGTAATTTAGCAGACACGTTAATGGAAGAACTTCAATGTAAGACAGTTTTTACCATACCGGTGTTTGGAGGAATACCAGTTGCAGAGTCAGTAGCAGTGACATGGGTGATCATGGCAGTGCTTTTAATTTTGTCATTGGTGCTCGTAAGAAACCTGAGTGTGGAAAACCCCGGTAAGAAGCAGCTTTTGCTGGAAACCGGTGTCAGTTTTCTTCATAACTTCTTTAAGGATATCCTTGGAGAAGAGGGAAAAATGTATATTCCCTATCTGATGACAGTTGTCATTTACATTGGAATTGCAAACATTTTCGGTGTGTTTGGATTTGTACCGCCTACAAAGGATTTGAACTGTACGATCGGTCTTGCGATCACAAGTATTTTTCTGATCGAGTATGCAGGATTTCATAAGAAAGGTCTGAAAGGCTTTCTTAAAAGCTTTGCAGAGCCGGCACCGATCATGCTGCCGATTAATATTCTGGAGGTCGTTATTCGACCGACATCACTTTGTATGCGACTTTTTGGTAATGTGTTAGGAAGCTATGTGGTTATGAAACTTCTTGAGTTTATATGCCCGGCAGTTCTTCCTATTCCATTCAGCCTGTATTTTGATTTCTTTGACGGATTCATTCAGGCGTATGTATTTGTATTCTTAACTTCTTTATTTATCAAAGAAGCTATTGAATAAAAAAGATTACTGTTCATACAGGAATATGACACCTATATAAGACCTGAGACGCGGGACATAAGGGATAAGACAGCAGTTATGAACAGCACTTAAATGCTGTCCGGATATTCGGTGGGTCATAACGGTCATAAACAACCGTTGGTACAGACATCTGTTGCACAGGCATCCAATGATCTCATCGGAATATCGACAGGATAGCATATTGTGAAGAAAGATTTGTAATATTTAGTTTATTTCAGTTAAACAACAGGAGGAAAAAGTTATGTTAGTAGCTATTGGAGCAGGAATCGCAGTTTTAACAGGTATTGGCGCTGGTATCGGTATTGGTATGGCAACATCCAAAGCAGTAGAAGCAATCGCAAGACAGCCGGAAGCAGAAAGCAAGATCAGCAAATCCCTTCTTTTAGGATGTGCCCTTGCCGAGGCAACAGCTATTTACGGTTTCGTTATCGGTCTTCTGATCGTTATCATGCTTGGCTAATTGATGGATAAAGAATAACTAAGAAAGGCAGGTGGGACAGGTGATCGAGATTAACATCAACCTGGTCTTTACAATTATTAACCTGATTGTTCTTTATCTTTTAATGAAAAAGTTCTTATTTGGTCCGATCCTCAATGTGATGGAGCAGAGAAAAAACATGATCGACCAGCAGTTCGCAAGTGCCAAAGATACAGAAGAACAGGCATATGAACTGAAAGGCAAATATGAAGATGCACTGAAATCTGCGAAAGACGAATCCATGCGTATTGTAAACCAGGCAAAGGATGAGGCAAAAGTACAGGCTGAGCGTATTGTAAAAGATGCAAACACACAGGCTGGTGCAATGCTTGACAAAGCAAAGGCAGATATCAGGACAGAGCAGGAAAATGCTATGAAGGCTATGGAAAGCAGAGTGGCAGAGATCGCGCTGGATGCAGCCTCAAAGATCATGGGAGAGAAAAACAGCAGTCAGCAGGATTTGTCCCTTTATGACCAGTTTATAAAAGAGGCAGGTGATTCCAATGACGGAAACAAGCATTAATTATGCAAAAGCATTATATGAGCTTTCTGTCCCGGAAGAAGCTGTTTTGGAGACAGAAAAGATTTTCAGGAGTACCCCGCAGTTAAAGGGTGCTCTTGAGAATCCGCTGGTTTCTTTAAAAGAAAAAGAACATGTAATTGACAGGGTATTCCCACAGGAGATGAAAAATTTTCTGAAGGTGACCTGTAAATATCAGAAAATCAGCAGCATTTATGATATCCTGGAAGCATATGGCAATTACAGCCGCAAGCAGAAAGGAATCCTGAAAGCTGTTCTCACATATGTAACAAAACCGGAAGAAGCCCAGAAAGAGAAGATGGAAGATTTCCTTCGCAGGGAATTTGGAGCAAAGGAAGTAATCCTTACTCTCAGAGAAGACAAATCTTTGATCGGAGGCTTCATTCTTTCTGCCGGAGACAAAGAGTTCGACTGGAGTCTCCGCGGACGTTATAACAATTTAAGACAGAAATTGACACGGAGGTGAATAAAAGTTGGCTGCAATGAATCCAGATGAAATCATTTCGATTCTGAAAGAAGAAATTAAGAATTATGACGAAATCAGCAAGGACCAGGAAGTAGGAACAGTCATCTCCGTCGGAGATGGTATCGCCACGGTACATGGTATTGATCATGCTATGTATGGCGAGGTTGTAACCTTTGAGAATGGTCTGAAAGGTATGGTTCAGGATATCCGTGCAAACAGCATCGGATGTATCCTGTTCGGTAAAGATACAGGGATCAAAGAAGGAACAAAGGTAGCAAGAACCCAGAAGCAGGCAGGTGTGCCTGTAGGTGACGCTTTTATCGGAAGGATCGTAAACGCTCTGGGAGCGCCGATCGATGGTAAAGGTGAGATCAAGGCAGACGGGTATCGTCCGGTAGAGAATCCGGCACCTGGAATTATTGACAGAAAATCTGTAACAGTTCCTCTGGAAACAGGTATTCTTTCTATTGACTCTATGTTTCCCATCGGCCGTGGCCAGCGTGAGCTGATCATCGGTGACAGACAGACAGGTAAGACTTCCGTTGCACTGGATACCATTCTGAACCAGAAAGGCAAAGATGTAATCTGTATCTATGTTGCAATCGGACAGAAAGCTTCCACAGTAGCTAAGATCGTATCTACTCTGGAGAAACATGGTGCTATGGACTATACAACAGTATTCTCCTCTACAGCCAGTGACTGTGCACCGCTTCAGTATATTGTTCCTTATGCAGGTACTGCACTTGCTGAGTACTTTATGTATAAGGGAAAAGATGTATTAATGGTTTATGATGATTTATCCAAGCATGCGGTTGCATATCGTGCACTGTCACTGCTTCTGGAACGTTCACCGGGACGTGAGGCTTATCCTGGAGATGTATTCTATCTCCATTCCAGATTACTGGAGCGTTCCAGCCGTCTGAATGAAAAGGCCGGCGGTGGTTCTATCACTGCACTTCCTATCATTGAGACACAGGCAGGTGACCTTTCCGCTTATATTCCTACAAACGTTATTTCCATCACAGATGGTCAGATCTTCCTGGAGAGTGATCTGTTTAACTCCGGTATGCGTCCGGCGGTTAACGTAGGTCTTTCCGTATCCCGAGTTGGTGGTGCTGCACAGGCAAAAGCCATGAAGAAAGCAGCAGGAAGTGTCCGTATCGATCTGGCTCAGTATCGTGAGATGGAAATCTTTACACAGTTCAGTTCTGATCTGGACGAGGCTACAACTCAGCAGCTGAAATACGGAAGCGGACTTATGGAACTTCTGAAACAGCCGCTTTCAAGCCCATTAAGTCTTCATGAGCAGGTCATCACTCTTTGTGCGGCAACACACAAGGCAATGATGCACGTGGAAACCAAGAAGATGAAGAAGTATCAGAGAGATATGCTGGACTACTTTGACAGTGCTTATCCGGAAATCGGAAGAGAGATCGAGGAGAAGAGACAGCTTCCGGATGAACTGGCAGAAAAGATCGTGAAAGTGGCAGAAGAATTTGCAGATAAGAGCAGGTAGGTGTTGATATGGGCAGTACGAAAGAGATTCAGACTCGAATGAAAAGCATTCAGGACACCATGAAGATCACCAATGCCATGTATATGATTTCTTCATCCAAGATGCAGAAGGCCAAGAGAATCCTGTCCGATACAGAGCCGTATTACTATAATATGCAGGCAGCAATTTCCCGAATCCTGCGTCATATGCCGGATACAGAGCATCCTTTTTTCAGTATCCGTCATAAGATCGCAGAGGAAGACCGTAAGATCGGCTGTATCGTAGTTACCGGTGATAAAGGTATGGCAGGTGCCTATAACCATAATATCCAGAAAATGACAGAACAGTTTATGGCAGAGCATGAGCACTGCAAGCTTTATGTGCTGGGTATGGTAGGCCGTCAGTATTTCACGAAGAAACATATGGATATCGCAGAGAACTTTCCATATACAGTACAGAAACCGACCATGCACAGAGCGCGTCTGATCTCAGAGGAGATTGTCAGAGCGTTCTTGGACAGAGAACTGGACGAAGTCCGTATTTTCTATACGGAGATGCAGAGTGCAGTTGCCATGGAGCCGGTGAATATGCAGCTTCTTCCATTGAAGAAAGCAGAGTTCCTGCCAAATCAGGCAATGCTTGCGGACATGCCACAGGAGGAAATCGTGCTGTCACCATCAGCCGATGTACTTCTGAATACCATGATCCCAAATTACCTGACTGGTCTGATCTATGGATGTCTTGTAGAAGCCTATGCCAGTGAAAATAATGCCAGAATGATGGCAATGCAGTCCTCTACGGACAGTGCAAAGAAGATGCTCAGGGAGTTATCCATTGAGTATAACCGTGCGCGTCAGGCTGCCATCACACAGGAAATCACTGAGATTGTCAGCGGTGCAAAAGCACAAAAAAGGAAGTGACGACGATGAACAAAGGTAAAATTGTACAGGTTATGGGACCTGTTGTAGATGTTGTTTTTGAAGATGGAAATCTTCCTGAGATCAAGGATGCCCTTGAGGTAGAGAACAACGGTAAAAGATGTGTAATGGAAGTTTCCCATCATCTGGGAAACAATATGGTACGCTGCATTATGCTGAGCGCAAGCGAAGGCTTACAGCGTGACAGAGAAGTCATCGCCACAGGAAGCGGCATTAAAGTTCCTGTAGGTGATAAGACACTGGGACGTTTATTTAACGTACTTGGTGATACAGTAGATGACGGTCCTTCCCTTGAGGGAGAACAGAAATGGGTCATCCACAGAGATCCGCCGGATTTCGAACATCAGAAACCGGCTGTAGAAATCCTGGAAACAGGTATTAAGGTTATCGACCTTCTTGCACCATATGCAAAAGGTGGTAAGATCGGTCTGTTCGGTGGTGCCGGTGTTGGTAAGACAGTCCTGATCCAGGAGCTGATCCAGAACATTGCCACAGAGCATGGCGGATATTCCATTTTCACAGGTGTTGGAGAGCGTTCCCGTGAAGGTAACGACTTATGGTCAGAAATGAAAGAGTCCGGTGTTCTTGAAAAAACAGCCTTAGTGTTCGGACAGATGAACGAGCCACCGGGATCCCGTATGCGTGTTGCTGAAACCGGACTGACAATGGCTGAGTACTTCAGAGATGAGGAACACAGAGATGTGCTTCTTTTCATTGATAATATTTTCCGTTTTACACAGGCTGGCTCAGAGGTTTCCGCACTTCTTGGACGTATGCCTTCCGCTGTAGGTTATCAGCCAACTCTGGCTACTGAGATGGGTGCCCTTCAGGAGCGTATCACTTCTACCAGAAAGGGTTCTATCACATCTGTACAGGCTGTTTATGTACCTGCCGATGACCTTACAGACCCGGCTCCGGCTACTACATTTACCCATCTGGATGCGACCACCGTACTTTCCCGTGAGATCGCCAGCCAGGGTATTTATCCGGCAGTGGATCCGCTTGATTCCACCAGCCGTATCCTTTCCCCGGAGGTAGTTGGACAGGAGCATTATGAGATTGCACGTGCAGTACAGAGAGTTCTGCAACGTTATAAAGAACTGCAGGATATTATTGCAATTATGGGTATGGATGAGCTTTCAGAAGAGGATAAGCTGACAGTAAGCCGCGCGCGTAAGGTGCAGCGATTCCTGTCACAGAGCTTCTCTGTAGCAGAGCAGTTTACAGGTATGCCGGGACAGTACGTTCCGCTGAAAGAGACTCTCCGTGGATTTAAGATGATCCTGGATGGCGAGTGCGACAGTATTCCAGAGAGCTGCTTCCTGTTTGCCGGAACTATTGACGATGTATTTGAGAAAGCAAAAAATAACCAGAATCAGTAAAGGAGGCTGCCTATGAGGACATTTCCCCTTAGAATCGGTACCCCCGACGGCATGCTTTTTGAGGGAGAGGTGCAGCGCATTGTGTGCCGCAGCATTACCGGTGATCTGGCAATCCTGGCAGGACACTGCAACTTCTGTACCGCTCTTGGAATGGGCGAGGCCCATGTGATACTGGAGAATGGCACCAGCCGCAGTGCAGCCTGCATCGGTGGCATGCTCACCGTAATGGATGGCAATTGCAGTCTTCTTGCAACCACCTGGGAATGGCAGGAGGACATCGACGCCGACCGCGCTGGAAAAGCCAAAGAGCGTGCCCAGGAAAAGCTGGCCAAGGGTGGACTTTCCGATAAGGAATACAAGATCGTTGAAGCCAAGCTGCAGAGGGCGCTGGTGAGACTTAGTGTGAAAAGTTAAGGAATAATGAAAGAGGACAGTTTTGCCTGGAAAATGGTGTTTAAGGTGAGACTGTTCTTTTTATGTATAAAAGTTTGCGGACACCAATACATTGGTCTCTGTTACTGCGAAAAAAATCGTAAATTATCACCAATGATTTATTTTCGACTTTAAAACGTCAAATTCCCATCACATAAAAGCGTTGACATAAAAGTGTGGGCGCGTTACAATAAGATATCGGGAAAAATATGAAAAAGGGCTGGATATAACCGGTCCTTTTTATTACTTTCCAACAAAAACAAAGCCTGGAAGGTGCAGCTGCCAGGCACTATAAAATGAAAAAGAAAACAAGGGGGACGATTTGAAAGAACGAGAAACATTTGGATCACGGCTGGGATTTATCCTGGTCTCTGCAGGATGCGCCATTGGACTTGGAAACGTGTGGAAGTTTCCGTATATGGCGGGAAAATATGGTGGAGCGGCATTTATTCTGATTTACCTGATATTTCTGGTTTTGTTGGGATTGCCAGTACTGGTATGTGAATTCGCAGTAGGACGTGCAAGCCGTAAAAGCACGGCAAGGGCGGGCATTTCACGACCTGGAACCGGAGGGCGCCAACTTCCATAATTTCAGCTACATGAGCATGGTTTCCAACTATGTGCTGATGATGTTCTACACCATGGTTGCAGGATGGATGCTTTACTACTGTTATGCAATGGCAGCCGGCAAACTGGACGGGAAAGATTCTGCACAGGTGGCAGACTATTTTACAGGACTTCAGGATTCAGCTGGTACAATGACTTTATGGATGATCATTGTAGTTGTTTTATCCTTCGGAGTGTGCTCTTTGGGAGTGCAGCGTGGCCTGGAGAAAATCACAAAAGTAATGATGATATGTCTTCTGGCACTGATCGTAGTGCTTGCAGTTCATTCTCTTACGCTTGACGGAGCGATGGAGGGAGTGAAATTTTACCTGGTGCCGGATTTTGCCGCTATGGCCGAGATCGGAATCGGAAATGTGATCTTTGGGGCACTGTCGCAGGCATTTTTTACATTAAGTATTGGTGCAGGCTCAATGACTATTTTCGGAAGCTATCTTGGAAAGGACAGATCCCTTCTGGGAGAATCTCTGCATATTACGATTCTGGATACCTTTGTCGCATTGATGGCAGGATTGATCATTATTCCGGCATGCTTCGCATTTGGTGTGGAGCCAGGAGCAGGCCCGGGACTTGTATTTATTACATTGCCTAATGTATTTAACCAGATGACAGGAGGGAAAATCTGGGGAGCTCTGTTTTTCCTGTTTATGTCCTTTGCGGCACTGTCTACGGTTATTGCAGTATTTGAGAACATTCTGTCCTTCGCAATGGATCTGTGGGGATGGAAACGTAATAAAGCAGTTTTATTTAATATCGTTCTGCTCATTATTCTTTCCATGCCGGCAATTCTTGGCTTCGGACCATGGTCCGGAATTCAGATCCTCGGTGAGGGAACAAACATCATGGATCTGGAAGACTTTATCATTTCCAATAATATCCTGCCGCTTGGTTCAGTAATCTTCGTGATTTTCTGTGCATCTAAGAACGGATGGGGATGGGATAACTTTATCAGGGAAGCCAATACAGGAAAGGGAATGAAATTCCCGACATTTATCAGAAACTACATGCTCTGGGTGATTCCGGCAGTTGTTGCGGTTATTTACCTGAAAGGGTACTATGATATGTTCCAGCCGAAAGGAATGAATTATCTGGTTCCGTGGATGATCATCGGTGTTGCAATGCTTGTTCTTGTCGGATGGATTTCCTTCGGGCACAGCAAAAAGAAATAAGATACCAGGTAGGATTGTGAGAGTGCGTAGCACGGAACAATCCGTAGGTATTATAAATATAAAAGAATTACGAGGAGGCATAATTATGATAGCAGAAAAAATGAAACCTTTTGTCCAGAACAATTCAGCGATCCGCATGATGTTCGAGGAAGGAAACTGTCTCCGTGCAAAATACGGCGCAGACAAAGTATATGATTTCAGTCTTGGAAATCCGAGTGTTCCGGCACCGGACTGTGTACGTGAGGCGATCATTGATCTTGTAAATAACGAAGAACCGACAGTCCTTCACGGATATATGAACAATGCTGGTTTTGAGGATGTCAGAGAGACCATTGCGCAGTCTCTGAACCGCCGCTTCGGAACCGCTTTTTCTGCACATAATCTGATCATGACCGTTGGAGCTGCCAGCGGTCTGAATGTCATCCTCAAGACGATACTGAATCCAGGCGAGGAAGTGATCGTTTTTGCACCGTACTTTCTGGAATACGGTGCATATGTACGTAACTATGACGGTAAGCTTGTGGAAATCTCTCCTAATACAGAGACTTTCCAGCCAAATCTGAAAGAACTGGAAGAGAAGATTACAGCCAATACCCGTGCAGTGATCGTAAATACGCCACATAACCCGACCGGTGTTGTTTATTCTGAGGAGACGATCAAAGAACTTGCTGCGATCCTCGAGAAAAAACAGCAGGAGTTTGGTTCTGTGATCTATCTGATTTCGGATGAACCGTACAGAGAACTGGCTTATGATGGCGTAGAAGTTCCATATCTGACGAAATATTATAAGAATACGGTTGTAGGATATTCCTACAGCAAATCTCTGTCTTTGCCGGGAGAGCGTATTGGATATCTGGTCATCCCGGATGAACTGGAAGACAGCGCAACAGTCATCACAGCAGCAGCAATTGCAAACCGTGTACTTGGAAGTGTTAATGCACCATCCCTTATGCAGAAAGTCATCCAGAAATGCGTAGATGCAGAAGTGGATGTGGCTGCTTATGACAGAAACCGTCTGGCACTTTACAATGGCCTTAAAGAATGTGGATTTGAATGTATCAAACCACAGGGCGCATTTTATCTGTTTGTGAAATCTCCGGTTGCAGATGAGAAGCAGTTCTGCGAGG
>ERZ857785.2784-NODE-2784-length-14341-cov-3.918592_pt1 | contig 14341 bp, 8 predicted proteins | sample MGYA00519763_ERZ857785 | MGnify/ENA primary metagenome ERZ857785 (study PRJEB31778, sample SAMEA3449365) | human gut metagenome | biome: human gut; feature: human-associated habitat; material: faeces | place: United Kingdom | collected 2010/2012 ... | reverse complement strand
CCTCCTCATCATCCTTGATCAGCATTGGCTCCAGATAATTAATCGCCTTCTCCATGGTTTCCGCACTGGCAATCAGCTGGGGCAGGTAATATTTCTTCTCCTCAAACAGAACGCCTACCTTCTGTATAGCGGTGATCAAATGTTTTTGGATCATATCATCCGGCATAATACCGGCATCCAGACCTTCTTTTACAAGGTTAATAATACTGCCCTGGCTACCCTTCATCACAGCCTCAAAGATTTTCTCTCCCGGAGTCAGAACCACTGCTACTGCTGCCGTGCTTTCTCCACTCTGCTGTTCTTTGACTGCGTTCATGCGGTTGATATATCGGATATCTGCACCAGGATGATTCATCAACAGATCAGATGCAAAAGCAGCGTGCATCAAAAGGTCCTGGGACGGATTTGCAATGGCCATGGTAAGGCCTCTGCTAATAGCCATGGTCAAAAAGGCTGTATTAACATAGGAGCGTTCTGGCAGGCCAAAGGAAATATTAGACAAACCGCAGATGGTTGCCAATTCAAGCTGATCATGACAATAAGAAATCGTATCCAGGGTTTCAATGGCTGCATTTTTGTTGGCACCAATGGTTGCCACCAGGCCATCCACCACAATGTCCTCTTTATGGAAGCCCAACTCCAATGCACGATCCATAATTGTATGAATAATCTGAATCTTTTCATCTATATTCTTCGGCAACCCCTCATCCGACAACGGCAACAAAATAAACATAGCACCGTATTTTCTCGCAATCGGAAGCAAATGTTCAAACTTTTCCTTCTCAAGGGAAATAGAATTGATCAACGCACGCCCCGGATAAACACGCAGTGCCGCTTCAATAATATCTACATGACTTGAATCAATGCAAAGCGGCAGATTCACTGCTTGGGTAACAATCTCAATGGACTTCAGCATCATGGCTTTCTCATCGATACCATTCATACCCATATTGACATCCAGAATGGCTGCACCATTTTCTTCCTGCGCCCGTGCCATATCACGAACCATATTAAGGCTGCCTTCCCGAAGCTCTGCCTGCAATTTCTTCTTTCCGGTCGGATTAATCCGCTCACCAATTACCATAAATGGTCCGTCCAAATCAATTTCTACCGTCTTACGCTCGGAAGTAAGCACTCTTCGTCTTGGAGCTTCCACATGATGGATTCCCATTGGTTTTACTTTATCTGCCAATGCTTTGATATGTGCCGGGGTCGTTCCACAGCATCCACCAATAATCGAAACGCCTTCTTCGACTAATTTTGCACCAACTTCCGCAAATTCTTCCGGTGTGGTCTTGTATACCGTTACACCATCCTCTAATTCCGGTAATCCGGCATTTGGCTTTGCCAAAACAGGAACATAGGCATATTCTACGGTCTGGCGAATCGGCTCTAACATTTCCTCTGGTCCTGTGGAGCAGTTCATTCCCACTGCATCAGCACCCAGGCTCTGCAACGTAACTACCGCAGTTACCGGATCTGTTCCATACAAGCTTCTGCCATCCTCGTTATAAGTCATACTTGCCATAATCGGCAAATCACAGGTTTCACGGATTGCCAGCACAGCGGCTCTTGTTTCCTGCAGACTCATCATGGTCTCAATGATAAATAAGTCTACTCCCGCATCTGCCACAACTTTGACCTGTTCTTTATAAATATCTACCAGTTCTTCAAACTGCAATTCACCCATCGGATAAAGCTGCTGACCGGTCATGGTAATATCACCTGCTACCAGCGCTTTTCCGCCTGCTGCCTCTTTGGAAATGGCAACTAATTGCTGGTTCATCTCTACCAGCTTATCTGCCAGTCCATATTCTTCTAATTTAATGCGGTTTGCAGTAAAGGTCGGTGCCAAAAGAATCTGTGTTCCAGCCTCCACATAAGCCCGCTGCAAATCTATCATGGTCTGTGGATGCTCTAAAATCCACTGCTCCGGGCAGACTCCTACCGGCATTCCTGCATTCTGAAGATTGCTTCCGGTTGCACCATCTAAGATAACCGGTCCATTTTTTACTAATTCTTTAAATTCCTCTCTTGTCATCTGCGTTCTTCCTCCTGTCGGATTGCCTCAATAATTCTCGCAATTAAGCCCGTCCGGTTAAATGGTGTCATAAAATAAAATCCGTCTGCAATATCATATAATTTTGCTGCGATTTCAACAGATAATTCAATTGCCACTTCTTCTGCCTCTTCTCTTGTCATATCTTCCCGATACCGGTTTACAATTTCATCGGAAACATGGATGCCCGGCATCTCATTTTTCACAAACGTTGCATTCTTATAGCTTACCAGCGGCATAATACCGCACATGATTTTGGTGTCAATGTGTTCTTTGATATAAGTCAGTCTTTCCACATCTTCCTCGGTATATACCGGCTGTGTCAGGAAATAACCGCATCCTGCTTCCGCTTTACGCTTCATCCGTTCAATAATCGCATCCGGATTGGCGCCATGATAATTCAGTGCACCACCATAATAAACCGGCTCCTGTGCAAAAACTTCTAAATTCATTTCCTTAACATACTGCATCAGTTTGATGGAATTGAAATCAAAAACAGAAGTCACTCTTTCGCGGTCTGCCCTTGAAACCGGGTCTCCGGTCACAATCAGGAAATGGCGGACATCATTCATATGCATGCCTAAAAGACCTGCACGCAACGCAATCACATTGCGGTCACGGCAGCTGATATGCGGCATTACTGCCACACCGGTCTTCTGCTGGATTTTCACTGCCAGCTGTCCGGCATCCATTCTTGCCCGCGCCATTGGGGAATCGGAAAGGGTAATCAGATCCACATTACATTTTCTTAAATCTTCTGCTCCTTTCATAACCTTGGATGCATCCTCGGAAAATGGCGGGTCCAATTCTACAATATAAGCCTTCTCCCCACGGGAAAGCTTCTCTTCAAAAATAGACGGAGTTCTTGTAACCTCCTGCGTTACTACATTTTCAATTTTCTTTGCTGCCTTCGGCACATCCTGTAACTCGCCAGAAAGCAAAGCAATATATTCCGGTGTGGTTCCACAGCAGCCACCTAAAATATCTGTGCCAAGAGCTGCAATATCCTTCATTTTTTCTGCATAATAAGATGCATTATTGGAATAAATTGTCTTTCCCCGCAAAGTATATGGGTACCCTGCATTTGGAAGTGCTGATACGAATTTGTCACTGGAGAACTTCAGGTTCTTCATAAACTGATACATGTGGGTACTGTCCAGTTCACAGTTAAATCCATAGGCATCCACATTTTCCATCTCGGAAGCTTCTACTGCCACACGTTGCATAGAGAGACCGGAGCGGGTGTATCCACTTTTGTCAAACGCAAACTGCACCAGAATAAATGCGTCTGATTTTTCTTTGATATATGCCGTCACCGGCTCAATATAGGTAAAGTCACTCTGTGTCTCAAATACAAAACAGTCTGCGCCACAAGAAAGGAATGTGTCACAAATTTCTTTGTACTCCTGTAACACATTGTCATAGTCCTGATGGTCAAGATCATAAATCGGTCCTAAATCTGCTCCGATAAATACCGGAATCTCTTTTCCATTTTCTGCCTGGAATGCGGTTACTGCTTCCTTTGCAATCTCATAGCCTGCCCGGACTGTCTCTTTTACTTCCTGCATATCTGCAAGAAACATGGTATTTGCTGCAAATGTATTGGTGCGGATCAGCCTTGCTCCCGCACGCAGATATTCTAAATGAATCTCCTTAATCTGCTCCGGATTCTTAAGATTCTCCTTTTCTGCAATCACGGTATCTTCGCTGTATTTTTCCTCATAATAAGTGCCCATGGCACCATCGGTTATCAGTCTTTGTTCTTTGATATATTCCTTTATATTCATAGTATGCTCCAGTTTATCTCACATTTGAATTCCTACTAATTATATATGTAAGCTCCTTTTCCTGCAATTTAATCCGGTGATTTGCTTTTTTCATTTTCTGTGCTACACTGTTATTCATTGACAATGATATTTTCAAATACAAAGGAGTACACTTGATGAATTCAGTAAAGCTAATTGCCTTAGACATCGATGGCACCCTCTATAATAAAGACGGTGTCATTACCTCTTATAATAAAGAAATGATTCGAAAAGCCGTAGAAAACGGGATTACCGTTATTATCTCCACCGGCCGGCCTTATATCGGTCTTCCTGTGGATGAAATGAAGGAGCTTGGCATCCAATATGCCATTACTGCCAACGGTTCTGCGGTATACCGCGTCCCGGAAAAGGAACTGCTCTTAGATGAAAGCATGGATACCGATTTAAGTGTCCGGCTGTTACGCAAGCTCTATACGCAGTCTCTTCATATCGATGCCTTTATCAATGGTGACGGCTATACCCAGTTTTCCACCAGCGAGCTTACCAACCTATTAGATATTCCGGATTCCTTAAAAAAATATATCCAGACCACCCGGAAGACGATTACTGATTTAGCTGCTTATATCGAAGAACATAAACTTTGTGTTTCAAAACTGACTTTAAACTTTGCACCGGATGCAGATGGAAGCTATACCACAAGAGAAAAAACAAAAGAAATCTTAGACACCTTCCCGGAAGTCACTTATGTGTCCGGCGGTTTTCATAACTTAGAAGTTACCAGATGCGGCATTGCCAAATCCAAAGGACTTAAATTCCTCTGTGATTACCTCCACATTTCCATGGAAGATACCATGGCGGTAGGTGACAGCGAAAATGATCTCGATATCGTCAAAGCTGCCGGCATTGGCGTTGCCATGGGAAATGCGCAACAGCTCTTAAAAGATTCGGCTGATTTCATTTCCCTTTCTAATGAAGAAGATGGTGTTGCATACGCAATCGAGCGGTTCTGCTTTTAACAGAACCGCTCGGTTTTTATTTTACTATTTTATTTAAAGTATGCTACTCCACTTTCGAACAGCTTCATATCCTGCTCGCCGTAAATGTTGACTGCAACAGACTCTCCACGACGCTCTGCATGTGCCATCTTACCAAGGACACGTCCGTCCGGACTGGTGATACCTTCAATTGCCATGTAAGAACCGTTTACGTTCCACTCTTCATCCATGGTTGGAACACCGGCTTCGTTTACATACTGGGTTGCCACCTGACCATTCTCGAAAAGCTTGTCTAACCACTCCTTCGGAGCAACGAAACGACCTTCTCCATGAGATGCCGGGTTACAGTATACGCCGCCAAGCTCAGCCTGTGCTAACCATGGGGACTTGTTGGTCACTACCTTGGTATATACCATCTTGGAAATATGACGTCCGATGGTATTGTAGGTCAGAGTCGGTGAATCCGGTCTCTGGCCGCAGATCTCACCATACGGTACAAGGCCAAGTTTGATGAGTGCCTGGAAACCATTACAGATACCAAGTGTAAGGCCGTCTCTCTCATTAATCAGTTTCATAACGGCTTCTTTGATCTTTGCATTCTGGAATGCAGTTGCAAAGAATTTTGCAGAACCATCCGGTTCATCTCCTGCGGAGAATCCGCCTGGGAACATGATAATCTGTGCTTCATCAATTGCTTTTACAAATACATCAACAGAATCACGGATGTCTTCTGCATTTAAGTTCTTAAATACCTTTACGGTTACATCTGCACCTGCATTTTCAAATGCTTTCGCACTGTCGTACTCGCAGTTGGTTCCCGGGAATACCGGAATAAATACATGCGGGCGGGCAACTTTGTGCTTGCAGACATAAATGTCTTTTGTATCGTAAAGTCCGCTCTTCACTTCTTCTGTTCCGGTGGTTGCTCTGGTTGGGAATACTTTCTCTAAAGTCTGTCCCCATGCTTCGATTGCTTCATCCATGGAAATGCTCATATCACCATAGATAAAGTTCTTGCTGTCATTTACTGCACCCACAACAGCTCCGTTTGCTGCAAGACCTGCTGCTGCAAGGATTTCCTGTGCTTTTGCAACTTTATTTTCCGGAACTTCTGCTACGATATTTCCAAAGCCCGGTGCAAATAATGTTTCTTTTGTTACATCTGCATTTACAGTAACGCCAAGTTTATTACCAAATGCCATCTTGCTGACTGCTGCTGCAAGACCTTTTCCGTCTAATGCATAAGCTGCTACGATAACGCCTGTCTCAGTCATTTCATGAATTGCATCATAAAGCTTCATAACCTGTGCGTAATCCGGCATATCATAAGCATCTTTTTCGATGGTAAATAACATCAGCTTATCATTTTCTTTCTTAAGCTCCGGTGTGATAACATCTTTTTCTTTTGCTACATCAACTGCAAAGGATACCAGTGTTGGCGGTACATCAATTTCATTGAAGGAACCGGACATGGAGTCCTTTCCACCGATGGATGGAAGTCCGAAACCAATCTGCGCATTATAAGCACCAAGCAGTGCTGCAAATGGCTGGCTCCAACGACTTGGCTCCTCCGACATTCTGCGGAAGTATTCCTGGAATGTGAAACGAATCTTGTGGAAATCACCACCGGCTGTTACGATACGGGAAACAGACTCTAATACTGCATAAGCTGCTCCATGGTATGGGCTCCATGAAGATAAATATGGATCAAATCCGTAACTCATCATGGTTACTGTATCGCATTTTCCATTCATAACCGGAAGTTTTGCAACCATACTCTGTGTCTCGGTCAACTGATATTTTCCACCATATGGCATGTATACACTGCCTGCTCCGATGGAACCGTCAAACATTTCTACGAGACCCTTCTGGGAACATACATTAAGGTCTTTTAATTCATTTAACCATGCAGCTTTCATATCGCCTGCTGCAACTGCTTCTTCTACAGCCTTTGTGCCGATTTTATTTAAATAATTCTCTTCTTTTACCGGAAGCTCTACCTTTACATCAGTCTCCTGATGTGCTCCGTTGGTATCTAAGAATGCTCTGGAAAGATTTACAATTTCTTTTCCTCTCCAGGATAATACTAATCTTGGCTCTTCGGTTACAACGGCAACTTTCACAGCCTCTAAGTTTTCTTCTTTTGCATAATCTAAGAACTGCTGTGCATCTTCCGGTGCAACAACAACTGCCATACGCTCCTGAGACTCGGAAATAGCAAGTTCTGTTCCGTCCAGTCCGGCATATTTCTTAGGTACTTTATCCAAATCAACCTGTAATCCGTCTGCAAGCTCTCCGATTGCTACGGACACTCCACCGGCACCAAAGTCATTACATTTCTTAATAATGTGGGCAACTTCTTCTCTGCGGAAAAGTCTCTGAATCTTGCGCTCGGTAGGTGGGTTACCTTTCTGAACCTCTGCTCCACAGGTATCAATGGATTCTGTATTGTGTGCTTTGGAGGAACCGGTTGCTCCACCACAGCCATCACGTCCGGTACGTCCGCCTAAGAGGATAATAATATCTCCCGGATCAGAAGTCAGTCTCTGAACGGCACGACGAGGTGCTGCTCCCATAACGGCTCCGATTTCCATTCTCTTAGCCACATAATCCGGATGATATACTTCTTTGACATATCCGGTAGCAAGTCCAATCTGGTTACCATAGGAACTGTATCCCTGTGCTGCGCCGCGAACCAGTTTCTTCTGAGGAAGCTTTCCTTCCATGGTATCTTTTACAGATACGGTAGGGTCAGCAGCTCCGGTTACACGCATTGCCTGATATACATAGGTACGTCCTGACAACGGGTCACGGATTGCTCCACCAAGACAGGTTGCAGCTCCACCAAACGGCTCGATTTCGGTTGGGTGGTTGTGGGTCTCATTTTTAAAGTTTACAAGCCATTCTTCTGTCTTGCCATCTACTTCAACAGGCACTACGATAGAGCAGGCATTAATCTCATCGGACTCTTCCTGATCCTGTAATTTTCCTTCTTTTTTCAGACGCTTCATTGCCATTAATGCAATGTCCATTAAGCAGACAAACTTGTCGTCTCTGCCTTCATACATTTTCTTATGTGTATCAAGGTAATCCTCATATGTCTTTTCCATTGGCTCTTTATAGAAACCATCTTCAAATGCAACATTTTTCAGCTCAGTAGAAAATGTGGTATGACGGCAATGGTCTGACCAGTAGGTATCCAGCACACGAATCTCGGTCATGGATGGGTCTCTATCTTCTTCTCCATGGAAATAGTTCTGAATATGTAAGAAATCCTTGAATGTCATAGCCAGTCCAAGGGAATCATAGAGTGCTTTTAATTCCTGCTCCGGCATATCCTTAAATCCGGTCATAATCTTAACATCTGCAGGCTCCGGGAACTCTGTTACCAAAGTCTCAGGCTTCTCCATGCCGGTCTCTCTGGAATCTACCGGGTTGATGCAGTGATGCTTGATTGCCTCTAACTGCTCAGCGTTAATATCTCCGTAAATAACATACGTTGTTGCGGTACGGATAACCGGCTCTTCATCCTCTTTTAAAAGCTTCACACACTGCTCTGCAGAATCTGCTCTCTGGTCGAACTGTCCCGGAAGGAATTCAACAGAAAATACTTTTCCATCCCCCATTTCAAAATTCTCTTCATAGACATCATCTACCGGCGGCTCTGAAAATACAGTCTGAACTGCTCTTTTATATACATCATCGGAAATGTTTTCAATATCATAACGAATCAGGACACGTACCTTATCTACTGCGCTGATTCCAAGATAACTCTTAATCTCTGCATGTAACTCTTTGGCGCGTACTGCGTAAGCGTCTTTTTTCTCTACATACACTCTTCTTACCTTACTCATCTTCTACCTCCTGAATGTTTACTTTCTTATGCTCATTATAGCACGGCATTATGAATAAGAACAATTAATATATTTAATTTTATTTATAAGAGTTACTAATGTTGACACAGTTATAAGCGTCACTTATAATAAAGAAAAATATGTAAGATATGCATTCTGATATGACAAAGGAGCCATTATGGATATTAATTACGAATTATATAAAGTATTCTACCACGTTGCTACTTCCTTAAGCTTCTCGGAAGCCAGCAAGCAGCTTTACATTTCCCAGTCTGCAGTAAGCCAGTCCATCAAGACCTTAGAAAAGAAATTGGAGCAGCCGCTTTTTATCCGGAGCACCAAGAAAGTCCAGCTTACTCCGGCAGGACAGGTTCTGTTAAAACACATTGAGCCTGCCATGAATCTCATCGCCCGCGGGGAAAACCAGCTCTTAGAATCCAATACCCTTGGATTGGGTCAGCTTCATATTGCTGCCAGCGACACTATCTGCCGTTATTTTTTAGTACCTTATTTAAAAGAATTTCATAAAAAATTTCCCAGCGTTCCCATCAAGGTTACCAATGCAACCTCTCTTGGCTGCGTTGACCTCTTAGAGCAGGGAAAAGTCGATATTGCCGTTACCAACTGCCCGAATGTACGATTGAATCAATCCTACATCCGCAAAATGGTACTGGATTTTACGGATGTATTTATTGCGAATCCATCCTACTTTAATTTAAAACAACAGGAATTAAGTTTCCGGGATTTAACAAAATATCCTCTGCTGATGCTCGATAACAAGAGTACCACCAGCGAATTCATGCACAATCTCTTCCTTTCCCATCAGTTGGAGCTGATTCCGGAAATTGAACTGAGCAGTAATGACCTTCTGATTGACCTTGCCCGTATCGGTCTTGGTATCGCCTGCATTCCGGACTATTGCTTGAAACATGAATCTAAGGATTTGTTTATCTTAAAAACTTTAGAACCTCTTCCACGAAGACAGCTTGCTGTCTCCGTAAATCCGAATCTGCCGATTCTTACTTCCACAGAAGAATTCTTAAATCTGCTGCCGACATTATAAATGCTTTTTCTCCCAGAAGGTAGCCAGCTTTTCTTCCAAATTAGATAGCTGGCACACACTCCGCTGTTCCCACTCTCTTGGGAACAGCCGCTGATAATCATTCTGCAGAAAGCGTTCATCCAAAAGCTCGATAATTCCCACATCTTCTGCAGTCCGGATAACACGTCCCGCTGCCTGAAGTACCTTATTCATCCCCGGATACCGATAGGCATAGTCGAATCCCATGCCCTCTTTCTTATCATAATACTCTTTTAAAATTTCCCGCTCATTGCTAATCTGCGGCAGACCGGTTCCTACGATAATTGCGCCAATCAACTGCTCCCTCTTTAAGTCAATTCCTTCTCCAAAGATTCCGCCCATGACACAAAATGCCACCAGTGCCTCCTCTTTTTCTCCCTGAAATGCTTCTAAAAAAGCTTCTCTTTCTTCTTCCCGCATGCCGGATTCCTGACAGATGCAGGTAATTGTTTCATCCGTCCGCAGTTCAAATGCCTCATGCACTTTTTTCAGGAAAAGATAGGATGGGAAAAACACCATATAATTGCCCTTTTTCTTCTTTATTGTACGATAAATATAATCTGCAATCCTTCCGTATTCTTCCGGTGTTCTTCTGGTATATTTACTGCTGACATCATTTCCGATTAACAAAAGTCTCTTATCCTGAGAAAATGTTGTCCTGGCATAAACTGCATAATTATCCGTTTTATTCGTCAAAAGCTCCTTATAATACTGAACCGGCAGCAGCGTTGCCGAGAAGAAAATCGTAGCATTTCCCTTATCCAGACACTCCTGCAGATTAAAGGATGGATCCACGCAAAAAAGCTTTATGACAAATCTGCCCTCTTCATCATGCTGCCCGTAAATTACATAATGCTCGTCCACACGCTCATAGATATTCAAGAAATTGCGCAATTCAAAATAAAAATCAAGAACCACATCCCGCCCCGGGAACTCCGGATTCTTCTGCATATATTCTTCGATTTTTGCTGCAAGACGCATACAGGAGAAAATGAGATTCGGAATGCTTTCGTAAATCTGATAATTTTCGCATTCTCTCTTATATTCCAACATCAGCTTATTGCATTTACCCAGTTCTTTCTCAATGGCAGAGCTTCTTGGCTTCATAATTTTCCGCACTGCAAGAATATCTTCTTTGACAAGGGCGGCACTATACATCTCCCGTCCACGTTCCACAAGATTGTGTGCCTCATCTACCAGAAAGATGTAATCACCCTTGATGCCATCTGCGAAAAAACGCTTTAGATACACATTCGGGTCAAAGACATAATTATAATCGCAGATAATATTATCCGCCCAGGTTGCCGTGTCCAGACACATTTCAAACGGGCAGACCTGATATTCTTTTGCATGTGCCAGCAAAACTTCTCTTGTCATATTATTTTCTTTCTGTAATAAATCGTAAACCGCATCATTTACCCGGTCAAAATGCCCCTTTGCATAAGGGCAGCTTACGGGATTACAGTCCACTTCCTCACAAGGGCATAATTTTTCTTTCGCTGTAATCTGCACACTCTTTGCCCGATAACCCTTTTCACATAAAATGCCAAGGGTCTCTTTTGCCACATTTGCGGTAACAGTCTTGGCAGTTAAGTAAAAAATCTTATCACCTAATCCTTCTCCCACCGCTTTGATTGCCGGATATAATGTAGAAATGGTCTTGCCTACTCCGGTGGGTGCCTGAATAAACAGATTCTTTTTTCTGGCTATTGTACGGTAAACCCCGGCAGCCAACTCTTTCTGTCCCTCCCGGTACGGAAACGGAAATGCCAGTTCTTTAATAGATGCCTGCCGTTTCTTCCGCCACTCATACTGAAAATCCGCCCATTTCTTATATTTTAAAATCAAATCTGAAAACCATTCCTGCAGCTGCTGCATGCTATATTCATAAGAAAAATATTTTAAATCTCCGGTATCGAGATTTCCATATGTCATCTGAACATTGATTTTCTGTAAATCATTCTGGATTCCATATATGTACGCATAGCACTTTGCCTGTGCCAGATGTACCTTTACGGGTTCTTCCAATAAGTCAAGGCTTAAATATACGCCTTTTATCTCATCAATGGTAACTGTTTCTTCTATTATAATGCCGTCTGCCCGTCCCCAGATTCCAAGCTCATAATTTTCTTCCTCAATGATAATATTTAAAGGAACCTCGGCATGGTAAGTGCTTCCCATCTTCTTTTGAATCTTCCGATGGAGTCTGCTGCCCGCCTGCATGGCTTCCATCGTATCAAGACTGGCTCTACGGTTATCAATGTCTCCGGAACGCAAGATAAACTCCACCAGATTTCGTACCGATATTCTTATCTGCTCACGTTCCATTCCGCTGTCACCTCATTTCATCCCATCTTATACTTATTTCTATTTATGCTATTCACTATTTTTTCTATTTATCAATTTTTGAAAAATCTCATTTTTCTAGCAGACTTCAAAGGAATTGAAACGTATTCTCATTTCATAATAACAAAAAAATACCAGATAGAAAAGACAATATCCAAATTGTCCTCTACCCGGTATTTCTTCTTACCTTATGAACCTGTATTTTCTGGCTGCCAGAAAACCTGTGCCATCATTTAAGCAGTTGCATACTTGCTTAATACATTCTCAAAGTTCATATCATGTCCGCCATACTTAACAGTAAGCTCTCGATTCAGATCAAGACTTAATACTCCAAGAAAAGACTTTGCGTCAATTATTACTCTATTGTATGAAATATCAATGTCAAAATCACATTTTCCTGCCTCACGTACAAAGTCTCTAACCTCTTCTGTGCCAGCTAATTTGATTTTCTTTTCATTCATTTTTTTCACCATCCTCAAAAAAATAAACTGATTTACTTTTGATTCTTGAGCATTATGACACCATTTCTTTTTTTTGTCAATTTTCGCTTACCATCTTAGTATATGAATTTTATGAGCATTTTACACAATAAATTTTTCTGTTTTTCTCCGTTTTGGTCTTACCAAAATTAGTTTGCCTGTCACATTTTGTCGTTTTTTATGGTACTTTAGTCACATTTACAAGTTTTTTTTTACTCAGTCAATATTTTTTATCGTTTTTCACAAATTTTTGTGTCAAAAAATAAGGTAATAAGCCTCGCATTCCTTCAAAAGTCTTCAAAAAAGCTCCAAATTCCATCATTATTCCTAAACTTCTTTCTACACATAACATTTACATAATACTTACTATTGCACTTTTTTCCGTACATTCAGCGGTTTCCCATATAAGTGGACATTTTGTGTATTATAACGTAATTGTATCACTCATTAATTTCACCGATTGTCAATCATGCAAGTATGTTGACTCGCTTGCACTCATTACATTACGTCTTTCGAAGATATCCAGATCCGCTTTTTCTTGAAATATACTATCTCTATAATAATAAGAAGAACGGACACTCCGATTACTGCCAGATAACCATATTTCCATTGAAATTCCGGCATTCCCGGAAAATTCATTCCATACCAGCCTGTAATTAGTGTCAATGGCAAAAAGAGAGTTGTTACAATGGTCAGAATACTCATAATCCGGTTCTGGTGAATATCAATCTGCGTCTGATACATTTCACGGATTTGCTGTAAATACTCGCGGATTGTCTCTACGTAATTATGCAGCCGTTCCACACGATTCATATAGCGTTCCCAGCCCTGTTCCTCTTCTACTAAAGACTCCCGGTTCATATACATCTGCATGAAATCTCCCATATTCATCAACTGTTCATAATATGCCCGGCTCTCTGAAAGTTGCTTCCGATAACGCATAATTACTTCATTAAAATGCTCCGGTATCCTCTTAATTACAACATCCTCTACCTTCTCCAAATTTTCCTCTATCTTTTGCAGATAAAGAATATCATTGTCAATTAATGCATTGCAAATAAAGAGCAACACCATATGAAGTGTGCAGCCATCAAACATATCATTTTTAACCTTTGCCAATATTTCCTGTAATTCCTCATCTTCTTCTATTAAAAATAGTTTATTTTCAAAGAGATAAAAGCCAAAGGAAAACTCTTTTTCCTTTTTACTTCCCTGTTTTGGTACATGTATAATCCCCTGTACACATTCATGAAATGCCTCTACTTTGCTATAGCGGATAAAACGCATGCTGCTAATCAGATTCTTTCGATGCGGATAATTTCCTTCTAATTGCTGAAATTCTTCCATATTTAATAGTATTATCTGCGGTTCTGATTCCTTTTCTATATTTTTCCCATTATCCCTTGCTAAAGAAAGTTCTCCTGATGCCGCATGCAACCAATACCTGTTCATTTCTCTTACAGCTCCCTTCCTCATAATCCTGTTTTCATTCATCACATATTTTCTTCTTTGTCAGTAGACTGCCCTTTATAAAACTTCTCTTTCATTACTTTCTCTTAGATTTTAACACTCTTTGTCTATTTTATACCACTTTTCTTTTTTATACAAAATTTACTGCTAATAGCTGTTTGTGAATTCATGTTAAGTCTGCCGGTAGCTTCTTACGAATACTTGACACAACTACGAGAAACATGCTTTGCGAGTTTCTCGCTACTCGCATAACAGAGAATGTGCCTTGGCACATTCTCGCGCCTGCGGCGG
>ERZ857785.2783-NODE-2783-length-14346-cov-8.133860_pt1 | contig 14346 bp, 14 predicted proteins | sample MGYA00519763_ERZ857785 | MGnify/ENA primary metagenome ERZ857785 (study PRJEB31778, sample SAMEA3449365) | human gut metagenome | biome: human gut; feature: human-associated habitat; material: faeces | place: United Kingdom | collected 2010/2012 ... | reverse complement strand
TTCAGGGTTATTATTTTTATCCTGACTATTTTTGTTGCAATGAATCATCGCCAAAACTTATGTCACTTTAAACCGACAGAGTAAAACATTTAAGGCATGCATTCTTGCAACAGAGTGCATGCCTTTTCTTTTTACTCAAAGAAACAAAGGCCGCACCAGAGAAGCAAGATAGAAACGACTTGCCAGGAAAGGACGAACATCATGATTATTATTTTAAAGAAACAGGCAGAAGAAGCAAAGATCAACGCATTAAAGAAAGAGATGGAAGAGCAGGGACTGGGAATCCACGAATCCGAAGGTGTTAACACAAGGATCCTTGGATTAGTGGGAGATACATCTGTTGTAGATATGCGTCATATCATGGCAAACAGCATCGTTGAAAATGTACAGCGTATTCAGGAGCCATACAAGAAGGCTAACAGAAAATTCCATCCAAACGATACAGTTGTTGATGTAAACGGAGTAAAGATCGGTGGTGGAAACTTCCAGGTGATCGCAGGACCATGTTCTATTGAGACAAAAGAACAGATCACAGAAGTCGCAAACGATGTGAAGAATTCTGGTGCAGGATTATTAAGAGGAGGAGCTTTCAAACCAAGAACTTCCCCATACTCTTTCCAGGGACTTCATGGAGAAGGATTAGAATTATTATTAGAAGCTAAGAAAGCAACAGGACTTCCAGTTGTTACAGAGATCATGGATGCAAGTCATCTTCCATTATTCGAAGATGTGGACCTGATTCAGGTTGGAGCAAGAAATATGCAGAACTTTGAATTATTAAAAGAATTAGGAAAGATCAACAAACCAATCTTATTAAAGCGAGGACTTGCAGCAACAATCGAAGAATGGTTAATGAGTGCAGAATACATTATGGCAGGTGGAAATGAAAATGTAATCCTTTGTGAGAGAGGAATCCGAACATACGAAACAGCCATGAGAAATACATTAGATCTTTCTGCAATCCCTATGATCAAGAAGAAATCCCATCTTCCAGTCATGGTAGATCCATCTCATGCAACAGGAATCAGAGATATGGTAGAGCCAATGGCATTAGCAGCGATCGCAGCTGGGGCCGATGGATTAATGGTAGAAGTTCATAATGATCCAGCCAAAGCATTATGTGATGGACCACAGTCACTGACACCAGAACAGTTTGATACATTGATGAAGAAGGTAAATAAGACAAGAGAATTCTTTCAGGCATTATAACTAGAAAAAATCTTGCTGAGAATTGTAAATTGGGATATACTATAACTAAAGAAAGAAAAAGACAACCCGGGAATCCATTGATTTCCGGGTGTTTGTCAGTTTTATAGATTCTAGGGAAAAAGGAGAGATATCTTATGAAAGTAATCGTCGGACTGGGGAATCCGGGAAAGAAATATGACAACACAAGACACAATATTGGATTTGAAGCCCTTGATTATATTGCAGACAAAGAAGGCATAAGTATAAATACAGGGAAACACAAAGCATTGATTGGAACTGGTTATATGGGAGGAGAAAAAGTCCTTCTCGTGAAACCACAGACATTTATGAACTTAAGCGGGGAAAGTCTTCGCCCAATCATGGATTTCTATAAATTAGAGCCAGAAGATTTTATCATTATTCATGATGATATCGACCTTGATGTTGGAAGACTGCGTATCCGAAGAAAGGGAAGTGCAGGGGGACATAATGGACTGAAAAGTATCATCAGTCATTTAGGAAGTATGGATTTCCCAAGGGTGAAGATCGGTGTTGGAGAGAAACCAAAAGGATATGATCTGGCAGATTATGTATTAGGACATTTTACAAAAGAAGAACAGGCAATCTTTGCGGAACGTTTTGATGAAGTGTACGATGCAGTACAGCTGATCGTTATGGGCGACATCACAGAAGCGATGAACCGCCACAATAAGAAAAAGTAGGGATAGAAAGTGTTAGAATATATATTAAAAGACGATTCGGTATACAGACAATTAAAGGATGAGATCGAAGATTACTGTGGCCCGGTTCTTGTATCAGGATGCACCGATACAGCCAAATGGCATCTGACCAGTCTGATCGGAAATCATAAGAAAAAGCAATTTAAGATCATCATCGTACCAGACGAGAACAAAGCAAGACAATGGGTTGAGGCAAGTCATTTCTTTGGAGAAAAGGTTCAGTATATTCCAGCAAAAGATCCATTATTCTATACAGCTGATGTTCATGGAAATGCAATCGCAAGAGACCGTATGCTGGCGATCAAGCAGATCGTGGATGACAAATGTGGAACCTTTGTGATGACGATCGATGCTGTGATGGATCAGGTTGTTCCATTAAGTGATATCAAGAATCATAAGATGACGTTTAAAATGGGAGAGACACTGGAAGAGGCAACGATCGCAGAAGAATTTGTTGCCAGAGGCTACGAAAAAGCACCATTTGTTGAGGCTCCAGGCGAGTTTGCTGTGCGAGGAGGGATCATTGATATTTTCCCATACACGCAGGAAAGCCCATATCGTATCGAACTATGGGGAGATGAAATTGATTCGATCCGAAGTTTTGATAAAGAAAGCCAAAGATCCATCGAAGAAGTCGATACTCTGACCATTTATCCGGCATCAGAGATCATTTTAAACCAGCCAAGGATTGAACATGGTCTTCGAAATATGGAAGAAGATTATGAGAAGTTATCACAGAAGTTTAAAAAAGAAAAAAAATATGATCAGGAAGCCCGCCTAAGAAAAGAAATGGACCGTGTTCGTGAGGAATTAAGGGAACTTCATATGTTGATCGGAGTAGAAGGTTACCTCCCATATTTTTATGAAAATACAGAATGCATCTTAGATTATTTCCCAGAAGAAAGCATGATCTATATGGATGAACCAAAACATATCAGAGAACGTGCAGATGCATTTTATCTGGAATTCTCAGAGAGTATGAAAAGCCGTCTGGAAGGTGGGTATCTTCTGCCTAAACAGGCAAATACGGTGACAGATTATGAGAGCATTTTATATCAGATCGAGAAACATAAGATGCTATGTTATTCGATCTTATCTGCTGAGATCAATGATTTTAGAGTTGCTAGAACCTTATTTATGGATACAAAATCCATTCAGTCTTATAACAACAGTTTTGAGCAGTTAGTCAAAGATCTTACCAAATATCAGAGTAAGGACTACAGGATCGTTGTTGCTTCTCCATCTGTTACAAGAGCGAAACGTCTAAGCAGTGATCTGAGAGAAAATGGTTTGGTTGTGACATATGATAAGGACTTGAAATATGGAGTGGAAGCAGGGCAGATTGTTGTCACAGCAGGAAAGCTTCTGACAGGAATTGAATATCCGGCAGCCAAATGGGTATTGATCTCAGAAGGAGACATTTTCAAAGGAAGAGAAGAAAAAAAGCGCCGAAAGAAAGAGAAGAAAAAACAAGGAGAAAAGATCCGAAGTTTTGCAGATATCAATATCGGTGATTACGTTGTTCATGAAAAACATGGAGTCGGTATTTACCGCGGAATCGAAAAGATCACAACAGATGGGGTTGAAAAGGATTACATCAGTATTGAATATCAGGGCGGTGATAATTTATTTATTTTAGCATCAGCCCTAGACCAGATCGCAAAATACGCAAGTGCAAATGCAAGAAAGCCGAAACTTCATAAATTAGGTGGAAATGAATGGAAGAAGACGAAAACACGTGTCAAAGGTCAAGTCAAAGATATTGCGGAAGAACTCGTGCAGTTATATGCACTAAGACAGGCAAAAGAAGGATATGTCTATGATAAGGACTCTGTATGGCAGAAAGAGTTTGAAGAATTATTTCCATACGATGAAACGCAGGATCAGTTAAATGCGATCGATGATACGAAAAGGGATATGGAAAGCAAGAAGATCATGGACCGACTGATCTGTGGAGATGTCGGGTATGGCAAGACAGAAGTAGCGATCCGTGCAGCATTTAAGGCAGTAGACAATGGAAAACAGGTGGCGTATCTCGTACCAACCACGATCCTTGCACAGCAGCATTACAATACATTTGCACAGAGATTTCATGATTACCCGATCACCGTACGCATGATGTCCAGATTTTGTACAGCAAAAGAGCAGAAAGAGACGATCGAAGGACTCAAAAATGGAACGGTAGATGTCGTGATCGGAACGCATCGCTTATTGTCCAAAGACATGCAGTATAAGAATCTGGGACTGCTCGTAATTGATGAAGAACAGCGTTTTGGGGTGACACATAAAGAAAAGATCAAGACAATGAAAAAAGATGTCGATGTCTTATCATTATCTGCTACACCAATTCCAAGAACCCTGCATATGAGTCTGATCGGAATCCGTGACATGAGTGTATTAGAAGAACCACCGCATGACCGAAGAGCGATCCAGACATATGTTATGGAATATAATGAAGAACTGGTCAAAGAAGCGGTCTACCGTGAAATGACACGTGGCGGGCAGGTATATTATGTGTATAACCGCGTCAATAATATCGCAGAAGTGACAGCCGAATTACAGAGATTGCTTCCAGATGCGAAAGTTGCATTTGCACATGGACAGATGAAAGAACGCGAACTGGAAGAGATCATGATGGGATTTATGAACCATGAGATCGATGTCCTGGTATCTACAACGATCATCGAGACAGGACTAGATATTCCGAATGTAAATACAATGATCATTCACGATGCCAACCAGCTTGGGTTGTCCCAGTTGTATCAGTTAAGAGGACGTGTCGGAAGATCGAATCGAAATGCATTTGCATTTTTGATGTACAAAAAAAACACACTGTTAAAAGAAACCGCAGAAAAACGATTACAGGCAATCCGGGAATTTACAGATCTGGGATCCGGTTATAAGATCGCAATGCGAGATTTGGAGATCCGCGGAGCAGGAAATCTTTTGGGACAGGCACAATCCGGTCATATGGAAGCAGTTGGATACGATCTGTATTGCAAGATGCTGAATGAAGCAGTCTTGAGATTAAAAGGCGAATTAAAAGACGAGGATGAATTTGATACAACACTCGATCTTGATATCAACGCATTTATTCCATCAACGTATGTATATAATGAATATCAAAAACTGGAATTATACAAACGTATTTCATCCATTGAATCCAAAGATGAAATGGAAGATATGACAGATGAGTTGATCGACCGTTTTGGGGAAATGCCGAAAGCAGTCCACAATCTGTTATATGTTGCATATTTGAAATCATTAGCTCACCACGCTTATATGACAGATGTGAAACAAAAAGGAGAAAAAATCTCATTTGAAATGAAACCAGATGCAGCCGTGGATGTAGAAAAAATTCCAGCGATATTAGAAGAATACAAACGTGAATTATCCTTTCAGGCAGGCAAGAATCCGACATTTGTACTGGATCTGTCAAAGACAAAGAAAGTAAAGCAGTTAGAAAAGATTGAACATTGTGTGAACTCGCTCAATTCATTGATAATCCGATAAGTTTGTGCTATAATATCGCCAGACATTAGCCTAATATAATCATAATATGAAGGAGAAAATGAAATGAAGAAATTAGCAAAGAAGTTGCTATGTTTAACTGCAGTTCTTGCGTTAACTCTTTCTTTATTTACAGGATGTAAAAGCAAGAATGAGAAGACATTATTTGAATATGCAGGACAAGAAGTAACATTCCAGGAAGCTCATGTATATGCAAGAATCATGCAGTATCAGGCAGAAGCTCAGTACGGAGCATACTTTGGAGACAGCATGTGGTCTATGCAGGTCGGAACAGACAGCAAAGGAAAGAAGATCACAATGCAGCAGTCTGTCAAAGACAGCGTTATCAACCAGTTAAAACAGATCAAAGTTTTAGCAGCACACGCAGATGACTACAACGTGAAGTTAACAAAATCTGAGAAGAAACAGATCAAAGAAAGCGTAACTGCCTTCGCAAAAGACTCAACAGGTAAGAAAGTCATGAAGAAGACAGAAGCAGATAAAGATATGATCCAGAAACTGTACGAAGAAAGCACGATCGCAAGTAAAGTTATGCAGGCGATCATCAAGAAAGCAAACGTTACAGTAACAGATGACGAAGCCAAAACTGTCAAAGTCTACAAACTTGTTTTCACAACAAAGACAACAGACAGTAAGACAGGAAAAGAAAAAGACATGACAGCCGCTGAGAAGAAAGATCAGCTAAAGAAAGCAAAATCCGCATTAAAGATGATCAAGAAAGGCCAGAGTATCAGCTCTGTAGCTAAGAAGTTCAGCGTAAACTCAGATAACGAAGAATCCTATACAAAAGGAAAAGCCACATTAGGAACAAAATTCGAAACAGCAGCAGCAAAACTTAAGAAGAACCAGGTAAGCGGAGTCGTTGAATTAGACGATGCATACGTGATCATCAAGATGTTAAATCCAAACGATACAACAGCAGCTGCATCAAACAAATCCACACTGCTTCAGGAAAAACAGCAGGCAGCATACGAGAAAGTCTACAAGAAGTGGACAAAAGATGCTGACAAGAAGTGGGATGACAAGAAGTCTGTAGATCAGGATCTGTGGAAAGAAGTTACGTTCAAATATAAAGCAACAACAGCATCTACAGCAGCAACAACAACTACTACAACAGCAGCGAAGAACACAACAACAGCTGCAAAGAGTAAATAATTATAAGAAATAAAAAGACCGGAGATAATGGGAATGGTTATCTCCGGTTTTTTTGTCGTTTATTTATTTTTTATCATATACTCAAAGCCTACAGTTGGCCAAATATCCTATGCCTGAGCTTTAGCCCATTCAGCAAATTTAGTGCTTTCAATCTGAGCAGCATCCATACTATGTGCTTTCACACCATAGTAGAATTTGATCTTAGGTTCTGTACCAGAAGGACGAACGCAAATCCAAGCTCCACCTTTAAGTTCATAATAAAGAACCAGATATATTACCTGTTAATGGAATATATTCCCCACTCTTAGTATCTTTTACATATACACCTAAACGGCCAGCATCAGGGTCAGTAGCAAGAACAAGATCAACTTCTTTTTCGATCACTTCATATAAACCTGCAGTTACGGCATCTTCCTTAGACATTGTCTTGCAAGTTGAAATGTCAGTGATCGCATTAACTTTGGCTGTAACACCTGAAGCATGAGGATCTGTAAACTGTGCACCATCTTCCCAGTATACTTTGTATCCGTTATACTGTGGTGGGTTATGGCTGGCAGTTACGTTGATACCTGCAATACAGTCTAAATGTCTAACTGCAAATGATAATTCTGGTGTTGGGCGTAAAGATTCAAAGATGAATGCTTTAATTCCGTTAGCGGCAAGGCAGCGTGCAGCTTCATCTGCAAACTCTGGAGACATATGTCTTGAGTCAAATGCGATGGCAACACGTTTCTTGTCTGTTCCCTGCTCTAAGATATAGTCAGCTAACCCCTGTGTTGCTTTTCTTACAACATAAATATTCATACGGTTGATACCAGCACCAATGATTCCTCTAAGTCCGGCAGTTCCAAATGCTAGATTAGCATAGAAACGTTCTTTAATTTCATTTTCGTCATTCTCAATGGCTTTTAATTCCTTTTTTGTCTCTTCATCAAAATAAGGATTGGAAAGCCATTCTTGATAAGTTTCTTTGTAGTTCATAAATTACTCCTCCTTTAAGTTATAAAAATGCCTTTTGTTTAATTATACCTTAAAACGCATTAAAAAACATTATAAATTTGTAGATATTTTTCGAGAAAAATCGAGCGGAGGTCTTTTTTGTGGACAAATTCCTCTAATTTCTCGATATATCGTGGAGAAATCCAATGTTTTTTGTGTGCCATGTACTGATTTGAGATCTTCCAGAACTTTTCAGGGAATAAGAACAGTCCATAAAGGCATAATAGGTCATTTTTGGAAAGAGGAAGAAAACGGTCGTAATTTACAAGAAATGTTTCACAAAACGTAAAGTTATAATTATTTTTCTCAAGTGCTTTTTTCAGAAAATAATAGACATCAAGAATCGGATAACCATGATAAAACCGTTCAAAATGAATTGTAGCAGGGAAATCAGATGTCAGGATAATATTATGGTGGCTGTAATTTCCATGACACCACCCAGATCTCGATGGTATGGTATTGTTTAAAATTTTTATAGAATCTTCTAACTGCACCCAGAATTCTTTTGTCTGCTCCAGAAACAGATATTCAAAAATCCCTTTGTTTTTTCGTTTTCGTATGTACCGGCCAATGCTTTTTAATTCTGAATATTTCTGTTCATACTGCTTGGAAATGGAATTATATTTTCGGAGATTTTCGGATGAAAATGAAATATCAAGACAGTGATTATGAAAGCTGGCAAGATTTTGAGCAGCAGTTTTTACATCATTCAAAGAATGAATATCACATTCCGTTCCTGAAAAGGTCTTTCTTAGCACAAACGTCTCATAATACCGGTCAAATGTAAGAAAATAACCATCTTTATTTAAAAGGTATTGATCGGTCTTATAAAAATGATGATCGTGCATGGCATCTGTCCATTTGGCTACGGCACAAAGCCGCTCTTCAGACAGAGAAGTCTGAGAAAGGGCATAAACATCATCTTTGCCAAAACATAAAACACAACCCCGTCCCCGCCTGGTATAAGAAACAGAAATATCATATTGATCGAGCAGCATTTGATATTTTTCGTTCAACATATATCCTCCTTCATGTTCTACCTCTAATGATATGAAGATAATAAGAGGAATATGATAGTAACTTGCTATCAAAGATTAAATAGGATATACTGAAAATATCTCAGAAAGGAGTAAATTGATTATGAGAAAAAGATTTTTATTAATTTCAACAATATTTGTACTAAGTGCATTTACATTAGCAGCCTGTGGAAAGAAGAGTCCAAGCAGCCCGGAAGCAAGCAGTGAGACAACAGAAGAAGCAACAACGGAAGAACCAACTACAGAGAATAATACAGAAGATACAACAGAGAAAGAGACACCAGTATCAACGGCAACAGAGGCAACAAAATCCTCAACAGAAGAAGTATCAACAGCATCCAAGAAAGACGAACAGGCAAAACCAAAGACAGCAACAGGAACATACAATGGATTTGCAGATACAAACTCTGTAGAAATTGAATTATCCAATGGTAATTTTGAAACATTTCTTGTAAATGACGACGATGTCAAAACAGCATTAAGCAAGAAGTCAGAAGGAAGTAAGATCACATTTACTTATGGAGCTGTAGAAGGACAGGCAAATAAGGAAATTCTTTCTGTAAAATAATAGAGATTGATGTATAAACATAAGATTTATAAGAGAAGGGTGGCAGCTCCACGTTTTTAGGAGCTGTCCCCTTTTTCTCTTATTTTGCTACATTAATCATAAAGACTACCTTCACAAATCAAAATCTGTTATACTGAAAAGACTAACAAAAACAAAGGAGCCTCAAATGAAGCATGTCAAGAAATCACTCCTGATTCTGACATGTCTGATTTTTATATTATCCCTAAATGGCTGTAAAAAGAACAAACAGCAAACGACAAATACAAGAAAAGCAGAAGTCTTAACTCCAAAAGCACCAGGAGATGAAGTGTTGGATTATGGGGAGGCAGTTGTAGATATATCGAATGTCTCACAAGGATATGTTGCGGTCAGATATAGTGGAAATGCCAGAAAGATCAGCATAGAGATTACAGGAAAGAAAGATAAAACATATAAATATTTTGTAAATAAAACAAAACAACCAGTTTATTTTCCACTGACATGTGGGAATGGAACGTATCAGATCGCTGTATATGAGAATATTCAAGGAGATGAATATAGTGCTTTGATGATGGATAGTTTTGATGTAAAATTAAAGAACAGATTTCTGCCGTTTTTATATCCAAATCAATATGTAGAGTTTACAAGTGAAACAAAAGCGGTGAAGAAAGCAAAAGAACTTGCGAAAGGAAAGGAAGATGCTCTTTCCATTGTTAAATCGATATACCATTATGTTGTTAAGAATATAAAATATGATGATGACAAAGCAAAGAATGTGCAAAAAGGTTATCTGCCATCGGTGGATGAGACATTGGAGACAAAGAAAGGGATATGTTTTGATTATGCGGCATTGATGACAGCGATGCTCAGATCGCAGGGAATTCCGACGAAGCTTGAGATTGGGTATTCTGGCAGTGTCTATCATGCTTGGATCAGTACGTGGCTTGATGAAAAAGGCTGGATAGATAATATTATCAAATTTAATGGAAAGAGTTGGGAATTGATAGATCCGACACTGGCAGCGAACAATGATAACAAAGATGATGTAAAAGAATATGTTGGAGATGGAGATCATTATGCACTCCAGTATAGTTATTAAGAAGGGACAGATATGAAGAGGAAACTTAACAATGAAGAATTGATCACGTTTTGCAGTCAGATGGCGTTGATCTTGAAATCAGGAATATCTTCGCTGGAAGGAATTTATATCATGGAAGATGGAGATGTCTCTGGGGATGGAAGAGAGATTTTAAAAGAGATACGAGAAGAAATCGAGATGTGTGGGATGCTATATCCAGCAATGAAGAAGTCAGGGGTATTTCCGGAATATGCATTGCATATGACAGAGATCGGAGAGCAGACAGGAAGACTTGATGAGACGATGGAAGCACTGGCAGCTTATTATCAGAGAGAAGAAGAAATATTTGAAGCAGTAAAAAGCGCAGTAACATATCCTGTTGCAATGCTTGGAATGATGCTTGTGATCATTATTGTATTATTTATTAAAGTAATGCCAGTGTTTGAACAGGTTTATCTTCAGCTTGGCCAGGAAATGACAGGTGTAGCACGTAATATTTTAAATATTGGAAACTGGATGAGACAATCAGCGATCATACTTTCTGTAATTGCAGTGATCGTATTAATGATCGTGTGTAGTGCAGTTTTTTCAGAAAAATTCAGGAATAAATTATTTGAAAAAATTTCAAAGATCGGATTTATGAAAAAGCTAGCTTGGAAACGGGCAAGAACGAGATTTGCAAGTGGAATGGCGATGTCTTTAAAGAGTGGGCTTGATATAGATGAAAGTCTTACACTTGCAGAAAAACTGGTAGATTATGAACCGTTAAGAAAACAGATCGCGGTGTGCAGAGAAGACATGAAAAATGGAGAATCATTTCCAAAAGCACTGAAGGAATCTCATATTTTTGGAGGAATGCAGGAACGACTAATGGTGATCGGATATGAAACTGGAGCAACTGATGAGGTGATGGAACAGTCTGCGGATCTGTATCAGAAGGAGCTTCAGGATCAGATTCAGAAAATGATCGGCATTCTGGAACCAACATTGGTTGGGATTTTATGTGTGATCGTAGGAGTTATTTTGCTGTCTGTGATGCTGCCATTAGCAGGAATCATGGCAGGGATTGGATAAGGGAGGCGTGCCTTGAAAAATCGTTTTCAAAAACAAACAAAAATAAAAAGTAAGATTGCTTTTCTGCTTCCAATCGTAATATGTCTGATCATGGCAGCAGTGTTGTGGGGAAGCAGCAGCCGTATTTTTAGTGAAACTCAGAAACGCCAGGAAGAAAGCACAAAGAATGCCGTTCTCAAAGGTGCAGTACAATGCTATGCGGTAGAAGGCCGTTATCCAGAAAGCCTGTCATATCTGGAACAACATTATGGAGTCAGTTATGATAAAGACAAGTTTATAGTTTCCTACGAGATCACAGGATCAAACAGAATGCCGCAGGTAACTGTGATCGCATTGAACGAGAGGTGATATCGGTGGAGAGACAAAAACATATGGTAGATAAGATGTTTCTCATTCTTTTATTTGCGACGTTTGCAGTGTGTGCATTTACATTGATCATGGTGGGTGCAAATGTATACAGCCATACGGCATCGGCAATGAATGATAACTATGAGAAGAGAATTGATATTTCTTATGTCACAGAAAAAATAAAACAGTGGGATGAACAAAACAGTATTTCCATTGGAACATTTCATAATAAGACGGCTTTGATTCATACAGAAGTGGCAGCCGGAAGAAAATATTATACATACATTTATCAGGAGAATGGCGCTTTAAGAGAATTGATGGTTCGGGAAGGGCTTCATACAGAGAAAATGCAGGGAGAACAGATCGTGCCGGCAAAAGGATTTGAGATAAAAGAGGAAGACCAGATGTATGGTATTACGATCACAGGAGAAGATGGAAAGCAGTACCGGACTTGTGTATACAGACAGAGCAGAGAGTAAGGAGGGACTATGAGACAAAAGAGAAATGGAAGCCATTTGATCTTGATGGAATTGATGTTTGTCTTGTTTTTCTTTGCGATCTGCGGGGTGGTTTTTTTACAGATATTTGTAAAGTCACATAACATCAGTGTAAAAGCAAAAGAACTTACGGAGACAAAAAATTGTGTCACGCAGGCAGCAGAACTGTTTGAAACAGGGTATACAGATATAGAACATTATCAAGAGTATTTTCCAAAGCTTGAAGAAGATCAAGGGATTTATCAGGGATATTTTGATAAAGACTGGAAGATGACCCAAAAGAAAAACGCAGTATATAAAATGACGATCAGCTTTGATGATCAAGGATTAGACAGAAATGGGAAGATAACGATATTCAAGGCAAAGAAGCAGATATATCATTTGGAACTTTTAAAACATTTGCCAGGAGGGAAAAGTAATGAAAGATCATAGAATGCCGTTTCTTGGAATAGGAGCAGCTTCCATTGTTCTGGTTTTAACCATTGTTAGTTTATCAGTGTTTGCAACACTTACGATTTCCAGTGCAAATGGGGATTATACATTAAGTCAAAAAAATCTGGAGAGAACAACAAATTATTACAAGGCATCGAATGAAGTAAATTGCACGTTAAGCCAGATTGATAAGAAACTGTGGAAGAATTATCATAAAACAAAAAATAAAAAATCTTACATGAAAAATATATCAAAAAGTTTGGTGGATTTAAAAGGTATCACGTATGATAAAACAAAACATACTATACAGTTTCAAAAGAGTATTACAAGTAAACAGCAGATTAATGTAAAGATCAGAATCTGTTATCCAGAAAAACAAAGAAACCATTGCTATGAGATATTATGTTTTAAAAACGAAGCAGTTGGTACATGGAAGAAAGATGATTCACTTCCAGTATTTCAAAGAAAATGATCAAAGGGGACAAAATGAACATAGAAGAATTTTTAACATTGGCGGCAGAGAAAGAGGCATCGGATCTATTTATTATTGCCGGATTACCTCTTACAATGAAAACAAATGGAGTAATGCACCGGATCAATGAAGAACGAATGATGCCACAGGATACGGAAGAAATGATCCGTGAGATTTATAAAATGGCAGCTGATCGCAATATTGATAAATTACTGAAAACAGGAGATGATGATTTTTCTTTTGCGATCCCAGGGTTATCAAGATTTCGTGTGAGTGCTTATAAGCAGAGAGGATCGCTCGCAGCTGTGATCCGTGTGATTGCATTTCGTCTTCCGAATTCAAAAGAAATTGGAATACCTGATCAGGTAATGAGGCTGAGTGAATTAAATAAAGGACTGGTGCTTGTAACTGGGTCGGCTGGAAGTGGAAAGTCAACGACACTTGCCTGTATGGTGGAAGAGATCAATGAGACGAAAGAAGATCATATCATTACATTAGAGGATCCGCTGGAATTTCTGCACCAGCATAAGAAAAGTATCGTAAGCCAGAGAGAAGTGAATATGGATACGGTGAATTATGTAACATCTTTACGTGCAGCATTAAGACAAAGTCCGGATGTGATCTTGCTTGGAGAGATGAGAGATTATGAAACAATACAGGTTGTTATGACCGCAGCAGAGACGGGACATCTTGTATTTTCAACACTTCATACGATTGGAGCAGCAAATACGATTGAACGTATCATTGATGTATTTCCGGCAAACCAGCAGAGGCAGATTGCAGTTCAGCTGTCCATGGTATTGCAGGCTGTAATTTCACAGCAGCTTGTGCCGACAGTGGATGGAAAACAGGTCCCGGTATTTGAGATCATGACGATCACTCCGGCGATCCGCAATATGATCCGCGACAATAAGGTTCCACAGATTGATGGAGTCGTGTATTCGTCTAATAAAGAAGAAATGCATTCGATGGATTTTGGCCTTCTGAATCTGTATAAAGAGGGGAGGATCACGGCGGAGACGGCTCTCTCCTATGCATCAAATCCGGAAATGCTGAAGAAAAAGCTATAGAGAAACATAACAGGAAGGGGCTGCGGTGAAGCAGTCTCTTCCTGTTTATCGTCAGTGTTTTAAGATTTAGTCAAGGGCTGCAATTGCTTCGATCACGATATCATACTGTTTTTTGACATCGGCGATCAAACCGTCAAGGTTGTCGTATTCCTGGCTGCGGAGCTTTTCGGTCAGAACA
>ERZ857785.2774-NODE-2774-length-14361-cov-4.402139_pt1 | contig 14361 bp, 10 predicted proteins | sample MGYA00519763_ERZ857785 | MGnify/ENA primary metagenome ERZ857785 (study PRJEB31778, sample SAMEA3449365) | human gut metagenome | biome: human gut; feature: human-associated habitat; material: faeces | place: United Kingdom | collected 2010/2012 ... | reverse complement strand
CCTTTTCCCTCTGGGAGGGAGAGAGTCACTTTCAGGGCGTTTTCCTGTTCACCTCGATTGATGGCAAGAATGCGGTGTCCCTGTAATTTTTCAATCGGTGCTTGGAAATCATAATAATTGCGGTATGGCGTTTCTGCCTCTTCATCGACTGCACGGGCAGACAGCGTTCCGCTGAGTATGGTAAATTGCCGCATCTGTTTCCGCAAAGCGGCATCGTTTGCCATTTCTTCCGCTAAAATATCCATAGCTCCTTGCAGAGCAGCTGCTACATCTGGCACATCCTGTTCTGGTTGGACAAATGGTTTTGCAGCTTCTTCCGGAACGGTTTCCCACTTCTGTTCCGCCAGAATGCGAGCCAGTGGTTCTAGTCCACGAGCAATCGCTGCGGAGGCTCTGGTTTTCCGCTTGGGGCGGTAGGGGAGATAGAGGTCTTCCACTTCAATGAGCGTTTTTGCAGCTTGAATCTGCTGTTCCAGTTCTGGGGTCAGCTTGTCCTGTGCAGCGATAGCGGAGCAGATTTCCGTTTTTCGCTGGTGGAGTTTACGGAGATATTGCAGTCGGTCGTTCAGTTGTCGGAGCAGCTGGTCATCCAGAGAGCCTGTTTTTTCTTTTCGATAACGGGCAATAAATGGGATGGTTTTTCCATCGTCCAGCAGGTCAATGGTGTTTTGAACCTGTTCTTTTCGCAGGTGAAATTCCGTTGCCAGTTGATTGATGATTTCCAAAAAATCGCCTCCTAATTGCAATGGTTGAGGAAAAATTGTTTGCATCGTATCCTTTTTATTATAGCACACAACGGAAGAAAATGCAACAAAAAAACCGACCCTCAACGAAGAGAGTCGGTTTTTCAATTTATAAAAACGGTATCACAAAACACTTTGGAGGGCGTGTATGCAGATGACCGTAGAATCTTTTACAGCAATCATATGGCAAAAATCGCCGAACAGTTATCGAATTTCCAGCCGTCTGTTTGCTGGTACTTTTGGCTGCTTTTTCGGCAAAATCATATAGAGAATGCCGTTTTTGTATTCTGCTTCGATTTGGTCAGCATCAATGCCGGAAATATCGAACCGCCGCTGGTAAGAACCATAGGAGCGTTCCCGACAGATGTAGTGTTCCTTGGACTTGTCAACCTGTTCTTGCTGATGAACAGCGGACAGCGTCAGCGTATCGGTATCGCAAGAGCCTTATCCGTCAATCCGGAATTCCTGCTCTGCGATGAGCCGATCTCCGCACTGGACGTATCGATCCAGGCACAGGTTGTCAACGTGCTGGAAGATCTGCAGCAGGAACTGGGACTGACTTACCTGTTTGTGGCACATGATCTGTCCATGGTGCGCCATATCTCCGACAGGATCGGTGTGATGTACCTTGGTAAGATCGTGGAGAGCGGAGAAAGCGATGAAGTGTATGACAATCCATGCCACCCATACACCCGGGCATTGCTGGCCTCCATTCCGATCGCAGATCCCAAGCGGGCACTCAGTCTGGAACACTGCGGCATCGAGGGAGATCTTCCGAGTCCGTTGCATGTTCCGTCCGGCTGTCGTTTCCATACACGCTGTCCGTACGCGACCGATCAGTGCATACAGCAGGAACCGGAACTGGAAGAGAGAACACCGGGCCATATGGTGGCATGCTGGAAAAAATAAAAAGAGTGAGGAACAGATAGAAATATGCTTTCAAAAGAATATTACCGAACTTATGTCCAGATCCTGAAAGATGAACTGGTGCCGGCGATGGGATGTACCGAGCCTATCGCCATCGCTTATGCGGGAGCTGTTGCCAGAAAGACACTGGGAGCTCTGCCGGAGCGGGTGGAGGTTGCGGTCAGCCGAAATATTATAAAAAATGTAAAAAGCGTGGTTGTTCCACATACCGGTGGACTGCGTGGAATCGAAGCCGCCGCAGCTGCCGGAATCGTGGCAGGAGATGCTGCGAAGGAACTGGAGGTCATCTCCCATGTGGAACAGGAAGACATCGAAGCGATGGGAACCTTCCTGAAAGAGGTTCCGTGCAGTGTCTGTGAGGCATCCTCTGATCTGATCTTTGATATTCAGATTACTTTATATCACGGAGAAGATAGAGCGAGTGTACGGATCACCGATTTCCACACGAATCTGGTGCATGTGTCCAGAAACGGGGAGATTCTTCTGGCAAAAGAGATTACCGGAAAAGAAGAATCCGCACTGGCAGACAAATCGACGCTTACCATAGAAAAAATCTTTGCATTTGCAAAGGAAGTGGACCTTGCAGATGTCCGTGAAGTACTGGAACGTCAGGTTCGTTACAACATGGCGATCGCCGAGGAAGGGCTCTGTGGTAATTATGGAGCCAATATCGGAAAGGTCCTGTTGGCCACTTACGGCGATCAGGATGTCAAGGTGCGCGCCAAAGCCATGGCGGCTGCCGGTTCCGATGCAAGAATGAACGGCTGTGAACTTCCGGTAGTGATCAATTCCGGAAGCGGCAACCAGGGAATCACAGCTTCTGTCCCGATCGTGGTTTTTGCAAAAGAACTGCAGGTATCGGAAGAGACGATGTACCGGGCTCTGGTGATCTCAAATCTGGCAACGATCCATATCAAAGAAGGAATCGGCAGACTTTCCGCATACTGCGGTGCAGTAGGAGCCGGATGTGGCTGTGGCGCAGGGATCGCCTACCTGTACGGAGACGGCAAGAAGGAGGGCGAACATGCCATTGTCAACGGTCTTGCCATTGTATCAGGTATGATCTGCGACGGAGCGAAAGCATCCTGCGCAGCGAAGATCGCATCCTCTGTAGACGCGGGAATCCTTGGTTACTTTATGTATAAGAACGGACAGCAGTTTATCGGTGGTGACGGTATCGTAAAAAAAGGAGTGGAAAATACGATCCGCTGTGTTGGTAAACTGGCATCTGAAGGTATGCTTGAGACAGATCGGGAGATCGTTCATCTGATGATCCACGGATAATACATACAGAAAAATAAGCTCCTTTTGCATGAAAAGAACGGTTAGTTACATGAAACCGAAACGCAAAGGGGGCTTTACTTTTTGGACAAAACGTGATAAAAGTATAGAGGAGTAACTATTCGGTAAGAATATCCTGTGAGTTCTTTTGACAGGAACTGTTGAAAGAACTCACAGGATATGCAGACAAAAATTCAGGGCTGTTTTAGAGAAAACAGCCCTTTTTGGGCGTTTTTCAGGAGGTAAAAAATATGACAAAGATTGACATTATTTCAGGATTTTTAGGAGCCGGAAAAACAACACTGATTAAAAAACTGCTCTCTGAAGCTTTAAAAGGTGAGCAGGTAGTGCTGATTGAAAATGAATTTGGAGAGATCGGTATTGACGGAGGATTCTTAAAAGACTCCGGTATCGAGATCCGTGAGATGAACTCCGGATGTATCTGCTGTTCTCTGGTAGGTGATTTCGGAACTTCTCTGAAAGAAGTGATTACAACGTATCATCCGGATCGTATCATCATCGAACCGTCAGGTGTGGGCAAACTGTCTGATGTCATCAAAGCGGTAAAAGGTGTGGATGTGGACTGTGAGATCAGCCTGAACAGCTATACAACGGTAGCAGATGTAAACAAATGCAAAATGTATATGAGAAACTTCGGTGAGTTCTTCGAGAACCAGTTACAGTATGCAAGAACGATTATTCTGAGTCGTACCGATACACCGAAGGCTACCGAAGAGAAAGTAGCCAAAGCAGTCGCTCTGATCCGCGAAGTGAACAAGGATGCAGTGATCATCACCACTCCAATCGAAAAACTGGACGGTGCACAGATTCTGGAAGCTATGGAGCAGGGCAGAGAAGAAGACGAAGATTTCTGCCCGGTATGCGGTGGACACCACGATCATGAGCATCACCATGACGACGAGTGCGGATGCGGACATGATCACGACCATGAACATCATCATCACGACCACGATGACGAGTGCGGATGCGGACATGACCACGATCATGAGCATCATCATCACGACCACGACGATGAGTGCGGATGCGGACATGACCACGATCACGAACATCATCACCATGATGGCGAGTGTGGATGCGGTCACGATCATCACCATCATCATGCAGATGAAGTATTTACAAGCTGGGGTCGTGAGACTGCTAAGAAATATACAAAAGAAGAGATCGAAGCTGCATTAAAGATTCTGTCAGAAGCAGAAGATCTTGGTGTGATCCTCCGTGCCAAAGGTATGGTGGACGGAAAAGACGGACAGTGGATCTACTTTGATATGGTTCCGGAAGAGTATGAGGTACGCACCGGTACTCCACAGATCACAGGTAAGATCTGTGTGATCGGTTCCAAGATGGCAGAAGACAAAATTGCTGAAATTTTTGGAGTGAATGAGTAATGATGAAGAGAGATGTTCCCGTATATTTAATTACAGGATTTTTAGAGAGTGGTAAAACCCAGTTTCTGGATTTTACCATTCATCAGAGTTATTTTCAGATTCCGGATAAAACGCTTCTGATTCTCTGTGAAGAGGGAGAAGAGGAGTACGATGAGGAAAGCCTGAAGAAAATGAATACGGTGATTGAGATCATCGAAGACCCGGAAGACTTTAATGCGGATACCCTGCAGATGTTGAATAAAAAACATCATCCGGGAAGAGTTCTGGTAGAGTACAATCCGCTGTGGTCTGTAGATAAGTTCTATCAGACCGATATGCCACGTTACTGGGATCTGGCACAGCATATCGTAACCGTGGATGCCAGCACCTTCCAGATCTATATGAACAATATGAAATCTTTATTCATGGAGATGATCCGAAACGCGGACCTGGTAATTTTCAACCGCTGTCAGGATGAACATCCGCTGGCAAACTTCCGTCGCAGTGTCAAAGTTGTCAATTCCAGAGCAGAAGTTGTCTTTGAAAATGAAGAGGGCGAAATCGACGATATTTTCCAGGATGAGATGCCGTATGATATGAATGCGGACATCATTGATATTGAAGATATCGATTACGGTATCTGGTATGTGGATATGATGGATAATCTGAAAAAATATGTGGATAAGACGGTTCGGTTTAAAGGACAGGTGTTGAAAAGTCGTGAGCTGAACGCAGGATTTTTCGTGCCCGGACGTATGGCGATGACCTGCTGTGCGGACGATACCCAGTTTATCGGCTATATCTGTAAGAATCCGGCAGCCAAGAGACTGCGGATCGGCAGCTGGGTAACGGTAACTGCAAAAGTTAAAGACGAATTTATGGAAGTATACAACGGCAGAGGTCCGGTATTGTACGCAACAGAGATTGAAGCGGCAGAAAAACCGGAGCAGGAGCTGGTATACTTCGGCTGATGAAGGAGTTATCATTATGTATCTGATCGTAGGCCTGGGCAATCCGGGAAAACAGTATGAAAATACCCGCCATAACGTGGGATTTGACGCGGTTGATCTTCTGGTGGATGAGTATCGCGTACCCTCTTCGGGAAAACAACATAAGGCAATGTACGGAAAGGGCGTGATCGCGGGTCAGAAAGTGATCCTGGCGAAACCGCTGACCTACATGAACCTGAGTGGGGAATCAGTGAGAGCCCTGGTAGACTATTATAAGATCGATCCGGAAGAAGAACTGATCGTGATCTATGACGATATCAGTCTGGAACCGGGAAAGATCCGGATACGGAAAAAAGGAAGTGCGGGCGGCCATAACGGGATCAAAAATATTATCGCACAGCTGGGCACTCAGAACTTCCAGAGAATCAAAGTTGGAGTCGGAGAAAAGCCGAAGGGCTGGGATCTGGCAGATTATGTGCTGGGACACTTTTCCAAAGAAGACCGGGGACTGGTGGATGACGCGCTGAAACGCGCGGCAGGGGCTGTGGAACTGATGGTACAGGGAGAAGTGGATCAGGCGATGAATCAGTTTAACTAGAAAGGGAAAACGATGGATGCATTCGTACAACCATTATATGAACTGGCCGATTTTGATGCGATCATAAGACAACTGAAGAAACCGGGAATCGTACAGGTTTCCGGATGCCTGGACTCCCAGAAAGCTCATTTTACCAATGGGCTTCTCCGGGAGTTTCCTTTTCGACTGATCGTTGCGGAAAATGATCTGAAAGCCAAGGCATTTTATGAGGATTTTCGGCTGTATGATCCGGAAGTACTGTATTATCCGGCGAGGGATCTGATCTTTTATCAGGCAGATATCCATGGTAATCTTCTTACCAGACAACGGATCCAGGTGCTTCGCGCACTGCTGGAGCGGGAAGAAGTGACGATCGTTACTTCGATCGACAGCTGCCTGGACTGTTTGGTGCCGCTTGCCGTGTGGAAGGAAAAAGTAATAAAGATTCGCAATGACAGCGAGATTGACCTGGATCGGATGAAAAGACATCTGTTGGAACTCGGGTATGAATGGGCGGCGCAGGTAGAGGTTCCGGGACAGTTTTCTATCCGCGGTGGAATCATGGATGTATTTTCTCTGACCGAGGATAACCCTTGGCGTATCGAACTGTGGGGAGATGAGGTGGATTCCATCCGCAGTTTTGATGCGGAAAGCCAGCGCTCGATCGAGAATCTGGAGGAGATTACGATCTATCCGGCGACGGAAGTGGTGCTGGATAAGGAGACGATCCGACAGGGCATCAAAGCCATTGAAAAAGAGGCGCAAAAGAGTCAGAAGAAGTTCCGGGACGAGATGAAGACAGAGGAAGGGGCGAGAGTCCGCCAGATCGCCGCTGAATTAAAAGACCAGTTAGAAGAGATGGAGCATATTGCCGGAGCAGAAAGTTTTGTCCGGTATTTTTATAAGAAAACAGAATCGTTATTGGAATATCTGCCGGAGAACACGCTGGTTGTGATCGACGAGCCGAACCGGTTGACAGAACATGCCAAGACAACAGAAGAAGAATTCCGGGAGAGCATGATTCACCGTCTGGAAAAGGGGTATCTTCTGCCCGGACAGATGGAAGTGATCCGAAACCATCAGGAAGTAGTGCATCGGTTTCATCAGATGCATACACTGTCGTTGTCCACGATGGAGCCACGGGGAACCGGGTGGAACTTCACTATGGAGATGCAGCTGACTGTAAAATCGGTCAATCCGTACAACAACAGTTTTGAGATGCTGGTAAAAGATCTGTTGCGCTGGAAAAAATCCGGTTACCGGATGCTGTTGTTATCCCCTTCGCGAACAAGGGCGGCCAGACTGGCAAAAGATCTGCAGGATCAGGAACTGTCAGCTTTTTACAGTGAGGATCCGGAAGAACTGATCCAGCCGGGACAGATCAAGGTCACCTGGGGACGGGTAAGCCGTGGCTTCGAGTATCCGATGGTCAAATACGTGGTGATCTCGGAGACGGATATTTTCGGCAAAGAAAAGAAGAAAAAACGGAAAAAATCTCAGTACAGCGGAAAGCAGATCCAGAGCTTTTCGGAGCTTTCCGTAGGAGACTTTGTGGTTCATGAAAACCACGGGCTGGGCGTGTACCGTGGCATCGAGAAGATGGAAGTGGATGGTGTGGTGAAAGACTATATCAAGATCGAGTATGCAGGAAAAAGTAACCTGTATATTCTCGCCACCCAGCTGGATGTCCTGCAAAAATATGCCGGTTCTGATGCGGCAAAGACACCGAAGTTAAACAAACTCGGCGGACAGGAATGGAAGAAGACCAAGACGAAGGTCCGCGGAGCTGTAAAGAATATCGCAAAAGATCTGGTGGCACTGTATGCAGCCAGACAGCAGGAAGCCGGTTTCCGCTATGGACCGGATACGGTATGGCAGCGGGAATTTGAAGAGATGTTTCCGTTTGAAGAGACGGAGGATCAGCTGCAGGCGATCGAGGCGGCAAAGCAGGATATGGAGAGCCCGAAGATCATGGATCGGCTGATCTGCGGAGATGTGGGCTACGGGAAGACGGAGATTGCGATCCGTGTGGCATTTAAGGCGATCCAGGAGGGCAAACAGGTGGTTTATCTGGTTCCGACCACGATCCTTGCACAGCAGCATTACAATACATTTGTACAGCGGATGAAGGATTTTCCGGTGCGCGTGGACCTTCTGTGCCGGTTCCGTACCGCCAGCCAGCAGAAAAAGACGATCGGGGATCTGAAAAAAGGTCTGGTGGATATTCTGATCGGCACCCATCGGGTGTTGTCCAAAGATGTGCAGTTTAAAGATCTGGGACTGCTGATCATCGATGAGGAACAGCGCTTTGGTGTTACCCACAAAGAAAAGATTAAGCAGATGAAACAGAATATCGATGTTCTGACCCTGACAGCGACGCCGATTCCGCGAACTCTTCACATGAGTCTGATCGGAATCCGGGATATGAGTGTTCTGGAAGAAGCTCCACAGGACCGTACACCGATCCAGACCTATGTGATGGAATATAACGATGAGATGGTACGGGAGGCGATCAGCCGGGAACTGACACGCGGTGGTCAGGTGTATTATGTATACAATCGTGTCAACAACATTGAAGAGATCACCAATCAGATCCGAAAACTGGTTCCGGAGGCGAGCGTGGCATTTGCCCACGGACAGATGAGCGAGCGTGAACTGGAAAAGATCATGTATGGATTTATTAACGGAGAGATCGATGTTCTGGTCTCCACAACAATCATTGAGACGGGGCTGGATATCTCGAATGCCAATACCATGATCATCCATGATGCGGATCAGATGGGACTTTCTCAGTTGTATCAGCTGAGAGGAAGGGTAGGACGATCCAACCGGACCGCATACGCTTTTCTGATGTATCGGAGAAATAAGATGTTAAAAGAAATCGCAGAAAAACGCCTCCATGCGATCCGCGAATTCACTGAACTGGGAAGCGGCATCAAGATTGCCATGCGTGATCTGGAACTGCGTGGTGCGGGCAATCTTCTGGGAGCGGAACAGCACGGTCACATGGAAGCGGTAGGATACGATCTCTACTGTAAGATGCTGAATGAAGCCGTACAGGAAGCAAAAGGAATCGAAGTACAGGAAGACTTCGAGACGACGATCGACCTGCAGATCAATGCGTATATTCCGGAAAAATATATTCCGAATGAATACCAGAAGCTGGATATTTACAAACGGATCGCGGCGATCGAGAACCGGGAAGAGTATGAGGATATGATGGAAGAACTGCTGGACCGTTTTGGAGAACCGCCGAAGATGGTGCAGAACCTCCTCGCAGTGGCAAGCCTGAAAGCCATGGCTCACCGGATCTATCTGACCGAAGTTAAGCAGCTTGATGACAGCCTGAAACTTACCATGTATGAGCGGGCGAAGATTGACACAGCGAAGATACCGGAGATACTGAATCAGTATCCGGAAGAACTGCAGTTTAAAGTCGAAACAAATCCGTATTTTCTGTATCGTCCGAGAAACCGAAAGGCAAAGGAAGCAGTGCCGATGCAGGAGAAGGCGACTGAATTACTGACGGTCATGCAGTGTCTGGTATAAGTGCAGGCAAATTCCTGCGGTCAGCATAAATTCTGTGCATCGCGAAGCGTGTTACTGAGAACGTAGTGAACAGTAACGAGCGCTTGTGAAAAAAGATTGAAATAAAAGGAAAAAAGTTGCCCCATAGGAGGAAATAGTCTATAATAAATGCTATTAGTGAATAAATGTACTCCCGGAGTACATAAAAGGGTAACGGAGGAAAACATGAGAAAGTTAAATAAAACCGCAGCATGCGGAATCCTGGCAGCTGCTCTTGCAGCAGGTACACTGTCCGGATGCTCAAAAGCAATTGATGGAACAAAAACCGTAGCAACTGTAGGAGATGAAAAAGTAACATTGGGTCTGGCAAGCTATATGGTAAGAGACCAGCAGGCGCAGACCATGAGTTATTATAATATGCTGATGTCACAGTATGGTGTCAGCGGTTCTGCATCCAATGTATGGGATCAGAAAGGAGACGATGGGAAAACTGTCGGGGAAAGCTCCAAAGATGGCGTCATGACGACAATTAATCAGTTGTATGTACTGAAAGCACATGCGGCAGATTATGACGTTACGATTACGGATGATGAAGAAAAAGCGATCAAAGAAGCAGCAGCGGAATTTATCAAAGATAACGATGAAAAGATCCTGAAAAAACTGGCAGTATCTGAAGACGACATTGTTACGTATCTGGAACTGGTAACGATCCGCAGCAAGATGCATGATCCGATGACTGCAGATGTAGATACCGAGGTCAGCGCCAATGAAAAAGATCAGACAAGAGTCACTATTGTAAAAGTTTCTACAGAAGGAACAGAAAAGGATGATGACGGTAATACCATTGATCTGACCGATGAAGAAAAAGCCCAGAAAAAAAACCTGGCACAGCAGGTACTTGATAAAGTAAAAGCATCCGATGACGTGGCAAACGCAGATATGGATGCACTGGCAAAAGAAGTAGATGACAGTTTAAGTGCGACAGCACCGGCATTTACCACAGCAGGAAGTACTGATGATACACTGGATGAGGCGGTACAGGATGCAGCTCTGGAACTGAAAGACGGAGAAGTTGCTGACAGTGTAATCGAAGGCGACGACGGTTATTATGTGGTACGTCTGGATAAGATGCTGGACGAAGATGCGACAGAAAACAAAGAGAAGACGGTTATTTCAGAAAGAAAATCTGATCTGTTTGACAGCACACTGGAAGACTGGGTAAAAGAAGAAAAGATTAAAGTCAAAGATAAAGTATGGGATCAGATCACAGTCACTGACAGTGTATCTTTTGTATACAAGAGTGCCGACAGCAGCGATGATACAGAATCCAGTGACGCACAGGACAGTACAGAAGATACCTCTTCACAGGATAACAGTGAAGACACTACAACAGAAGACACTACAACAGAAGACACAGCAGCAGAGGACAGCGCTGAGTAAATAAGATTTATAGAGAAAAAAGCGGAGGATACAGAGGATGAGTGTAGTACAGTGGACGACAGGAATCCAGCATATCGGAATTCCTACATCAGACATAGAAACAACGATCCGGTTTTACGAAGGTCTGGGATTTCAGACCATGCACACGAATCAGGTACCTGCAAACCAGGCAAAAGTTGCATTTTTGCAGCTGGGAAACCTGATGATCGAGACCTACGCCGAAGGTGGTAACGGCATTGACGGCGCCATCAATCACTTCGCTTTAAATTGTACAGATATTCAGGCTGCTTATGCATGGATCTGTGAGCAGGGATATAAAGTGTTGTCGAATGGAATTGAAGAACTTCCATTCTGGGAAAAGGGTGTGGCTTTCTTTATTATCGAAGGACCGAATAAAGAACGGATTGAGTTCTGTGAACGGAAACAGTAATGGGACACTCCCTCTGTAAGTCCGTGGGAAGATAAAAAAGCCGATAATACTGAAATAGTGTTTTGGATATACAGAGGAAGGAGAAAACAATGACAAGACAGCAATTTGATGAACTGACAGCAAAAGGGGTAGTAATTCTGGACGGAGCCACCGGTTCCAACCTGAGAAAAGCAGGTATGCCGGTAGGCATATCTTCTGAGCAGTGGGTACTTGAAAATCCTTCAGTTTTACAGGAACTGCAGCGTGCCTATGTGGATGCCGGAAGCCAGATCGTATATGCTCCTACATTCGCAGCCAATCCTATCAGCCTGAGAAACTTTAATCTCCAGGATCGGGTAGCCGAACTGAACACAAAGCTGGTAAAGATCTGTAAAGACGGAATCGGCAACCGGGCTCTGGTAGCGGGAGATATCACCACCACCGGACAGCTGATGGAGCCGAGAGGAACCCTGACTTATAATGAACTGTATGAGGCATATCAGGAACAGATGAAAGCCCTGGTGGATGCAGGCGTGGATCTGTTTGTTGCAGAGACCATGTTGAGCGTGGATGAGACGGTGGTTGCACTGGATGCAGCACAGGCAGTCTGCAATCTTCCGATGATCTGTACGCTTTCTCTGGAAGCAGACGGGAGCGCAATGTACGGAGGTAATGCCGTGGAAGCAGTTCTGACTTTACAGGAGATGGGAGCGGCTGCCGTAGGACTGAACTGTTCCGTAGGTCCGGATCAGCTGGAAGCAGTAGTTGCCAGCATGAAAGAAGTGGCAACTGTTCCTATCATCGCGAAACCAAACGCAGGCATGCCGTTTATCGATGACAAAGGTGAAGCTCATTACGACATGAATGCAGATGATTTTGCAAGACACACCAAACACCTGGTAGAAGTCGGTGCCGGAATCGTAGGCGGCTGTTGCGGAACCACCCCGGAATATATTCGGAAGCTGGCGAAGGCGCTGGGAAGATAAAAAATTTCAGAAATATAGAAAAGATGGTATGGAGAACTCCGTACCATCTTTTTTTGCAAAATAGAAACGAGACGTTTTTTTACAGTTGTTGTCTGAACAAAGGGAAAACTACACAAAGAAAAAGAAAAAAATTGTACAGTATTGTAATATGAAAAAAATGTATTTTCTGAGAAAATAAACCTGTATGGGAAAATCGTCAAAAGGACGGAAAGGGATTTTACAAGCATTTATGGAGGAAAGCAAAAATGAAATGTTACATCAAGGACTATCCAAGACCACAGTTTGTGCGAACTGACTGGGAAAATCTGAACGGAACCTGGGATTTCGGTTTTGATGATGAAAATGCCGGGGAAAAAGAGAAATGGTATCAGGAATTCAAAGGTGATAAAAAGATCAATGTTCCATTCACCTATGAGACAAAGTTAAGCGGCATTCAGGATGAAACCCGCCATGATTTTATCTGGTATCATCGTACAATTAACGTAGATGGTGTGAAGCTGGAGAACAATCGTTATATCCTGCACTTTGAGGGCAGTGATTTTATTACAAAAGTATGGGTAAACGGTGCCTATGCAGGAAACCACAGAGGCGGCTATGCAAGATGCTCTTTTGACGTTACCAATCTGGTGCATGACGGAGAAAATGAACTGACGGTAAAAGTAGAAGACTCTTTTGATACCCAGCAGCCAAGAGGAAAACAGCGATGGATCAACGAAAACTTTGGATGCTGGTATGTACAGACCACCGGTATCTGGAAAACGGTATGGAGTGAATACGTACCGAAGATCAGCCTGGCATCCGTAAAAATGACACCGGATCTGCAAAATGCTGCACTGAAACTGGAATATGAAGTGGCAGCAGCGGAAAAAGATCTGGATGACGATCTGATGATCACAGCTACCGTTAGTTTTCGAGGAACAACGGTTGCAAAGCAGTGTGTGCTGGCAAATCAGAAACATGTAGAGACAACCATTAATGTAGCCTATGAAGGAACAGTGGGACTGGAATGGGGTGTCCGTGTTTGGACTCCGGCAGAACCGGATCTGTATGATATTGATTTTGCGGTTACTCACAAAGGGGAGATCGTGGATACGGTTGGTTCTTATTTCGCAATGCGTGAGATCCGTATCGATGGACCAAACATTTTATTGAACGGTCATCCACTGTATCAGAGACTGATTCTGGATCAGGGGTACTGGAAGGATTCTCATCTGACACCACCAAGTGAAGAAGCATTGGTCGAGGATATCGACAAGATCCATGCCCTAGGATACAACGGACTGCGCAAACATCAGAAAACAGAAGATGAGAGATTCTTATATTGGTGTGATGTGAAAGGTATGCTGGTATGGAGCGAGATGGCAGCCGCCTATCGCTATACCGATTATGCGGTAGAAGAATTTACAAAAGAATGGATGGAAATTGTCCGACAGAACTACAACCATCCATGCATTATCACTTGGACTCCGATGAACGAATCCTGGGGTGTCAGCCAGATTGAAACAAGAAAAGTAGAACAGCACTTTACAGAAGCGGTATACTATCTGACCAAGAGTCTGGACACTATGCGTCCGGTTATTGTAAATGACGGATGGGAACACACCGTTTCCGATATTATCACCCTTCATGATTATGAAGAAGTGGGCGATACTCTGTACAAACGCTACACCGAGTACAAAGACCAGATTCTGACCACAGAAGTATACCACAGCGGAAAATCTGCTCTGGCAAACGGCTACGAGTACAAAGGTCAGCCGATCATCATCAGCGAGTATGGTGGAATCGCTTTCAACAACGATGATTCCGGATGGGGATATGGCAATAAAGTCAATACAAAAGAAGATTTTATCAAGCGTTTTGATGATATTACTACAGCCGTCAAGAAAATCCCATATTGCTGCGGCTTCTGTTACACCCAGGTCAGCGATGTGCAGCAGGAGATCAATGGATTGATGGATATGGAAAGAAACTTCAAGGTTGAACCGGAGATTATTCAGGAGATTAATGAGCGTAAGGTTGGATATTGGAGAACGTTCATGTAAGGTTAAATAGAAGAGAGGATTTGTCGTAAGACGGACGCACCAGCCTCCCGGTTCGGGGGTGGGGCAACGTGGGCAGAGGCGTTTTGAGCTAGC
>ERZ857785.2771-NODE-2771-length-14378-cov-3.024297_pt1 | contig 14378 bp, 10 predicted proteins | sample MGYA00519763_ERZ857785 | MGnify/ENA primary metagenome ERZ857785 (study PRJEB31778, sample SAMEA3449365) | human gut metagenome | biome: human gut; feature: human-associated habitat; material: faeces | place: United Kingdom | collected 2010/2012 ... | reverse complement strand
GACGACCTCGCCCGCCGCGATCTGATTGGCTACACCAAGCATTGCCTGATTCGTCCCGTGCCGCCGCGCCCGGGCGAGACATCTGCCAACGGCGGGCATGGAACCGGCAAGAAGGGCGGCAAGCCGCACGGTGGCGCCGGCAAGGGGCCCAAGGGTAGCAAGGGGCACAGCGGCATGTCGCGCGCACAGAACACTGCCGGTCGCAATCGCGCGGCCCAGGGGCGTCAGGGCGCCAACGGAGGCGGACGCCGCAACTAGGGCAGCGGTGCGCTCGCTGCATCCACCCCACACGCGTGGCGCAGCGAGCGCATCGCCTCTACCAGCACAAAGCCGGCGATGGCAACCGTGACCACCACGTCGAACGGCGTGTTCACAAACCAGAGCAACGTCATGAGATACGACCCGGCATTAAAGGCAAAGTGCAGCAGGATCGTGTAGCGGAGCTTTCCGGTCGTCACGAGCACCCAACCAAAGATGAGGCCGGCGGCACCCGCGTAGCAACCCTGCACCCAATTCATGTGCATAAAACCGAAGATTGCCGCCTGCAGCACAATCGCCGCGGCAATACCCCACGTACTTGGGGCCGCCCAGGGCACCATGGCGCCGTCCTGCGCGCTCGCACGACGCCGGCGCTTCCAAAGTGGGCGGCACTGCGGATTAAACGCTCGGAGCGAAAACTCAAAAATAATGCCGCGCACCAGCAGCTCTTCACAAAATGGGGCGCCGAGCACCGTAGTCAGGACGGCGAGATAGCTGGTGTCGCCCATGCCTGTTTCCTCGACAAGCTCGCTGTAGTCGGCCGCGGCCTCGGGCAACAGCGACAGCGCGGCGTCGGTCACGTAGCCAACGACCACCTGCAGGGCAAGGCCAATCACGACAACGCAAGCGATGCGCTTCCATGCAGCACTTGCTCCCCCGCCGAGCGGACGTTCACCTTGCCGGCGCGCCATGAAGGAGCGGGGCCACAGATAACGCCACCACAGCAGCGCCATCAAAAACGACGCCGTCTGAGCGGCAGCCTGGAACCATTGGATATCGAGATTGTCGATCGGATAGCCCGTCAGCACCGATACGGCATCGAGAACTGAAAACAGAACCACGCTCAGGGCTATATCGGCAGCAACAACGCCAAAACAGGCAAGCGCCCAAATCATCGCATTGAGCATGCCAACCTCCTCCCGACGACTAGTCATTGGGGACGTTCTTCAACGACTAGCTGTTGGGGACACTCTTTGCCAAAGGCCCCGTTGGGCGAGATGTCAAACGGGAAGGTGCCGCAGCGATTGAACGCGGCGATAAACATGCGGATGGCGTTGGACGGCGTGGTGCCCACGAGCTGGGTTGCCGCCGCGAAGGCTGCCTTCTCCTCGGGCAAGACCTTCGCGACTACGGGGGTCATGTGTTCTGCCATGGCGCTTCCTTTTTGAAACGACAGTAGTGCGGATAGATGCGGGCCACGCGGCTGGGCGACGGGCTGTGAAGGCAACCCGATTGGCCCGCATCCGGAGTTTGTTTCTGCGGCGTTGGTATTACTTGGTATTCCTAAGTATTACCCCGCAGATAGAATACCACACCCGACCCCATGGGGACGGAGGAAAACGAATCATTTTGTTGCTCAGTTAGTATTTAGAGCGTGATGATGTCCGAGATATCGAGGGCCTGAACGTCGACGACATCGTGCGTGGCGAGCAAGAGCGTGCGACCGTCGAGCAGGTCTAGCACGGCCTCGGCCGTCGCATCGCGCGCGGCGGCGTCCAGGCCGGTAAAGGGCTCATCCAGAATGACGGCACAGCCGCCACACAGCAGGGCTCGAGCGATCTCGACACGACGGCGCTGCCCGCCCGAAAGCTCAGCCACGCGAACATGCACGTCGATTCCCGGCACCAACCGGCGCAGCAAGGTCGTAGCGTTCGAAGCATCCACGCGCGCATCGGCACACACCAGCACGTTATCCAAAGCCGAGCTGCCCTCTACCAAGCGTGCATCCTGAAACACCATCGAGCACGGCGCGCACTCCCCCGCTGCCAACGAAAGCAGCGTCGACTTGCCCATCCCCGAAGCGCCCATCACGCAGATACGCCCACCCGCAGGCACGTTGAGCACCAGACCATCCAGCGCCGGCGCCCAGGGCGCACGATCGCCCACGGCAAGCGCAAGCTCCGCTGCAGTGCCATCGCTCGCAGTCCCCGCACGCCCGCACAGTCCATGCCCATGCGCCCGCACGGCCGCGCGCCACGCCACGGGTCCCGAAACCCGCAGCAGCCACACCAGCACGCGCTCACACGCCCACGAGGCGGTAACGACCAGCACGGTCCACGCCAGCAAATCAGCCGTCTCAATCAAAAGCTTTGCCTGATAGATGCGCTCGCCCACGGTGCCCACCGCCATGCCGATCAGCTCGGCTGCCACGCCGGCCTTCCAGCTCATGCCGATCACGGCGCGGGCGCACGAAAGCACAAACGGCAGGACTTCGCGCCAGGTATGGGCGCAAAACAGGCGCCAGCCGCGCACGCCATGCAGACGGAACATCTGCTCCAGCGGTTTATTCACCTGTGCCAAGCCCTCGGCCAGCGAAAAATACACGCCCGGCAGCGCCATCAAAAAGACCGCGGCGATGCTCACGCGCGCCGATCCCAACCAAATAAGCAGCAGGACCACCACGCAGGCAACCGGCGTCGCCTTAACAAACGAAAGTGCCGGAGCCACCAGGCGCGCAAACGCCCGCAACCGTGACGAAATCCCGGCAAGCACGCCACCACACACCGCGGCAAGCGCCAGTCCGCCCAATATTCGCGCGCCCGAGCCCGCCAAAATCGCCCAGGTGCCGCCATCGCACACCAGGCGCAGCAGCGCCAAGGCAACAGCGCCCGGCCCCGGCAAGATCAGCGGTTGCGCCACCAGCGTCGCCACCAGCATCCACGCGGCAAGCCAAAAGGCGGCAACGGCACCTGCTGCCGCCACCGCCTTCATACGCTCTGTCATGTGTCGAGCAAACGCACGCACGGGCTACTCCATGTAGTAGAAATCGTCAGCCGGGAGCTTGCCACCCACGGCGCTCGCGTCCGCGTCGGACAGCACCTGCAGATACCCGCTAAGTGCCGCTTTCATATCCTTGCCCGTCTGGCAGACAAGCATGCACCCGGGAATCGCCTTCTCGGCGATCTTGGCGTTGTCCACGATGCCGGCATCGACCACGGCCTGCGCCCAGTCTGCCGGCGCCGCATTGACAGCCTTAACGCTCGCCGCATGGCATCTCAAGAACTCCGCCACGGCCTCGGGATGTTCCTCGGCAAACGCGCGGCGCACCACGGTCACACCCGTCAGCAAGCGCGAACCCGTGTCACCCGCCAGCTCGTCCCACACATCGGTCAGGCTCACCGGTGCCGACAGCTTGCCCTCGCTCTTGGCGATGGCAGCGGTCTTGAACGGCTCGGGCAGCACGCCCACGGCGGACGGGTCGGCAAGCAGGGCCGACAGCACCTCGGTGGGCTCGCTCTTAAACTCAAGCGTCACCTGACCGGTCAGGCCCGCGCGCTCCAGCAGGTAGTTCATGACGTACTCCGGCGTGGTGCCCTTGCCCGTCATATAGACGGTATGGCCCGCCAGATCGCCAAACGAGGCCACACTCGCGTCGCCCGTCACAACGTTCAGCACGCCCAGCGTGTTGATGTCGATGACCTGCACCGCGCCCTCGGTCTTGTTGTAGAGCACACTCGCCACGTTGGCGGGCACCAGGGCAATGTCGATATCGCCCTGAATGACCTTGGGCACAATCTCATCGGCGGCAGTATTGATCGCAAAGTCGAACTCATTGTCCGTCTCGCCATCGGCTGCCCGGTCCATAAACTGCACCAGGCCAATCGAGGTCGGCCCCTTGAGCGAGGCGACGTGCACCTCGACCGGCTCTGCAGCAGCACCGGCGCCGTCTGTGGCAGCCGAGCCCGCGGCGGACCCGGCACCAGCAGCCCCGCCGCCACAGCCCGCGAGCGCAAACGACAGGGCGCCCGCGGCGAGCGCCAAGGCAAACCCCCGGCGCGACAGCTCAACATCAAACGCACGCATGGCTAGCACGCCCCCTCGTTGGGCATCGACCAGGCGTGATGGTCGGTATGCAGCAACTCCTCGGCCAGCGGCGAGAGCGGCGCGCCCAAGAACTCGCGATAGCACGCCTGGACATCGGGATTCTCGTGCGAGAAGCGAATGTCCGCAGCGGCATCCAGACCCCACAGCACCTGGCCACGCTCGGCTGCCAGCTCGCAGCCGTCGTGGATGGGCTGACCGCCGCCACCGACGCAGCCGCCCGGGCATGCCATGACCTCAACGAAGTCATAGCTCACGCGGCCGTCGCGAATCGCGTCGAGCAGACGGGCAGCATTGCCCAGCCCGTGCGCCACGGCGACGCGCGCCCCGGTGCCATCGATATCGGCCACGGCTTCCTTCCAGCCGTCCAGCCCGCGCACATCGGTAAAGAAATCGGCATCGGGGTTCTTGCCCGTCACCAGGTAATAGGCCGAGCGCACGGCGGCCTCCATCACGCCGCCCGTGGCGCCAAAGATCACACCCGCGCCCGTGCCAAAGCCCAGCGGCGTGTCGAGCGGCTCCTCGACCAACGTGTCCACGCTCACGTGGTTCGCGCGGATCATACGTACCATCTCGCGCACCGTCAGCGCAACGTCCACATCGGGCGTGCCGTCCTCGCCCACCATGCTCGGCAGCGCGCACTCGGCCTTCTTGGCCGTGCACGGCATCACGGACACCACAAACAGACGCTCGGGCTCCACGCCCAGCACCTTGGCGTAGTAGGTCTTGGCGATGGCGCCAAACATCTGCTGCGGCGACTTTGACGTAGACAGGCTGTCGACAAACTCGGGGTAACGCGCCTTCACAAAGCGCACCCAGCCCGGGCAGCAGCTCGTGAACATGGGCCAGCCACGGCTGTCGCCCTCGCCCTTGGCGGCCTTACCCAGACGCTCGAGCAGCTCGGAGCCCTCCTCCATAATGGTGAGGTCGGCCGAGAAATCGGTGTCGAACACGTACTCAAAGCCAACGCGGCGCAGCGCACAGGCCAAGCGCTCAACGGTGGCCTCCTCGCGAGATATGCCGAGTTCCTCTCCCCAGGCGCTACGCACGGCCGGCGCAATCTGCACCAGCACGATCTTGTCGGGATCGGCGATGGCGTCGAACACGGTCTCGGTATCGTCACGCTCGCGCAGGGCGCCCGTCGGACAATGCGTGATGCACTGACCACACGCGACGCAATCGGTCTTGCCGATCGGCGCGCGCCCGCGGGTACCCACGGCGGTATGCGTGGCGCGGTTGGTCAGGTCCCAAATCCCTAGGCCCTGCACGCTCTCGCACACCTTGATGCAGCGCATGCATTTAATGCACTTGTCGTTATCGCGGATGATGGGGGAATCGAAGTCCCAGCTCTCGCGCGCCAGATACTGCTCGTACGGCAGATAGAAGATGCCCAGGTCGTTGGCGATGGTCTGCAGGTTGCAGTTACCACTGCGCACGCAGCTCGTGCAGCGCGAGTCGTGCTGGGACAGCAGCAGTTGCACGTTGGTGCGACGCGCCTCGCGGGCTTTGGGGCTGTTGGTGTGGACCACCATGCCGTCGAGCACGTAGTTGTTGCAGGCGGCAACCAGCTGGTCGCAGCCCTCAACCTCGACCACGCACACGCGGCAACCGCCGATCTCGTTTAGATCGCGTAGGTAGCACAGGGTGGGAATCTGGATGCCGACGGACTTGGCCGCGTCCAGGATCGTGGTGTGCTCGGGCACCACGACCTCGCAATTATCGATAGTGAGCTTGACCATGTTGAGTGCTCCGCTTTCGGTGTTGTCGCTGACAGTGGGGTTGTTGAGCTCTACCATTCCAGGTTCCTCCCTCCGCGGAACGCACCAAAGCCAAAGTGGTCGCAACGCAGGCAGCGGCTTGCCTCCTGGCGTGCCTCCTCCTCGGTAAGGCCCTGCTCGACCAGATTCCAATCGTGGATGCGCTCGCCGGCCTCGCGCTCGCCCAGCTCGCAGCGGCCGCACTCGTGCTTGCCCTTAAACTGTACGGTCGGTAGCTCAACGTCAAGCTTGATCTTGTGGTCAAAGCCCAGATAGCGGTCGATATTTGCCGAAGCAACGCGGCCGGCGTTGATGGCCCGGATGACGGTGGCGGGACCGGTCTGGCAGTCGCCGCCGCTAAAGAGACCGTCGAAGTTGGGCACGGCGCCATCCGAATCGGTGACCACGCAGCCCCACCTGCAGGCGATGCCCATGTCCTCAAACGGCTTGGAGTCGATGTCCTGGCCGATGGCCACAAACACGCGCTCGCAGGGAATGACGCGCTCGGGTGTGGCGGCGGCACGCGGGGCCGGACGCCCACGACGGGGCTCGCCGATAATCTGCGGCTGCACGCGCAGGCCAGTCACGCGGCCTTCCTCACCCGTCTCGATAGCGAGCGGGGCTGTCAGCTCCAGAACCTCGCAGCCCTCGGCCTGGGCGCAGGCAATCTCGGCATCCTGGGCCGTCATGTCGCAGATGCGACGGCGGTAGACGATGCTCACCTTTTCGGCACCGCAGCGCACGGCAGAGCGCGCCACGTCCATGGCCACGTTGCCGCCGCCGATGACGCACACGCGCTGACCGCTCAGGTCGGGCAGCTCGTCGTCGCCGATGGCGCGCAGCATCTTGACGGCCGACTCCACGCCGGGCGCCTCTTCGCCCGGAAGGCCGAGCTTCTTATCGCTATGGGCACCAATGGCCAGGTAGACGGCATCGAACTCGTCGCGCAGGCGAGCAAGCTCCTCGCCATTGACGGAGTGGTCGAGTTCCACGTCGATGCCGGCGCTCAAGATCCAGTCGATCTCGGCCTGCAGGCGCTCGCGCGGCAGACGGTAGCTGGGAATGCCGTAGCGCAGCATGCCGCCCAGGTGGTGGCGCTGCTCAAAGATGATCACCTTATGGCCCATCACGGCCAGGTAGTAGGCACAGGAAAGGCCGGCCGGGCCGCCGCCGATCACGGCGATGCGCTTGCCGGTGTTGTCCACTACATGTGGCTTGTGGTCGTTGAGGTCGCTATGCTCAACGGCAAAACGCTTGAGGGCGAGGATGTTCATGGGGTCGTCGACCATGCCACGGCGGCAATGCATCTCGCAGGGATGCTCGCACACCAGGCCACAGACGAGCGGTAGCGGGTTGTTCTTGCGGATGACCTTGACGGCGTCGGCATAACGGCCGGCCTCGACGAGCGAAATGTAACCGGGAATGTCGACGTGCGCCGGGCAGCCCGAGACGCACGGGACGCGGGCCTCGCGGTCAAAGCCACAGGAGTGCTCGCGGATGTGGTGTTCAAAATCGTCGCGAAAACCGCGGATAGCCGTAAGCGCCATGGCACCGGCCTCGTAACCGATGGCGCAGTCGCTCGAAAGATAGATGGTGCGGGCAGTGCGCTCAATCAAGTTGAGCGTGGACTCGTCGGCGCGGCCCTCGAGCACATCGGCGAGCAGGTCGCTCAGCGCGCTCAGGCCCACGCGGCAGGGCGTGCACTTGCCGCAGCTCTGGGTGGAGCACAGGTTGACGAGCGCCGCCGTAAACTCGACGGGGCACGGGGCGAGCGAACTCACCGCCAGACGACGTCCGAGTGCATCGTGCAGGTCGTCCATGACGGCCTGAGCGTGGCTGCGTTCCATTACGTGCAGTCGAGCCATAAGATCCCCTCTCACATGGCAGCCCGGAGGCGAGGCCGGGCGAAATTGCTACACGCACAACACTGACCTAAAAAGTTGTTAGGTCTCCACGCAGTTCGGCAGGCGGTATGAAATGTCACCATCAGCGGTGAAAATGAACATTATCGCAGATAAATGCCATATTTGATAAAACGCGTTACCAAACGACAATGCCCCGCCCACGCAATCACGTGGGCGGGGCATTGCTTCAGGCATGCGGCCAGCGACCCTGTTGCTTTTACTTAAGCTCGGGCCAGTAACCCTTGTTGGCCTCGATCATGTCGTCGAGAACCTCCTTGGCGACCTTCATCGACGGCACGGTCTTGTTGAGCGTAAAGGCCTTAAGCGCCTTCTCGTACGAACCCTCGATCGTAGCCTCGACAATGAGCTTCTCGGAGTTCAGCTGCTGCATCATGAGGCCCTGCTGGAACAGCGGAATGTTGTCGCGGCTGATGACCTCGGGGCCGTTCTTGCCAATGTAGGCAGGCAGCTCGACCATAGCGTCGTAGGGCATGTTGGGGATGGCGCCCTTGTTCTCGCAAATGACCAGGAAGCGCTGCTTGGTGTCGTTCTTCAGAGCGATAGCCAGGTCGGCAATCCAGTCGCCGTGGCTGCCCGCATAGAACGTGCTCTCGTCGATCTCGCCGGTCTTCTCGTAGTGGTCGATGCCGTCGAAGAGGTTCTTCTCGCGCGTCTCCTCAACCTCGTTAGCACGGGTGCGCTCGGGGTTGGAATGCTCGACGAACTCCTTCTGCTGCAGGTAGTAGTTCAGATACGTGTTGGGCAGGTACTCCGGGAAGCACTCCAGGATCTCGTACTCGCCCTTCCAGACGTAGTACCAGCTGCCCTTGGTGTGGCGGTTCTGCTCGGGGTGCTCGTCGGTGGCCTCCTCGGGCTTCTTTGCCATGAGCGAGCCCATGCCCTTGAGGTAGGAATCGGGCAGCAGGATCTCATGCTCCTTGATGTACTCGCGCAGCTGCGGGAGCACCTCCTCGCCCTTGTGGCGAATCGAGGTGAACCAACCAAAGTGGTTGAGGCCAAAGTAATCGTACTCGACATCCTTCTTGTCGATATCGAGCGCGGCGCAAACCACGTCGATGTTTGCGATCGGCATGTCGCAGATGTTGATGATGCGAGCGTTGGGACGCAGCACGCGGCAGCCCTCGGAGACGATGGCGGCAGGGTTGGAGTAGTTGAGAATCCAGTAGTCCTTCTTGGCGTACTTCTCAACGTCATCGATCAGCTCGACCATGGGGAAGATGGTGCGCATGCCGTAGGCAAGGCCGCCGCAACCGCAAGTCTCCTGACCCACGCAGCCGTGACGCAGTGGAATCTTCTCGTCCTGCTCGCGCATGGCGTAGCCGCCCACGCGCATCTGAGCAAACACGAAGCTCGCGTCGGTGAAAGCCGTCTTTTTGTCGGTGGTCACCGTGAGCTTGATGTCCAGGCCAAGGTCCTCGTGCAAAATCCAGTCCACGAGCACGCCGATCTTGCGCTGGCGCTCCTCGTTGATGTCGTACAGACGAATCTCGTCAACATCGAGCTCGTCCTTGCGCAGGGCGATGGACTTGACGATGCCGGGGGTAAAGGTGGATCCGCCACCACACAGAGTAATGATCATTGTTTACTGCTCCTTCTCAATTGCGTTTTCGACCTTGTCGCGCATCTCGGCGACCTTCATGCCAAAGATGATCTGGATATTGTTACCGTTGCGGTTGATGCCGCTGTTGGGTACGTGGTTGATGAGGCTCTCATCGATGAGGTCCGGGTTCTTAACGTTCACGCGGAGACGCGTAAAGCAGTTCTCGAGCTCCTCGATGTTGTCCTTGCCGCCAAGACCTGCGACCAGGTCGGCAATGCCAGCATCGACGCCCTCTGCGGGAGCCGCGGCAACAGCGCCCTGCTTCACCGCGACAGACGCGGCGGCCTCGCCCTCGGCAACGGACTCGGCGAGCTCGGACTCCTCCTCGCGACCAGGCGTGTGGAGGTTGAGCTTCTTAATAAGGAAGGTGAAGAGGAAGAAGTACAGAGCGGCGTTGACGACTCCGAGCACGAGCATAACCGGCCAGTTGGTCTTGTCGACACCGAGGACCAGGTTGGAAACCACGATGTTGATGATGCCGCCTGCAGTCGAAGCGGGCACGGAGAGAACCTTGAGCAGAACCAGGAAGATGCCGGAAAGAACCGAGTGAACGACAAAGAGCACGGGAGCGGCAAAGACAAAGAGGAAGTCCATGGGCTCGGTCACGCAGGAGAGCACGGCGGTGATGATCAGCGGGATGATAACGGCTTTGGTCTTGTCCTTGTTCCCCTTGTAAGCGGTGACGATAAAGGCGAGACCGATGCCGATGTAGGGCCACAGGTTGTTGAAGGTATAGCTGTTGAAGTAGGTGCTATCAGAGAAGGGCTGACCCGTCATTGCCATCTCGGCAACACGGATGGGATAGGCGCCGGCGATAACCTGATCGCCCAGCGTAAGGGTGCCGCCCACATCGGAGAACTGGAACGGGGTGTAGATGAGATGGTGCAGACCGGTGGGAACGAGCAGCTTGTTGAGCATGCCGTAGATAAACAGACCGATGTTGCCCGACTCCTTAATGATGCCGGCAACGGAGGAGATGGCACCCTGAACCGGAGGCCAAACGATGCAGAAGCCAGCGCCCATGATCCAGGAAATGATGATCATAATCAGGAACGGAAAGCGAACGCCCGAGAACATCGAAAGGGCAATGGGGAACTGCTTGTTCGAGTACTTGTTGAACACAGCACCGGTGATGCAACCGAGGATGATGCCGCCAAATACGCCGGTATCGAGTACCTGGATGCCCATAACGGTGGCCTGGCCGGTTCCGGTAAGGCCGAGCATGCCGCTCGCATCGGCAAGAGAGCCGGTGGCGTTGAGCACGATGTTGTTAGCCTGCAGGAACAGGAAGAACGACATCAGGGCGATCAGCGAAGCATGGCCCTTGTTCTTCTTTGCCATGGCGCCGGCGATGCCCACGCAGAACAGAATCGAGAGGTTGTTGATGATAAACATCAGCGACTGATAGACAACGGCGCCCACAAGCTGGAACGGACCGAAGCCCAGCACGGGGATCATGGCGCAGATGGTCTTGTTGGTCAGAATGATGCCCACGATGAGCAGGATGCCGGCAACCGAGAGATACATCATCGGCTGAACGATCGACTTCGCGAACACCTCCAACGGCGCTTTGAAATTGAACTTCTTTTTTGCGGTCATAGCGGTACTCCCCTTCCTTTTCCGCAAATTAAGACAGATGTGCCCTGGGCAAGACCGTAAGCCTTGCCTTATACCAATCGATGTGTGGGCACGTTATGCCTAGAGACCAGGTTCTCCAAGCAGGTTAACAATGTGATATGCGAGATAACTCTTCTCGGCATCGGTAACGACAACGTTATAGGTAGACGACAAGTGGGCGGCTATGGCGTCCGCGCACGAGAATGCGCACGGATACGCCGTTTCATCGATTCGGAACAGCGCGTCTCCGTTGATTTGCCCGGCCGTAGGATCGAGCGCTCGCTGTGCGAAAAACTGTAGGTGACGAACGAAACGTTCGTAAGGCAGCGAGGTGTCATCGAGGGTCGTGGCATAGCGCTCGGAAACAATCGCGAGCACGTCGCGAACAAGCTGGACCGAAACAATCAGACGGTCAGAGCGCTGCGGCATGGTGGCGTTGACGATATGCAAGGTAATGAAACCCTGCTCTTCTTCGCTCATCTGGATGCCCATATACTCCTTGATAATCTGCAGCGCACGGCCCGCAAGCGCATACTCCTTGCGATAGAACTGCTGGATCTCGAGCAGCAACGGATTCTCACAGGGGACGCCCTTGCGCTCGCGCTCCAAAGCAAGGCTGATATGGTCTGCGAGAGCAATGAAAATCTTATCGTTGATGTCAACATTGAGCTCTCGACGAAGCATCTGAACAATGTCCTCGGAAATTACGAGGTTGACGGTGGGGATGGACTCCAAAAGATGAGCCAAGCGGTCAATCGTACGCGAATCCTGAGAAGTTCCCTCCTGCAACGCGTAGGTCTTTTCGACCGACGTCTCATCGATGGTATCGCCGGCATGACGGCCAAAGCAGAGGCCTCGACCGATGACGATGAGCTCGGAGCCATCGTCCGAAGTGACCATTGCGACGTTGTTGTTAAAAACTCGCTTGATAACCACGGTACCCACCACAAGAATTTACTCGGAAAGCCAGACGACAGGCTCTTTAACAGCAACAGGGCCGGAAGCATGTTCACGAAGAGTCGAGTTCTCCGAACGCTCGCACACGATAACGAAGACCGTGGGATCAAAGCCGGCAGCGCGAACCACGTCGAAATCGACCTCGACGAGGGGCTGGCCCGCGTCGACATGGTCACCCTGGGCAACAAGCGCATGGAAGCCCTTGCCCTCAAGTTTAACAGTGTCGATTCCGATATGCAGCATCACCTGAGCAGAGCTGTCATCGGACATGATGCCCAGCGCGTGCTCAGTCGGAAACAGTGCGGCGACGGTGCCGGAAACAGGAGCGCATACCGTTCCCTCTTGGGGAACCACGGCAACGCCATCACCCACTGCACGGCTGCTAAAAGCGGGGTCATTGGTATTTTCTAGATTAACAAGCTCGCCGGAAACAGGGGCGAGGATTTCGAACTCGGAAGTCGCAGTCGCCTGCTTGTCCGAGCCACCCATAAGGCGAGAAAAGAAACCCATGGTAACATGTCCCTTCATAAATATAGACCAACCAAAATCAATCGAATGCGCCCATTGAGACACACCCGTTCAAAGACTTTGGTTAGGCCCACGTCCGAGGGACTCGGTAACCTTCCGCATTTCTTTTTACGGGAGGTATTGTAGACAAGCCCAAAGCCGGAACAATCATTATGACCGGTGAACGGTATTTTTTCATCGATAAACGGTATTTAGGCGGCACTTAGGGACGTTCCTTTTCTGCCGGCACTCGGGGACACTCCTCGCTCTGGTGCATTGTGGACAGGTTTGTTTGCACCAGGTTGGTGCAGATTAACCTGGCCCCATTGCACCAATTTCGTATGCGCTAGATAAAGAGCTCGCATTCCTTCCGCACGACGCAAACCTTGCTCAGCATCTGGGAAACAGCGGATAGCTTGTTGGGATCAAGCTTACGAGCGCCTCGCGGACATACGGCAATGCAGCGCATGCAGGAGATGCACGCCTCGCCAGCTGCTCGTTTGGGGTCACCCTTGTCGATAGCACAAACGGGGCACGCCGCGGCGCATGCACCGCAGGAGACGCAATCCTCTGTTGCCTCGGGCGCCATGCGGTGACCTCCAGCTTGTTTATAAGAACGATTGCCGGGGATAGAGGGCTCGGACGCATCCTCAGCCAACAGCTTTTGCTGAATTTGCTGAGCAAACTCAGCAAGCTGCGCCGCATCCTGCGCATCCGGACGACCGGCAGCAAACTGTCGCGCAATGGAATGTTCTGCAATGGCCGTAACTGCCGCGATCACCCGGAATCCCGCATGCTTCGCAACGTCCTCCAGCTCTACGAGCGTGTCCTCAAACGCGCGGTTTCCGTATACACAAACCAAAACAGCCCGAGCCCCGTTGCCGCGCACCATACTCAACCGGTCAGCCACCACAGCCGGGATTCTACCGGCATACGCCGGCACAGAGATTACGGCCACGTCGTCCTCAGTCATCGAGACAGCGCTGAAATCTAGCCCGCTATCGGTCAGATCGACGGTAACGGCATTCTTGCCCAGTGCCCCGGCCATAAGGCCAGACACCTTCTGCGTTCCACCCGTCGGACTAAACACAATTTCGAATACGCTCATCTAGACACCTTCCCCCTACGCCTGGCAACGCATCAAGCCGCTTTAACATCCAGCCAGAGTATACGGCACGTGGGGTCCCCGTTTTGATGCACCAAGCACCCCAATGCACCCACTCTACGCTGTCTGCCTCTTCGTTTTGTATAAATTACGGTACAGATTGTATATATTTACGGGATACCGCCGCGTTCTCCTAAGGTACCCCATCCTGGCCCGTGCAAAAAACGGAGTATTCTGCAACGTGACCGTGCCAGCACCGCCGCGGGTGGGCAAAACTGGAGGGCGCCGCATCATTTTAAGTCCCGACATGGCGAGAATAACGCGCCCCTGCTCCGGAAAACGGTGAAATCTGACTCAGAACGCTCGCCAGGGATATCCGAAGGCCACCGTTGGCGACGTCGAATCATATGCAGACAGCTCGAACTGCAGAATACTCCAAAAAATGCACGGCGCACCCCATGGGACCCATTGCCGCATGGCAGGAAACAGGTCCACGGCATCCTCTAGATGCATTCCCAAGGAAATCACATTTGAACTAGCGATCGGATACGGCAAACAGAAAGGGCCCCGAGCGTAGTTGCTCGGGACCCTTGGTTCACCTCACGCTAGCGTGCGATGCGTATGTTACTTGCGCTTGCCGCCGCCGTCACCGGGGCGACGGGAGCTGCCGCCGCGCTTGCCGCCACGACTATTGCCATAGCTGCCACGATTATCGCGACCGCCGGCACGGCCGCCGCGGGAGCCGGCCTGGTTGCCGCCACGTCCGCCACGATAGCCGCCACGACGCTCCTCGCGGGTATCGTCGTAGTTGCGCCAGTCATCGCGACGAT
>ERZ857785.2759-NODE-2759-length-14422-cov-3.084012_pt1 | contig 14422 bp, 7 predicted proteins | sample MGYA00519763_ERZ857785 | MGnify/ENA primary metagenome ERZ857785 (study PRJEB31778, sample SAMEA3449365) | human gut metagenome | biome: human gut; feature: human-associated habitat; material: faeces | place: United Kingdom | collected 2010/2012 ... | reverse complement strand
AATGGACCGGGCTATGAAACATATATGAAACCGGCTTTTCCGGAAGCTTGGAAGAAAGCAGATCAGGCATTTGCCAGGATTCATGCAGAACAGGAGAAAACGGAACCGGATAACAGGAAAGTGGTTTCGTATAATAAGAAAGAAACAGAAAGAAAAGCTATTTCCAAAAGGAAAATTGCAGTTGTGGCAGCAGTTGCAGCACTGGCTACCGCAACCGTGACGGCAGGAGCAGCCGCTTATATGAAGTGGAGCACCGGCATGGCAGAAGGTATGCAGGCAACGGAAACACAGCAGAAACAGCTGGAAGACAACGGAATGGCAGCATTTACCAGTCAGTCCTGTACAGATGCGGGCGTGACTGTGACGGCAGAACAGAGCATCACCGATAATTACAACAGTCATATTTCCTTCAAAGTAGAAGGGTTTCAGGTGGAAGACGGACAGCAGCCGGACTTTGGAAGTATCAGTGTGCTGGTGGACGGAAAAGATGACCTGAACCTGGACGCCGGATTTTATGACGGCATCATCACCGGAGAAGACGGAATGCCGGTGCGTGCTTCCGACGGAAGTTCTGCATTGGATGAAAATGGAGACATGATATATTACTATGTGCAGGAAGATGGCAGCATGGAATTTGACATTAACATGAATAATTATAGTGAGAAAGGATTCTTTATCGGAAAGGACATCCAGGTGGAACTGAAGGATCTGGGAACGGTAGATAAGGCAGAATTTACCAAGACGCTGGAAGGAGCCTGGAACTTCGAATGGACACTCGGCGGTGCAGATACCGCAAAGACATATACTCTGAACCAGCCACTGGGAGACAGCGGCGCAACGATCCAGACCGTAGAGATTTCCCCGATCTCTGTTTACGCGGAATACAATTTTCCGATACAGAAGGAAACCATTACCGGGGAGAATGAAGACGGAACCACTTCTGAAAGTACGACATTTAAGGAAGCTCCGCCACTGATGGGAATCAAATTAAAAGATGGCACCGTGATCAAAAATATGTACATGGGTGGCGGTATGATCGGATACCAAAACAACAGTTCTGATGACTATGTCTATGCTTACGCAACAGACCGCATCATCGATCCGGACCAGATCGCATACTTCCTGTTCATAAATGATGATGCACCAATCGGCGAACAGGGAATGACAGAAGATAATTTCTATGAGGTAGCTGTCGGTGAAAATCAGCAGGGCAATCGTTGATACAGCGAAAATTAAAAAATAATGGAAAGAACCGGCGAATGCAGGAAAACAGATGCATTTGCCGGTTCTTTTTACATAGTTGTTGTTTGAAAACATTTCAAACCAAAGGAATAACAGTACAGGAAAATTCTTCATGAGTTATGTCTTTTCGAGCAGAAAAAGATATGTTACTATGAAAGCAGAAAAACATTCCTGTATACATTTCGTAAAATGTAAAATACAGGAATAAATTAAAATCCCGGCTAAGACAAAGGAGATACAAAAAATGAAGATTATAAAGGCAAATGAAACACACATACCGGAGATTCTGGAGATTTATGCGAAAGCAAGAAAATTCATGAAAGAAAATGGCAATCCAACACAGTGGGAAGAGGGATATCCGTCCAGGGAGATCGTGGAGAAGGATATTGCAGCAGATCATTGCTATGTGTGCATAGAAAATGAGAATGTGGTTGGGGTATTTGTCTTTATCATTGGAGAGGATCCTACATATCGCGTAATCTATCAGGGTGCATGGCGCAGTGAGAAAGAATATGGAACGATTCATCGAATCGCTTCTGATGGCACTACAAAAGGATTTGCGAGAAGGTGTTTTGATTTTTGCAGACAAAAGTGCAGATATCTGAGAATCGATACCCATGCAAATAACAAACCGATGCAGGGAGCCATCCGCTCGTATGGATTCCAGGAGTGCGGAATTATCCATACAAGAGACGGAAGCGACAGGATCGCGTTTGATTATATTGAGGAAAAATGAGCGACAGGAGTGAGAAATTATTAAGACAATACTTATTCCGTTAGGAGAGATAAGTGGTAAAAACAAAAGAAAAAGAGGATAGTTCTATGGAAGAGATGCGGACAAAAGAAAAGCAGATATTATATGATCAGGCATTATACGAAAAAGCATATGAATTTGCAAAAGAGAAACATGGAACCCAGAAAAGAATCGGTGGAGATCCGTATATCACGCACCCGGTGGCGGTAGCCGATATTCTGAAAAAAGAAGGCTATGATATCGAGTACCAGATTGTCGCCTTGTTCCACGATCTTCTGGAAGACACGGATGCCACCGAAGACGAGATCCGCTCCATCGCCGGTGAAGAAGTCCTGCAAGCGGTAAAACTGCTCACAAAAGAAAAAGGCTATGATATGCAAACTTACGTCACCCGTATCCGCCAAAACCCCATAGCCTACGCCGTAAAAGGAGCCGACCGTCTCCATAACCTGAGAACCGCCTCCTGCACCAGCAGACACTTCCGCCAAAAATACATCACCGAAACCGAAACCTGGTACCTCTCTTTCCGCCCGGATATCCCTGCAGAAGTGGAAAAACTCAAACAGACCATCACAGACGAAAATACTGATAATAGATTTTCGCAGGCATCATCAGAATAAGAAAATGAAAAATAACTATTAAGGTGAGAAAAAGAATAGCAGAAATAATAAAAGTTTTGGTTGCAAAAAGTGTAAACAAAAACATGCAATTGCAATGATAAATTGAGGAGAAAGAGTGATCTTATAATAATTTGAGAGAGTTATTTGTAAATAGAATCAAAGAAATGATGAATTTATAAGTAGAAATATTAAATATATAAGACAAGAGGAATAGATTAATTAAGAATTAATAAGTGCAAAAATTAAAAAAATTCAGAAAATAGGAAAAACAGCCTCGGAGGTAGGGAGTCTGTGTGACGCAACACTTTGTTGCATTGCATCCGGAGGAAGCTGCCAGTGGCAGGTTCTGTAGGTGGGCGTTTAGGGCAAGCTTTGAGATCCGATGCCTACGCAGACTTTCGCGAGGGTCAGCTGACCCTCGTGAATCATAGTCGGAGTTGGCGGCTAGCTCAAAGTTGCCCTGCCCACGTTGCACCCCACAGACCTCCCGCCACGGCTGCGTCCGTCTGGAACTAAATTTCCATAAAGAAGTTAAAAGAAATTTCTAAATAAGCTTTGTCTCCTCCAACTTCTCCGTAAACCCATCATTCATCCGAATAATCGGCCGTCTCAACACCAGTCCCACAACCAGTGAAACAATCAAGAACACTCCAAGTTTCCCAAGGTCCATCCAATAATTCATACCATACACACCACCAACAGTCTCTCTCATAGCCGCCATACTGTGCGTAAACGGAAGCAGCGGATAGACCGCCCGGAAGAATCCGGGAGCCACTTCGATCGGGAAGGTACCGCCGGTTCCGGCGACCTGAACAACCAGCAAAACCACACTGATCGCTTTACCGATATCCCCGAAAGAAACCGTAAGCGTATAAATAATATTTACATACACGATACTTGAGATCCATCCCGCCAGCACAAACAAAAACGGATGCTGACACTGGATACCGAGATAAAACAGATCCCCGAGACAGATCAGTGAACTCTGCAAAAGTCCAACGATCAGAAAAATCAGATACCGTCCCAGATATATCTGGTGAAGCTTTACATTTTTTAAACCGTCAAGTCTCTTTTTCGATACCGTGACCTTCAACATCGCAACCAGAACGATACCACCGATCCAGATTGAAAGCGTAGAATAAAACGGAGCCATGGCAGAACCATAATTTTCGATCGGGTAAACTTCCGTGGTTTTCAGAGAAACCGGCGCGGAGAGAAACGAACTGATACTGTCCGTATCCCCGGCAATCAGAGATTCCAGTTGAGAAAAATCCCTGCTTTCCTGCATACTGCTCAATTTTCCAGTCGTTTTTTCCAATTTCTCAGAAGCCTTTGTAAGCAGCTTACAGGAGTCATCCAGCGTGGTCTGGATCTCAGACAGATCAGAACTTGCCGAATCCGCCAGTGTATAGATGCCATCCATACTGTTATCCAGCTGCGTCATCAGCCCGGAGATATCCGAACGGGTGACAGAGACAGAAGAGAGCAGACTGTTTAACTGCGCCTGAACCGAGGATTCATACTCTGATTTTACACTGCTGATGCCGGAAGCGCTCTGACGAATCAGATCATCCAGCTCTTTTTTATCATTTTCCACATCCGAAACCGCAGAAGTAAGAGAAGATGCGGTTGCATTTAACTTATCGCGGATTTCTTTTTGTGTGGTGATAGAAGCATCCAGTTTTGCCACCAGAGAACCGGTGACAGAAGCCAGTGCCTCATGATCCTCTCCAATCTGTGCGATACTGTCCCGAAGGGAAGTATAAGAAGTAATCACCTGATCGACACGACCGGCAAGTAACTGTAACGTATCGGAAACAGCGGAAGCATCGGAACTCTGTGTCTGCAAAGCGCAATCAATCACTTCCGCCATCTGGTCATAAAACCCTTTGCTGGCAGTCAGTGCCGTATTGATACTGTCCGTGGTCCCGGAAACGGTCTGTTGCAGCCCGGAAAATGATTTCTGCGTCTCTTTTAAGGCATCTACATTGGATTTTGTCTGTTTCTGTGTCTGCTGCAGGAAAGAAGCAGTCGTATCAAGAAGCTGCTGTGCGGAAGAAGTCATACCGGAAAAAGACTGCAGAGTGCTGGAAGCCGTGGTCAGATCCGTATGGATCTTTTCCAGATTGGTGATCAGGTTGCTGACAATCTCACTGGAACCTTTGCGGTCTGCCGCATTTGATACGGTCTGCAGGGCGGTAAATACAGTGTCCGAGATCGTCTCGATAAAGACTTCATTCACCTGTGTCTGGATCGCGGTTGCGCCTTTGTCTGTGACTTTCGGTGCAATGGCATTTTCTTTTGCGTTGGAATAATACGTGATCTCCGGTTTCCGGATTTCACTGGTGAATACGCTCATCATATTTCGGCTAAAGTCTTCAGGAATGACGATGGCAGCGTAGTATTTACCGGATTTTACACCCTTCATGGCTTTGGATTTAGTGGTAAATACCCATTCCAGCTGCGTATTTTCACGGAGTGCGGATAATACCTGATCGCCGAGGGCGAGTTGGACCGGAATGATACTTCCCTCATATCCTTCATCCACGCTGGCAACAGCGACTTTCAGATTGCCGGTATTCTCATAAGGATCCCAGCTGGCAGCGATATTGAACCAGGCATACAGACAGGGAACAACGGTGATACCGATAATTACGATCATGGCAATGACATTTTTCTGTATCTGTTGCAGATCCCGCTGGAAAATTTTCCATATATTTTTCATCGTTCTTTTTCCTCCTCTATCACATGTACCAGGTCTTCGGAAGTGATACCGCCCAGTTCCATCTGGCGCTGGATCTTATCGTGAATGTATTCTACACAGATCAGATATAAGACCAGAGCAATCAAAGAGACAATCCAGAGAATCAGATAAACAATCTTGGATTCCAGACTGAACATCAGGATCAGGAAGATCAGAGGAATGATCAGGATGGCAAGAAAACCATATCGGATCAGATATGGATATCGCCGTTCAAAACGTTCGGATCTTTCCATAAAATCCTTTCGTGCCTCGTCGTCACGCATCAGTGCACGAAGCATCAGCTGCATCTGTGGGCGCTGCAGTTCATCGCTGGCGGTTTCGCCAAGCATCAGATCCGTGTCAGCAAGTCGTCGATCAAACAGATGATTCAGATTCATCAACAGGAGACGAAGCACCAGGCCGATAAAGAGAGCAAGCAACAAAAACAGCGCAAGAATTCCCAGATTTTTTGCATAAGTATGACCATAGTAACCGGCGATGCATTCTCCCATCGCCCCGATACCATAGGAAAATGGAAGCAGCGGATGAAGTTTCTGGAAAAATACCGGTGTCATCTCGATCGGATACGTTCCGGAAGATCCGGGAATCTGTAAGATCACCAGAAGAACGGCAAGCGCTTTTCCGATGTGTTTGAATGTCAGAGCCATCGCATAGATCAGGTTGACATATACAAACGAACAGAATATGCCGGCAAGGATAAATGCTGTCGGATGCAGGCACTGGGTTTTTAATAAGAGAATGTCTCCGGCACACACGATAAATCCCTGTATCAGGCCCATGATCACAAATACAAGCCAGCGGCCAAAGTATGCCTGGGAAGGTGTGAAGCGTGAGATTTTTTCATCTTTATCCACTTCCTGCTTTAAGATCGAAACCAGAATCAGTCCGCCAACCCATAAAGCCAGATTGGTGTAAAATGGTGTCATACCGGATCCATAATTTTCCACTTCGTATAATACTTCCGACCGGATAGAAACCGGAGAGGACATAAAGTCAGAAATCGAGTCGGCATCCAGTCCCTTCAAGGTGATCAGCTGATTATAAATATCGGAGGACTGTAACACACCAAGATCGGTAGCAATCGTGGAGAGCTGCTGATCGATGGTGTCCAGCACACCGCCGGTCTGTCCGAGTGCAGCAGAACTGTCAGACAGGCTGGTATCCAGCTGTGTAAGGATCAGTTTTAACTGTTCTACGGTCGGATCCACATCCGAAAGTGTTGCGGTCAGAGTTCCGCTAAGTGCAGAAAGCGTATCCATGGACTGACTTAACTTCGGAATCAGAGATTCATTCAGAGAATTCCGGTAAGTCTGAAGCGAGGAACGACTGTCCGTCACCAGTTTTTCCAGAGAAGTTCTGGTATTCTGTGCTGTGGTCATAGCTTCCTGAATACTGGAATTGCTGGTACTCAAAGAATCTAGAAGTTCCTGAAAAGAAGCATTCTGCTGTTGCAGAACAATAATTTTCTCCCCGATCAGCCCGGAAAGCGTGGAATCGGAACCGATGGATTCATGAAGCTTTTGAAGTTCAGCGAGTAATTCTGCCTGTTTCTGGTTCAGACTGGTTACAGAATCGATACTATCACCGATCACCGTATTCACCTGAGAAGCTTTCGTCTCGAACGTACCGAGTTTTACAATTGCGGAAGCGTACGTGTTATTTAACAGTGTTTCACCATTCGATAATGCACTGCTGAACTGACTCGAGAAAGATCCCAGTGTCTGACGGCTGGTGGCGAGAAGTGCTGTCGTGTCGGTCAGCGTTTTGGAGCCGGAATCCGCGGCAGAAGATACCGCATCGAGAGTCCCCAGTGCATCCTTGATCAGCTTCTCAGAAGAACCGGATGTTTCTTCAAAATTTTTCAGAACTTTCTGATACTCTTTCAGATTGTCCCTCGTCTCAGAAAGTGCAGTGGACAGTTCGGAATTGGTCTTATCAATCTTCCCGGTCAGATCACCGGCGGAAGTACGGATCAGTTTCGATACAGTTTCTGCGGCTACCGAAGAAAACGTGTCGTTGATCTGCTGCTGAATGGTCGAAGCACCGGTAGCAGTGATCTTCGGAGCAATCGCATTCTTCTTCTCATTAATATAGTAGTCCAGTTCCGGCTGCTTCACCTCGCCATCCAGAATACTGAGGAGCGATTCACTGAAATCTTCGGGAATCACGATGGCGGCATAATATTTTCCGGAAGTTACACCGGCTTTTGCCTGCTTTTCATTCACAAACGTCCAGCCAAGCTGTTTATTTTCCTTCAGCGTATCCACGATGGTGCCTCCGGCATCCAGTGACATCGTCTCGGTACTGGCGCCGGTATCACAGTTGGCGATCGCTACTTTGATGTTACTGGTATTGCCGTAAGGATTCATGTTGGCGGCAATATTGAACCAGGCGTATAGCGATGGAAGAACACACACGCCGACCATGACGATCGCTGCTGCAGGGTTGGTAAACAGCCGCCGCATATCACGGGCAAAGATCTGAAATATCTTTTTCATACACACAGAGCAACCGGAAATATCCGGTCACATAACCTCCTTTTAGTTTTCTGCACTCCCAAAATAAGAGAGTAAATTTTGTAGAAAAGTATAACAAAAAGTGATAGCAAAGTCCAGAAAGCCACCAAGATAAATGTATGAATTTTTTTCAAAACCTACCAACTTTACGCGTATCTTCAGTTTCTAAAACCTACCAACTTTACGCGTATCTTCAGTTGCCAAAACCTACCAACTTTACGCGCACCTTCAGTTGCCAAAACCAGCCAACTTTACATGTACCTCCCGTCTCCAACACCTATCAATTTTACGCACATCTTCCGTCTCCAACATCCAGAACCCATGCCCAGGCTTCCACTCGTCAGACAGCCTTATGCTGGCGCCCTTAGCAAAGATGAGATCCAGCATTTACGCAGGCTTTCGCGAGGGTCCGCCGACCCTCGTGAACATAGCCGGAGTTAATGCTTAGCTCAGATTTGCGTTGCCAGCGGTTGTCTGACGAGTGGAAGCCTGGGCATGGGTTCGTCCGTACGCGAAAAGGTTTCATCCGTATACCAAAAAGGTCAGATTTACAGTAAGTTAGCAATGTGCTAAAATAAAAACCAGCAAAACAAACAGAAGGGAAGATGAGAAAAATGGCTTGTACAACAATCTTAGTAGGTAAGAAAGCATCCTACGACGGATCCACAATGATCGCCCGCAACGACGACTCCGGATCCGGACATTTTACAGCGAAAAAATTCACGGTGGTAACACCCAAAGAACAGCCGAAAACCTATGTTTCCGTGCTCTCCCATGTGAAAGTAGAACTGCCGGAACAGGCGATGCGCTATACATCCATGCCAAATGCAGAAAAAGGAGAAGGAATCTGGGCAGCAAGCGGTGTCAATGAGGCAAATGTAGCCATGACAGCCACCGAAACGATCACAACCAACCCGCGTGTACAGGGCGCCGATCCGCTGGTGGTATATCAGCCGGCAAAAGACGGTCAGGAAGAAGTACCGGGTGGTATCGGAGAGGAAGACATCGTGTGCCTGGTGCTTCCTTATATTAAGAGCGCCCGCGAGGGTGTTGCCCGACTGGGACAGCTTCTGGAAACGTATGGCACATATGAAAATAACGGAATCGCTTTCCAGGATGCTGACGAGATCTGGTGGCTGGAGACGATCGGCGGACATCACTGGATGGCAAGAAGAGTGCCGGATGATGTGTATGTCGTGATGCCAAACCAGCTTGGTATCGATACCTTTGATCTGGAAGATGCGCTGGGCGAACAGAAAGAATATATGTGCTCCCCGGACCTGAAAGAATTTATCGAAAAATACCATCTGGATCTCTCGATGGACGGCGTTCTGAATCCAAGAGATGCCTTCGGAAGCCATGACGATTCCGACCATGTATACAATACGCCGAGAGCCTGGTACATGGAACGGTATCTGAATCCGAATTCCGTAAACTGGGACGGTCCGGACGCCGATTACACACCACTGTCCGATGACATTCCGTGGTGCATGGTTCCGGAAAAGAAGATCACGCCGGAATGGGTGGCTTACGCATCGAATGCATTTAACACGATGGTTCCGTTTTATGCAGATGTGGATGAAATACCGGAATATCTTGCCAACACGACCGGTGAAGTCTCTACCGAAAACTTCTACTGGACCAGCCGTATGATCGCAGCGATGGCAGATGCTTCTTATGGAAAATCTCTGTTCCATGTGGAGCACTATCAGGAAAATGTCCTGGCAAAAAGTCATGCACTGATCAACCAGTACGATGCACTTCTTGCTGATGAAAAAGATCCGGAAAAACAGATGGAACTGAAACGCAAAGCGAACCGGAAAGTGGCTGAAATGGTACAGAAAGAAGCTTCTGCGACATTGAAAAAAGTTCTGTATGAACTGAGCAACCAGATGAAAAACAGTTACGCCAGATCGGATGTGTAAAGATGTATAAAATCGCAGTGATCGAAGACGACACGCTGCTTGGGCAGGCGCTGGTGGAGATGCTTACGTCCCATGGCTATCAGGCATTTGCAGCGGAATCTGTGACAAAAGCCCGTCGGCTGCTGGAGAGACAGCCGGTGGATCTGCTTTTGATCGACCGCGGGCTTGCGGATGGAGACGGCGTTGAACTGTGCCGGCAAAGGAGTGGGCAGGAGAAATTGCCGGCTATTTTTCTGACAGCGAGAGATGAAGAAGAGGATATCGTAGAAGCATTCGATGCGGGTGCGGACGATTACCTGGTAAAACCGGTGGCACTTGCGGTGCTTTTAAAACATATCGAGGCGGTGCTTCGAAGAACAGGCGGTGAGCCGAATCAGGTGTTTTATTATCAGGATTTCAGCCTGGACTATGACCGGAAAGAAGCGAGGATCCAGGGACAGCCGGTAGTGCTGACACCGAAAGAGTACGGGATTCTGGAAGTACTTACGCGAAATCAGAAAAAAGTAGTAACAAAACGCATGCTTCTCGAACAGGTCTGGGATGATGGCGGGAATTTTGTGGAAGAAAATACGCTGCATGTGACGCTGAACCGCCTGAAAAAGAAGATCGAGCCGGATCCTGCACATCCTGTGTATGTGAAAAATGTGTTTGGGCTCGGCTATACGTTTGGAGAATAACATGTTTCGAAAAAGAAAAGCACAGCAGGAGATGGAAGAGATTTCCCGGATGCTGGAGCGGGTTCTGAATGGGGAATGTATCCAGCCGGGAGAAATCGGGTATGAAGATACACTTCCGGCAAAGATCCGTTATCAGATTCGCAGGATTTCTGAGAAAAATCAGGGCGTGGAAGCACGGATTACCAGAGAGCGGGATGAGACGAAAGCACTGATCGGGGAGATCGCGCATCAGATGCGGAATCCTCTGGCGGGCGTGGAGAGTTACACACAGCTTTTAGATGGCGAGATATCGGGAGAGCCGGGAAGGACATACCTGCGCGCACTGGAACAATCCGAACAGCGGCTGCATTTTCTGACAGAAAGTTTTATCAAGATGGCGCGGCTGGAACAACAGATGATCCAGATCAAAAAAACAACTGATGCTCTGGCGGATACGATATTTTCAGCGGTACTTCTGGTACAGAAAGCGGCAGAAGAAAAGCAGATGGAAGTGGAAGTAACCGGAGCGGAAGAGACAAAAGTGTGGCATGATGGGAACTGGCTTGGCGAGGCGGTCTATAATCTATTGGACAACAGCGTAAAATACGCACCGGAACACTCGAAGATCCGGGTCGTCGTGCGGCAGGATGAAATGTATACAAGAATCGTGGTATCCGACGATGGCATCGGGATCCCGGAAGGAGAAGAAAACAGGATCTTTCAGCGGTTTTACCGGGGAAGCAGAGTGACCGGGGAGCCGGGATTTGGCCTGGGATTGTACATCAGCCGGGAGATCGTGAGGCTTCACGGCGGATTCATGAAAGCAAAAAGAAAACAACAGGGACTGGAAGTAGCGATTTTTCTTCCCGTGTAAGCAGTTTGTAAGTTTTGGCTGTTACAATCATAGAAAAGCAGAGAAAAAGAACAGATAACTGCGACAGGAGGAAGAAAGATGCAGATACTTGAGACAAAAGAGGTAAAAAAATATTATCCGACACCATCCGGGATCGTGCGCGCCCTGGATGGTGTTTCACTTTCTGTAAAAGAAGGAACCTTCGGAGCTATCGTTGGCTCCTCGGGAAGTGGGAAAACCACGCTGCTTCATATGCTGGGAGGTCTGGACGAGCCAACAGACGGACAGATATGGGTACGGGGAACAGCACTGAAGGGAATGTCCGGAGAAGAAAAGACAGTGTTTCGGAGAAGAAATATCGGATTTGTTTTTCAGAATTATAATCTGGTGTCGACACTCAGTGTCCGGGAAAATATAATGCTGCCGTTATTGCTGGACGGGATGCGTGTGGATCAGAAGTTTTTGAAAGAAATTACCGAAAGTCTGAAAATGACGGAAAAACTGGATCATATGCCACATATGCTATCAGGTGGCCAGCAACAGCGGGTTGCGATCGCGCGGGCACTGATCACGAAGCCGGCGGTGATTCTGGCAGATGAACCCACCGGTAATCTGGATTCGGTGACCGGAATGGAAGTGGTCGGGCTGTTAAAGACAAGTGCAGAAAGGTATCATCAGACAATTTTGCTGGTTACGCATAACGAAGAGATCGCGCAGATGGCAGAACGGATCATCCGTATCGAGGATGGAAAGGTGACGGGTGATTCGGATGAAAAATAACAACCAGAAGATCCTGCGGCTGCTGGCAAAAAGGGAATATCAGGAAAATAAAAGAAGAAACAGGATCCTGATCGGAACGGTTGCATTTGCCGTGTGGATGATATTTTGCGTGTTCAGTCTGGCTATCGGAAAGATACAGGCAGATTATCTGCTGATGGTAAGAAATGGAGGAACGAAAGCCAGCACCACACTGGAGGATCCATCGGAAGAACAGTATCGGAAAATACAGGAACTGGCATATATCCGATCTGCGGGAATGGAAACGGATTTTGCTGCCACAGACGTTTTTTTGTGTACAGTGTTAGACAAGACGGCGTGGGAAAACATGCAGAAACCGGCGTATACGGATATTCATGGAGAATATCCGACGAAAGAGAATGAAATTATGCTGCCCATGCGGGCTCTGAAGCTGCTTGGGGTTAGCAAACCGAAGCTAGGGATGGTAATCCCGGTGACGATGACGGACAGTGAGGGAGAAGAACACTCTGGGGATTTCCGGTTGTCTGGATATTATACGGAATATGTAGATCCTTCGATGGGAAAAGCGTACGGCTATTTTTCAAAGACCTATCTGGATCAGCTGGATCTTTCGAAAGTGTCGAGAACGTTACTGATCGAACAGAGCGGGAGTGTCGATGGTCAGACGGTGGAAGACCGGTTGTATCAGGATATTCCGATGCGCGATGACAGTCAGCAGTTTTTCGGCGGTACCGGACTGGATCTGGAGGCTGTGACCGAGATGGTCGGCGGATATGATATCGCAGCGGTGATGGCTGTGGTGATCTTAGTTGCTGCATGGTTACTGATTTATAATGTGCTTCACATTTCCTATGGAAAAGATATCCGAAGATTCGGGCTGTTAAAAACCCTGGGAACGACCGGACGGCAGATTCGAAGCATCGCGTACCGCCAGATATTTAAAATCGCGGTTCTGGGATGCCTTTGGGGAAGTGTGGCAGGTATTGCATTTACCTTGACGGGGATTCCGGCATTGCTTTCGAGGATGTATCTGCATGGTCTGGGAAAAGCCTCTGCGATGATCGCGTTTCGGCCTTGGATGCTGGCAGCGTCTGTCTGCTTCGGAATGCTGGTTACATTTCTCGGAGCTGCAGGTGTTATCCGGAAAATCGGAAAACTTTCTCCTGTGGAATCGATACAGTATATGGAAAAAGTATCTGTAGGGAGAAAAAGTAAAAGACAGAGCAAAGATCCGTTGAAAGCGATGGCATGGAGAAATCTGTTCCGTTTCCGAAAACGGTGTGTGCTGACGATTGTTTCTCTTACTCTCGGGATCTGCGTGGCACTTTCTGCCGTTGTGATCACGAAGGGAACGGATATGACCAACCAGATCGAGGCGGAGAACCACGATTTTAAGATCATGACAAATATATCCTCCGGGACGATCAGCCAGTATCCGACGGAGGAGACGTATTTTTCGGAAGATCTGATTGAAAAAATGACAGGTCTTGACGGGGTGGAAACGGTGGCGAAGGTAACGGGCGGTTATGGCAAGTTACAGCTGGATGAAAAAATTCTGGATCTTCGAAGAGAGACGCTGGAAGGGAATCAAATCCCTGAGGAGAATGCGGAAAATAGAGAAGAAACCGCTCCAAAACTTTATGAATTTGTGGCAGAACAGGTCAGTGATACCTATCTGGAAGAACTGAAAGTGTTTAATGAAGAGAAAGATCTGGGTCTGGATATTGACAGTGTGGAGGCAGGAACGGGAGCAATCATGCTCCACTATAATCTGTTCTCGAGAATCGAGGCACAAAAAGGCAGAGAGGATGTGGGAGAGACATTTTCCACTTATACGGTGCAGGGAGAAAAGACGGCGGATATGAAGTTTTGCGGCTACCTGAACTTTAAAGAAAAGGGGCTTCCGGCACTCGACACGACCTGGAACGGACCGGGGATCGTATATTTCCTGGTGGGCGAGAAAGGGATGGAGCGGATGCAGCTGCCGGTACAGACCTTTGTACTGGAGATGGATGTCAAACGGTCGATGGAGCCGTTGATCCGGGAATCTGTAGAAAAATCCGTGGACAGCTACAATATGCAGTTCGTGACGGGAAGCAGTCATGGAGATTATATCTCGGATGCGCGGACACTGATGCTGATAAGCAAATCAGAACTGTTGTCCGCTGCCAGATCCTATATCGCGTCCAGCCGAATCATCATGTACGGACTCTGTCTGGTGCTGCTTTTTATGGGATTGATGAATTATTTCCATGTGATCGTAACCGGATATACTGTAAGACAAAAAGAATTTTCAGTGATGCAAAGCATCGGCATGACGACCCGGCAGCTGA
>ERZ857785.2755-NODE-2755-length-14473-cov-3.575184_pt1 | contig 14473 bp, 10 predicted proteins | sample MGYA00519763_ERZ857785 | MGnify/ENA primary metagenome ERZ857785 (study PRJEB31778, sample SAMEA3449365) | human gut metagenome | biome: human gut; feature: human-associated habitat; material: faeces | place: United Kingdom | collected 2010/2012 ... | reverse complement strand
TTTAAAAATTTTTCCAGCGGCATATCGTATGGGGTCACGACCGCAAATGCCATAATGGGCACTGCCAGTATTACTCCGATCCCAATCTTTGTATTTAAAGACAGTCCCGGCATGATGGCATTTACGAGCGTCAGCGCCGCAAAATCAACTGCTGCCGCGATCAGGCCGCACACCACCATCCTTGTAGAGAATGGGCCGATGAGGGTTGTTTTCACCTTTGTAATATCTTTTGGGATAGGGACTTCTATCATGGAACATTCCTCCTTGCATATAGAAAGGCTGCCGGGATCTAAAGATCCCTCATGCCTTTGATTTCCTTAAACACCGGCAACGTCGTTGGCGATACTCATGGACTTGAACAAGAGACCGATCTTTGTGACAGTCAGTCCAAGACAGGTCAGCCATGTGGAGCCAAACTTACCAGAACCGGTGATCGCATCCAGAAAAGCGATCGTTTCCTTTTTGGAAAACGAGTTTCCGGTTGCTGCCTTCAGGTCACTTATTGCCTTAACTGCATCCGGCCCGACCTTCCACTGGATCAGAAGGGCAACACAGTCTGTGATGATGACAGCCAATGCGAATTGAAGGGCAAGAGCAAAGATCTTTTTCAAATAACGGATCCCTGCCGCATGGTTTCCATCACCAAAGAGATCAGCAACTCCCACCGGGGCAAACATTGCCCTGACGGAGAGCTCCACGATCCTTGAGATAGCGATAAACATGACCGAAATGTTTGAGACCATTACTACCAGATACGAAATGAGGATCTTGAGCAGGTAACCGACAGAGTCGATGATGCCAACTTTCTTTAATCCTTTTTTCAGCATGGAAACCTTAGCGGGATCCGCAAAGAAAGAGTTTCCACCCTCCGTGGCACTCAGTTCCTTCGCAAGGGCCGAGCCCGCACTTACCATGTACTGGATGATGGTCATGCTGTTTGTGATCAGCATGTATGCAAGCGCAAGTTTTATAAAAGTCTTGATAAAATATTCATAATTGATATTTTTACTGGAAGCCTTATCTGCCATATCGATAAGGAAGTAAAGGATCATGATGGAAACGCCGACAGTCGTGATAACTGCAACAATGTTTGTAAACCGGCTATCCTTCATGATTTTTGAGAAGAGTTCATCATATGTTGTGAAAGTCTTAAGAACGCTAGTAGAAGTAAACAGTCCATTGTATATTTCAACGATCCAACTTAATAGTGTTACTAGCAATTACTGGTCCTCCTGTTAAATATTTGCATCCTTAACTTCAAGTCCGTCGATTTTGAGACTTTCGATAACAGTTTTCAGGGAGATCAGCACGATAGCACAAATAATAGTCTGAATAGCATCAGATTTGGATTCAGCATCTGTCCTCTTGATAGCCATAATGAACTGTGCAACGCCCCATACTAAGAGGACAACGCCCACCCATCTGAACATGGCAAGGATGATGGCAACAATATTGCTGATCAAACTGGAAGCTGAACTGCTACTTCCGGCTGCAAAGGTCATCATTCCTGACATCATGATGAACATACATGCCATGGTCATGATGCTGATCGCCTTTCCGCAGACAAGCATGGTTTTTCTTCTTTTCTCTTCCATCTCATTTTTCTTGAGCATTAATTTTCCGCAGGTGAGTTCCGCGGAAGCCTTCATTGAAGATAAAAAATTCATTTCTAAAAATTCTCCTTTCAAAATATTTCAACAGGAAGGGATACCGGTTCTTGCCCACACCGGCATCCCGATATCTGTTGAGCACTTGTAAAATGAAAAAAAATGAAAAAAACGAAAAAAGGGGTTAAAAGATACTGAGACTCAGAAGTCCAGATAATAGAAGCACTTGAAAAAAGTGAATTCGAATTCACTTTTTTGTACGATGTAAAGTAGTGTACAAGAGGAAGAAACACAATGATAAGCCTGATAAGACGCATAATAAAGGACATCCACGGTCTGTTTTACTCTCCGCGGATGCCTTAAAACGAAAGGAAAAAAGTTTTAGAACGGACAGCGTTTTAACTGTCCGTACGTAATATGACAAAAAGGTACAAAAAAGAGGCGGTAAAGACCACCTCTTTCTCCAGAGTAATACTAAGCATCTTTCTTTGGACCAAAGTAATCCACGAAAGTTTTAAATGAAGGAACAGTTTTATCATAAAGTACCCTTGCCCGGTTTTCAGATAAAAACTGTTCTAACTGTTCTTTATATAGATGCATCCCAGACCGGATACTGGATGCATCTACGGAAACAAGAAGGGACAGGATCACGCTGCGCACTTCATCATCCGTTACTTTGAAGTTTTTAAAACACTCCTTCCGCAGAAACTCCCCCAATACTCCTTCCAGATCACTGCCGGCAGAGTCTGCTTTTTTTGTCTTTCCTTTTTCTGTGGCAGGCAGCTGCTTTTCTGGCTCTTTCTTTTTATCCTCTGTGTTTTTGTTATGGCTGTCAGGCTGTCCTTTTGTTTTCTCCTCTTTGCCGGCGGATTTTTTGTTTTCCATACTCAACTTGTCATTGGTATTTTTAGGCTTTCCCTCTGCCTTATCCTGTTTTTTGTCTGGCTTTGGTGGCTCCGGCTTCACCTTGCTTTCTGAAGAGACAGGCCTTTTTTTGTCAACAGGACGGTCTGATCCTTTTTTGGGCGTTTTTTCCTTTGGCGGGACTGCCGGTTTGTCAAGCACTGCACCATCTTCCACTTCCAACATGGCCAGCATATCCATGGTCATATCCGAGAACGTATCCATGTCCGCAGCTATGGGGACAGTTGCTTTATCCGGACGCTTTCCTTTCTTTCTGGGAGACTCGCAGTTTTTCGGTTCAGGCTTTTTGGCTGCTTCTTTTTTTCCTCCAGGAGATTTCTTTCCACCTGTCTTTGGTTCTTCCGGGAACTTCTCCTTTACCTCTGTCTGATCCCTGAGGATATTACGGATACCCATATAGGAGGAAGCAGAGTCATCATATAAAAGAAAATCCTTAAAAACACCGGTGAGGGAAGCGTCCCCCCAGAGGATAAATTTATCTTTTGGGTTGACGGAGTGCTGCACCCCGATCTCGAACGTGATCAGAGGGATACAGTCAGCCATTTTTTTCGGGAGCATCCTTAAGATGATCCAGCCTTTACTGATGTACTCAAACACAATGTCCGGAAGTTTCCTGCCTTTTTCATAAAACAACAGTATTTTGTACCCTTTGGCAAATTCTGCAGGAAGAAGCTTTTCCACGCTGTCAAAGTACATGCTGTCCATGATATAGATATTCATTTATCTATCTCCAGCTCCGGATCGTCCAGGTCGTCAAATACGCTGAAATCCAATTCCGGCTGATGCAGGACGGTATCGAACCCGTTTGCAACATTGATGTGTTTACATAGCTGGTCATCAGACAATACTGTAGACATATTGCTGGCACTGTAAAGAACATTCCTGTAGGATGTCTTCCCATCCATATCCTTTACGCAGAATGCAGCAAAATAAGGGATACCGCAGATCACGCACATCCGGTTCAGCTCTTTTAAGATCGGTTTGATCTTCTCTTCATAGTCGTCTGTTCTGTCAAACATATAAAACCCTCCTTTTAGTCGAAAAAAGTGAATTCGAATTCACTTTTTTGGATGGCAGGGATGAACCCCGGCCTTACCATTTAATATGAAAAAAAGGCTGTACCTGCAAAGGTACAACCTGTGAAGCCCATGAGATCAGTCATGGGCAGCCTGATTTTTCAAATACGAGTCGAGGGCATCAAAGATGGACAACTGGGAAGCCCCCTTAACCTGGCGGTTGTATTCCGCTTTCTGGGCATCCGTCATCTCATGGGAGCCTGCCTCACGGGAAATCCTCCTTGTTGCGGCACGTTTTTTCCTTTCCTGTGCCTTCAGCCCTTCGTTCGGATCGACTGGGCAGTACGGGATATCTTCCGCCTCAAACACTTCCCTGAGGAACTGGTTGTATGTGCGGTCATCTTTCGGACCGTATGCCACATACTGTCCGGTAATGTAAAGCAGGTCCCTTGCACGTGTCATGGACACGAATAACAGACGACGGGCTTCTTCCACCTTTTTCTGATGTTTAGGTCCTGAGGTATGCAATGACGCAGAATCATAACCGCTGATACTGTTAAACACTGCTTTCCATTCCAGGCCCTTAGAAGAATGTGCGGTCGTCAAAACTACACCCTGGTACTTCTGTTCCATCTTCTTTCCGGCGTTTTTCCCATAAATGGAAAAATTACGGATGTATTCCAGCTCGGACTGCAGGTCCTCATTGGCATAAACAAGGTCCAGAAAAGCCTGATAGATCTCATCCTCCTCTTTTAAGGCATCCAGGAATTTGTGGAACAATACCCTCTGGTATGGGATCTCCAGCTGGTCAATGCTCATGAAGGTTTTCTTCATCTCATCCACTTCCAGACGCAGCTCGGTCATGCTCTTCTTTTGGAAGATGTCGCCGTGGTACCTCGCTACCAGGTAGTTGAAGTACAGCAGGTCTGATTCCGGCTGGTAGAACGCTTCGGCAAGACTTAATGCTGCTTTGACATTTGCATTCTCCATATACGGGAGCGGGCTCATCATGACCCATGGGATCCCGGCCTGTGTAAGCTCGGCACCCAGGGCAACAAGCTCCGTTTTCTTAAAGGCAATGAAGGCGATGTCTTCCGGCTGATACCCTGAATCGATCAGATCCTTGATCCGTTCCGCGATATAGCGGTACTCCGTCTTCTTGTCATGGAAGCCCCTTACCACTGGTTTTTTCCCGGATTCCCTTACCGGTATCATATCCTTGTCCACACGATCTTTATTTAATGCATTGATCTTATTGGCCAGCTCCAGGATCTCCGGTGTGGAACGTCGGTTTTCCGTCAGGTACAGGTCCTCTCCTACTTTCCCGATCTTCTCAAAGAAATGAAGGATGTTTTCCGGCGTGGTATTTCGGAATCCGTAAATGCTCTGGCTGTCATCCCCGACAACCATCAGGGACTCGAAACACTTTGTGGATATCAGTCTGCGGATGATCTCCAGTTGCGTATCGTTGGAATCCTGGAACTCATCGACGATGATATGCCGGTATCCCAGCTCATCAAGATAATCCGGATGTCTATCCAGAAAACCAAGCATCAGGGGTTCCTGATCTGCAAACTGTAAAAGATTATCTTCCTTCAGACGCTTATCGTAGTCCTCATACAGGGACAGCAGTGCTGAAAGCCCTGTGGAACCGACGAAACGGAAAAACCCTTTTTCGGAGGCTGCATCTTTAAGCAGGTCCAGATCATAATCCTGGGTTTCCTTGATCGTCTCAAAAGTTTTTTTAGCACACGCCAGTGCCCCTAAACAGTTCGGGGAGTTTACGTCATAATTCAGGTAATCCAGTCCTGCCACCGGATTTTCATCCAGCAGCTGGGTGATGATCACTGAATTACGGATATCATCCACCACCATCGGTTTTGTGGTAAAACCACAGTCCTCAAAGTTATCCTTCACGATGCGGTACGCAAAAGTATTGAACGTCATCGCCTGGATGTCATCTCCGCTGACATGGAGTCCGCGCGTCTCGCATTTTTTAGCGATCCTGGCTTTCATCTCATTAGCTCCGGCATCCGTGAAGGTAATAAACAATACCTCGGAAGGTTTTATCCCTTCCTCGAACATCCTTGCCCCGCGTTCCGTCATACACTCGGTCTTTCCGGAACCGGCAGTTGCATTGACCCTGCACACACCTCTGCGGAAAGCAATGACTTTCTGCTGGGCATCTGTCGGGATGATCTTCCCCTTTTTGCCTGAACCCGTCTTAAGCTCATAACGTTTGGGAAGTTCCACGTAATGACAGGAAGCATTCCATTGGCACTTTTCACAGTCCTCCTCCGTACACTCCTGTCCGACCGTATACTCTTCCAAAAGTTTCAGATACTCGGCATCAAGGCCGGTTACTGAATTTTTCCCGCCGGTATAGAGGTCTTCAATGCTGACCACGTTTCCACCAGTCTCTCCGAAATAAACCGGATCCCAGTAGGCGTTGGTCATTGATGACCGGTCCGTACTTTTCCGCAGGAAATAGTAACTGGCTTTGACGGTTTTTGTCTCCCCGTCCTTTAACAGGGATCTGCCATACTGCAAGAGAAAATACAGTTCCAGACATTTCGCTGCGGAACCATCCCTTTTCTTTCCATTCTGGGTTATCGTTGGTTTTCCCGCTCGGTACAGGACGACTTCCAGTGAGCATCCGTCATCAAAGATAGCATCCGGTTTTACTGAGACCAGATAATCTCCTATCTCCAGTTCTTTCTGTTCAGATGGAATATAAGGATGACGGAATTCACATTTACAATAACGCTCCAGACATCTGACAAGCTGATGTCTTCTCAGCTCGCCTGTTTTCTCTGTAACGTAGTCATCCTCCACTCCCTGGCTTACCAGGTCAGAGAAGTCCGAGATCTCATACTTTCCTTGAAAGAACCCTTTGATGATCTCCTTTACGATGATTGCATTATCGTAAAAGGTGTTCTTTGGGCTTTCCAGTTTCAGTTCATCCCATTCTCTGGCAGCTGCACACCAGTTCTTTCCTCTAAACTCTCCGCTTCGTTTTTTGATCTTCATAATCAATTCTCCCTTCGTTTTTTTTGATACAACTTAAGTATGAAGAACATGGTCTGTATTAAAAACAAAGCAGGCAGTTTCCAGGACACCTGCAATTTTTTTGGGGATGTACGGGATCAGAGGATTACGCCTGTCTTTGTAATATTGTCGAACTGATCATACGGATGGATAGGATTTCTACACTTTATCTGACCGTATCCGCGGATACCCAGAGAACCTCCCTGTATCTGAGCAGAAATTATCTTAGATGCACAAGGAGAAAACTCTCTGATTTGGTGTCAAAGAATGACGACATTTTAAAAAAATCGTCAAATGTGCTGGAAATTACAAATTCTGAAAACGCCAGTAAAATCAAGAGTTTCGAGGCACTTTCAGGAATGGTGTCAAATACCTCTATGGGAAGTCCATAGAAAGATATGACACCATTCCTACTCTTACAAGGAACGACACATACCCGGTCGGAAATATTAAGGCCGACAAAGAGAAATCTGCAGAAAAGATTGATGGTGCGATTGCCACCATTATTGGACTTGATTGTACGATTTACTGTGGCAATGATACTGATGCTTCCGTATACAATGGCAGAATAATTTATCTGTTCTATTAAATACTTGATTGGAACCATTCTTGCAGCTTACAAAGATTTTGAGGATCGCTTCTCTCTCGTCGAAACGAAGCTTCCTGCTCTTGAGATGGTAAGACAAGCCAGCGTGTATAAAATAGGACATTTCAATAAACAGGATATTCGGGAACTTTGTCCTACGCTTAGTAACAGTTCTATAGAAAAAGCATTCAGAGATCTTATCGCAATAGGTGAAACACAAAAAGAAGGTAAGGATATCCGCAGTATGTCATTGGATGTATGAAGTACCTCAAGTCACTCTCTATCCGCGGAGAGGAAAACCCCCTCCTTTGCAGCTCACATCAAGGATTACAGAATAGTCGACAGTCCTTCTCCGTCTCTGGAAAAAGTGAATTCGAATTCACTTTTTTGTACGACGCATGGTTTTCATTGCCTTCATCTGGGTTTAAAATCATTCCCATCCGCAGATTGTATGCAATCACAATTGACAGGCAGCAGCCACCGATCATCCAATTACTGACCGTCAAACATCTACACACCTAGGATCCATCTTAAAGCCAACACCCTTAAGATACTCCACCTCTTCTATCCGCAGCCATTCTACAGTCGAAATCCCTTACACTGTAAGGAACCGACGGAATCCATGCTGACCTCAGTTCAAACAGAAGAACCAGAGATATCAAATCAACCGTTCATGTCATTAAGCTAACACACTAATAGCGGATTATTACACATACAGTACTACACACCATAACTTCCACATCTGTCTTTCTTTCAGAGTTAAGGTATCTCCCCATATATATCCGCGGAGTGGGATACAGTCAGTTCATGTTACCTGAACCATCCGCAGTATCTCCAAGGCATATCCGTAGCCAAAGAGTATCACACAGACGACAGAGTCTCACTTTTGACTTTAAGGACGTCTCATAGACTTCAGTGTCCAGTAACGCAGAATCCCGGGAGACAGTCTTTCGTCTGCAACATAACCTTCCGCAGCCGAAATCTGACACTCAAACCAATAGCTCTGCCTCGTCAGCTTTCAGGACATCTGTAGCTGGAATTTTAAGCTACACTACAACCCAGAGAGCTTAACCTAGTGGGGGCGAATGAACGTGCTCCGCGGCAATGCCCCGATGGGGGATGACGAACGTTAGAACTTTCGCCAAGGAAGAACTTAAAAATAATCAACATGTTCAGGCTGGTGTAACGTCTGAAAACTTTATACAAATAGGCGATGTATTACGACAATCTATTAATTAGCAAGTACAAAATATGAAATTGTGTGTATATATTTTGGCTGCTATTTTGGATGTCTCTGGGACATGGTCTTTACTTTTATGATTCGTGACCGGGACAGTGTTATAAAATTATGTATGATGTGTTATATGACTGCTATTTTTTTTAATGGATTTTGAAAAAATTAGATTTAAGAATATTTTTTTATAAGATTTCAGAATATTTAGTGTTCTGGTGATGGATTCTTTACACGCAAATAAGACCTTGTAGAAAAGGTCTGCTCAAAAACAATTATTCTGACTATTTTAAAACCGTATCAGGCCTCCAGCTTCCAGGAAAGCGCACTCTGAAAGAACTTGCCGCGGAATGGGATCCAGCCAAGTTTTTTTGCATCGTTTTTTCTTCTGGCAACAGTTGCCATGGATACGTTAAGCATTTTTGCAGTTTCTGTTGAAGAATAGCCTTTGTAGAAAAGTTTGGTAATCTCTTTCGTTAATTTCATCCTCTTCTCTTCCATGCCTTTTAAGTATTCTGCTCTTGTTACTCTTTCCTTTGGTTCATGGAAATACCTGTCATCGTCAAGGCCGAAAGTTTCATTCAATGTTTTATTTCTGATCCTGTAGGTAGAATCTGCTTTTGCTTCTCTGATAAGGCTGATGGGCATGATGATCCCTTTCATCATGAAAATATCTGTGATCTGTTTTTCGATCTCTTCTGTCTGATATCCCACATCTATCGCAAAGCACCAGTACCAGTACAGGATCTTGAGCATTTCTTTCCATCTTAGTTTTAGCAGACCCTTTTTATCAAGGATCAGTCTGCGGAGGGAGTTCAGTCTTCTGATCGCAATAAACTGTTTGGTTGTCTTGAGCCCTTCGCAGTACAGAGCACAGTTTCTAAGATATTTTTTCAGGGCACGTCCCCTTACCGGATAGCATTTGCCTATTGCTTCCCACAGATATGAAAAGGTATATTTGTTCTCATAAAACTCATCCAGATCAACCCATCCGTATCCGGTCTGTAACTCCTTGATACCGGGAACCATGATCCCCTTTGTTTTATAGATCGGTTTTGCACCCGGATACAGATGTGCGAGGGCTCTTTCCAGTAAATGCCAGCTGGATTTTATTTTGATGTTAACAGGAAACTTCAATACCCAGATATACTGATAAGTATCGATGGAACGTTTTCTGATCACAAGGTTAGGCTTTATGCCTTCAGGGAAATAAGGGATCTCCTCTTTGGTCTGTATCCCAACAGCCTGGATCACCTCTACTACCTCTTTACGTCTGTTTCCGTTTTCGTCCTTTTTTTCTTCCGTATATTTTCCAATCTCAGAAATATAAGACGCTGCATTATATAACCCGATCCATTCTGAAAAGGCTTTAAATCTCCTTATCTTATCTCCGATCCTCATCTCCATGTCATACTTGAAAAGAGATGATACATCTGTGATCTGGTCCATTTTTTTAGGTTCGATCTTATTTATCCGCTGGAGCTCAAGAAGATCTTTTAATACTTCATCGCTTAAACCCTTATCATGCTGATCCTTGTTCTTATGATAAATCTCCATATAGACCTCCTTTCAGGGGTTCCGGTCTGGAACCATTCATTTGCATGATAAGATGACGAAAAAAAGATTTTTTATGAAACGAAAAAAGCCGCCCTATGGAAGGCGGCAAAAAAAGAAAGCCCTGAAAAATCAGGGCTTAAAAAGACTTAGATATTATTTCTGTTTGCAGATGTGTTTTTAAGGAATTTAATATTTTCTGGAGCGGCTTTTTCATATTCTGAAAAATCTGTATATCGTTTGGTTACCAGCTTGCCTTTTTGTACGTCAATCTTTATCCAGCTTCGGCGCTGTGCCTGGTATATGGACCCGTTTTTGTACTGTATAAGAGACGATACTTTTAACTTTCCAACCTGGCTTACTTTTTTGCCAACATAATACACACTGCAGTTTTTTGCATATCCTCCTGCTGTTTTATCTGTGATCAAAAGCACCGGATAACCTTCTGCGGAATCCACAATTGCAAAGCTGTAAGAAGAATCCATTTTGGCAAGATAATTTTTATACTTTTGCCTGTACGAAGCAGCAGTGTTTTCAGGTTTTACGGTGACATTGCAGCTTGCGGACAAATTTCCGACAGAAACGGTGACCGTCGTATTTCCGGCTTTTTTTGCAGAAACTTTTCCACTGCTGTTAACCGTTGCAACATTAATATTGCTGGATGTCCACCTCAGCGGTCCAGTAAGTCCGGACATAGATACTTTTAATTGACAGGTGGTTCCTGCGTATTTTGTAATGTTTTTTTTGGATAGCTTGAGAAGTTTTGGAGTACTGTTTACGGTCAGATATTTCTTTCGGTTTGCAGCTGTATTTGTTTTTACATAGATCTTATTGTTCTCTGCATTGTTCTTTAACAGGGATTTCTTTTTCTTGTCATACTCAGACTTTGTGATCTTTTTACTGTAATAGTACTTTCCAAGATAGTATTCGTTCGCAGCACCTCCGTAAGGATCGATATAAGAAAGTTTCTCCTCTGCTTTACCAGATGAGATTTTATAATATGTTTTTATGACTCCGGCACGATCTGATCTCTTGACACAGATCATTTTTCTTCCCGGAGCATAGGAAATAAGTGACTCATCTGTTGGGCTTGTCATAATACAGACCGGTTGTTTTGAACCATTACAGAAGAAAATCTTAAAATGGACGTCTGCTCCAGAATGCGGATCTGCTTCTACATATAATTCCGGAGTCCCGTCATTGTTGAAATCAACCAGGGCAAATTTTAACCTGGATGTTGGTTCGTTTGGACACGTATTACTCCACTTAATGGTAGGCTTAGAGAGCATATCATTGTATGCTTTGAGCGCTTCTTTTTCCGATGCTGCCTGAACGGTCATTCCCGCAACAAGAGTGATGCACAGCGCAGCTGCTGCGCACAATAGTTTTCTGATCTTCATGGTTTTCCTCCTTTGTGTAAAAATTCTTTCTGTACTATAGATTATAGCAATCCGCAGAAAACCTGTAAATACATTTTTATTATCAAAACTCTTTTATCATTTTGATTTTTAAAAATAAAGAAGAAAGAAGGAGATACTTATGAAACCTTTAAAATCGCTGTTGGCTGTCAGTCTTTCCGCGGCAATGCTCTTCTCAGCTCCTGTTTCAGGGATCACAGGCATGGAGCCTCAGACTGTGGAAGCTGCCACAAAAAGCTGTAAGTTAAACAGATCATCCGTTACCATGAACGCAGGATCCAGCACCCGCCTGACCTTAAGTAATGCCGTATCAGGCAAAATAGTCTGGAGATCCTCAAACACAAAAATTGCCACTGTGACCAACGGTACCGTCAAAGGAAAAAAGGCTGGCTCCACATACATCTACGCAGTATATGGAGGAAGGACCTACAAATGCAGGGTAACAATCAAAGAAGCCAAAACACCTGTACTCAACAAAACCTCTCTGACATTAAATCTGGATGGCCATTACAATCTCGTATTAAAAAATGCTCCCGGAAAAGCAACATGGAAGTCCTCTAATCCATCTGTTGCTTCTGTAGATGACGGATTTGTATATGCGAGAGAAAAAGGCAACGCAACCATTACGGCAAGATACGGAGGAAAAAATTATACCTGTCGTATTACTGTATTAAATACTAGGATCGAGCTCAATTATGAAGCAGTGGATGTCAGGCTGGGTCATCCCTTACAGCTGAAGCTTAAGAATGCATCCGGTCCAATTACGTGGAGCTCTGAAAACCCGAAAGTGGCAACTGTAGATAAAAATGGAAAAGTAACCGGAATCAGAAAAGGTTGCATTTATATTACCGCAAAATATAAAGGAAGACCATATCGGTGTGAAGTATACGTGGTAAAAAATAATGAAAGATATGTTGGAATGTGTAAAGTTACATACTACTGCGGATGCGATATATGTTCGGAAGGATTAGTTAATTCCCAGGGCAAGCCCATTGGGTCAACCGGAGAAGTCCTTAAAGCAAATTACAGTATTGCAGTAGATCCATCTGTTATTCCTTTAGGAAGCGACGTATTGATCGGAGACAAGGTCTATAAGGCAGTAGATACTGGTGGAGCAATCAAAGGAAAGCGTATCGACGTTTACTTGGGAGACTCTCCATCTGCGCACAAACTGTCATTACGAATGGGATTACGTAATTATCCTGTTAGGGTCTTAAATTAAGCAGGCTGTCAAAAATCGGCCAATATATTTTAAAACCCGGCTATATGGCCGGGCTTTTGTTTTCAAATAAACAACAAGATCCAAAAACTATTTTTCTCCAAAAACCACAATTACTGAAAGTACAACCGGCAGTATAAGCAGAATGGAAACCCAGAACGAAACAAGCTTGATGCAACCCGCCAATGCAAAGCCAAAAACAACAATTTTCATCCAGGCATCGGCTTTGTATTTTTTTCTGCGGATAAGCCAATAAGAGAGCACAGTCAGTATCACACAGGCAATGCAGAAAAAAAGAAAGACGACTGCAAATATAAGGATCAGGACAGAAACACTTACACTGAAGGCGCCTGCGATCACGCTTAGATCTGCTCCGTCTATTATCCATCCGGTTACGCTTTTTGACATGTGGCCAAAAGCCGCGGAGACGGAGAAAAGACGCAGATCTGCGAGTATCAGAAGAATCGTATATACCGCCATCAAAACGGTAGAAAATTTGGACAGGTTTTTCATAATCCGCCTTTCTGCGAAAGACACCAATGCGTCAGAAACATTTTGGCGGACTTTCGCTAATCTATGGTTGTCCTTATTTTAAACCAGTTCTGGTGCAAGTTGCAAATACTTTGATCAAACTCAACCTTTTTTCGAATGCAAAAAACCCCGGAAAAAATCCGGGGGAAGAACCTCTACAGTAACCCGGGGCAGATACCCCGGGTAATTTTATGAGGCAAAAAAGAAATTTCCGCGGACATAATATCCGCCGCTCTCGCAGTTGCCTCCAAGGGAATCGAGATACTGTTTTCCATTTTTACTTTCAGAAACATAGATATACGAACATTTCTTTGCCAAACCGTTCAGCTCGGCAACAGTCTTATAATCATCAGCCAGGACGAGTCCGGCTCCAAGGAGTTCGGCTTTCCTTTTGGCAAGATCATAAAGTTTTCGGTAGATCATGGCTGCTTTTTTACCAGAAAATCCGTTTTTGTAACATCTTTCCAGGAACACAACCAGATTCTCTTTATTTTCAGGAGTATCTTCTGCTACATCCTCAAAATGCAAATTCTTGTCTCCTTCATCTGACAGCTTGGTAAGCCTCAGGATAGCCCTTCCGATGATCTCATCCTCTTCCGTAACATAGATGACTTTTTTATTTGCATCGAACGTAGAAAGAAGACACTCATTGTAAGCTCCATCCCTGTAGTTCATACAGGTTCTTTCGGGCAATACGCCGATGTTCATGCAGCTGACAAAATCCGTATACTCTCCTGTTTTTACCTTACCGTCCACAAGCGTGATGTTTTCTTTCCAGGTGTTTTCCTGCTCCGGTGTTATCGCGTATCCAATCTCTTTGTGGAGATCCTTATACTTCACCTCGTCCAGAAGCCCGTAGATCGTTGCTTTTGCAATGAGCAGGACGTTTTCCACCTGCTGTCCGTAGTTGCTTTCATAGTAATCATGAACAATGGAAGCATTTCCGTCCAGACAAAAGGAAGTAAAGGCATCCAGGTGTTCTTTCGGGATCTCGATCTGTTCTTTCAGCCAGCTGCTGTCCGTATCCAGATCGGTGAACGCTTTTTTAAACGCATCCAGTCCCATCTCAAACAGTTCCGGCTTCCGGTTGCGGAGAATCGTTTTTACATCCTGACCTGTCTTTGCTGAATTGGCAACAGAAGAAACTCTTTCATCTGTCTGTTCCAACTCCATCAATAAGAACAAATCTGATTTTGAGGCATCCTTGATACCCCTGCGGGTACAATAATCCTCAAAGGATTCGTTGGACAGAGCCGCTGCTATAGCTGCAGGATCCCTGTTTTCTTTCAGGGAACCAAAACGAAAGATCTGGCGGATACGGCGGAGTTTTTCATCCACA
>ERZ857785.2753-NODE-2753-length-14483-cov-3.652481_pt1 | contig 14483 bp, 10 predicted proteins | sample MGYA00519763_ERZ857785 | MGnify/ENA primary metagenome ERZ857785 (study PRJEB31778, sample SAMEA3449365) | human gut metagenome | biome: human gut; feature: human-associated habitat; material: faeces | place: United Kingdom | collected 2010/2012 ... | reverse complement strand
GCCGGGCAAGTATGTGCCCGTGCTCTCGACCGACGAGCGGCGTTTCGGCGGGCAGGAGCGGCAGGCGATGGACGGAGAGCACTTCTCGTTCCCGGCGCAGGACGGGGATAACACCGAGCGGCCGCATATCCGCATCTACAATACTTCGCGCACGGCGACGGTATATCTGAGAACCGACGGACGGCAACCCTCCGCCGACACCGGATTGTGAACGGTCCGGAGAAAGGACGAGGCCGGTAGCAACAGCACGGAGAGGAAGCAAGAGGCCGGGAGAAAACCGGAACGGAACGGCGATGGAAAATCCTATTGCAGTAAAGGGAAGCGCCGGAAAACAAGGTCGGAAAGCGACAGCTCGGAGAGGAAACAAGGCCGCAAAAGCCGGAAAGGAACGGGGCTGGAAGACCGCAAAAAAACGATAACGATTAACGGCAGGGATATTCCCTGCCGTTAATCGTTATCGAGCTACACGAATCGGCGGAAGTCAGCGCGCCCCGTCGGCGGGATAGACCACGCCCAGCTGGCGGCGCACTTCGTCGATGATCTCCAGCGTCGCAAGCGAATTGGCGTGGCTGTTGACCGCCGATTCCGGGCGGCCCTGTTCGATCAAATCAATGAACTCCGCGATTTCGTAATAGTAACGGTCCCGGTCCGGCTCCACGCCGACCGATTCGCCGACAGCCTCCGGGCCGCGGCCCGAAGCGGCGCCTCGGCGCGGGAAACGGGTCACACGGCGTATGTCGTGGATCGTGTCCAGCAGCAGCGTGCCCTCCTCCCCTTCGATCTCGGAGGGAAGGCGCGAATCGGCGATCTTGGAGTAGAGCACCGTGGCGTTCATCCCCTCGTAACGGAAATTGACGGCGCCCTGACCGTCCGCCCCCGAAGAGAGCACGACACCCTGCGCATCGACGGCCTGCGGCCGCCCGAAAAGCGCGACCATCGGGTAAACCGTATAGACGCCGATGTCCATCATGGCGCCGTTGGAAAGCGAAGGATCGAAGGCGTTGAGCACGACGCCCTCCCTGAACTTGTCATAGCGCGAGGAGTACTGGCAGTAGCTGGCGAAGTAGCGGCGGATCGTTCCCAGCCGGGGCAGCTGCTCGCGCACGATCCGGAAATTGGGATTGAGCGTCGCAATCATGGCCTCCATCAGCACGACGCCGTATCTGCGCGCGGCTTCGATCATCGCACGGGCTTCACGCGCATTGGAGGCCAGCGGCTTCTCGCACAGCACGTGTTTGCCGCAGCTCATGCAGAGGATGCTCTGCGACGCATGCAGGGCGTTGGGCGAGGCGATATAGACGGCATCGACGAGCGGACTGCGGGCCATCTCTTCGAGCGAGGTGAACGTATGCGGAATCCCGTGCTTCGCGGCGAAGGCATCGGCCGTAGCCTGATTGCGCGAACAGATCGCCGCCGCCTCGAAGCGCGGGTCCTGCCGGGCGCCGGCAAGCACCCAGTCGGCGATAAAGCCCGTACCGACCATTCCGAAACGAATCTTTCCTTTCATACCTATGCTGTCAATATATTGTTATAGAGTACGTTCGTAAATCCGGGACTCCGCACCCCACGGGTGATAGCCCTGTCCGAGATAACGGAAGCCCCACTTTTCGTACAGCCCGGCGTGATCGGTGCTGAGGTAGAGCTTGCCGAATCCTGCGCGGCGGGCGTCTTCGGCCGCACGGTCGAGCAGCAGCCGTCCGTAGGCGTGTCCGCGCAGACGCTCCTCGACATAGAGGGCGCAGGCCCACGGCCACAGGTCCATGCGGCTGATAAAGTCGTTGGCGATCAACCCTGCACAACCGACCGGCTCGCTGCCCGACATCAGCAGGTACCACTGCGGAAGCGGACCTGCGGCGCTGACAGCGTGGCGGATGCAGTCCTCATAAAGAACGGGCCGCACTTCGGGCCAACAGGCCGAAATATAGCCGATCGCGGTATCCGCGAATTCGGGGTGCTCCCTGACGGAGACGATTCTCATGGTCGGACGGTTATTTCGCCGTGATGCGTTTCACGGCGGCGGCGACTGCGGCATAGAGCGCAGGCAGGTCCACGCCCGCCACACGGCGGTTTTCGACCACGATGCGGCCGTCGACCATGACCGTATCGACATCCGACGCCTTGCCGCAGTAGACGATATTCGACACCAGATCGTGAACGGGCTGCAAATGGGGTTTCTGAAGGTCCACGACGATCAGGTCGGCCAATGCGCCCTCGCGGACCACGCCCAGTTCGCCTTCGGCGTAGCCCAAAGCGCGGGCGCCGTTGACCGTCGCCAGCTTCAGCGCTTCATAGGCCGGGAGCGCGACGGGGTCGCCCGTGGCGGATTTCTGCAGGAAAGCCGCCGTGCGCACCTCCTCGAACATGTCGAGGTCGTTGTTGGAGCAGGTGCCGTCGGTGCCGATGGTCACCAGCGCACCCGCGGCGCGCATCCGCTCGACGGGCGCCACGCCGCTCGAAATCTTCATGTTGCTCTGCGGGTTGTGCGACACGGCCACGCTGCGCGCGGCCAGCGTCGCAATGTCGGTGTCGGTCAAATGGATGCAGTGTGCGCCGATGGTGCGGGCGTCGAGCATGCCCAGCGCATCGAGGTGTTCGACGGGCGTCATGCCGTATTTCTCGCGCACGATGCGCACCTCGTCCTGCGTCTCGGCGATATGGGTCATCAGGTGCAGTCCGTACCGCTCGGCCGTCTCTTTGCCGCGCCGCAGGTTTTCGGGCGACACGGTGTAGGGCGAATGGGGCGCGAGGGCGATCCGGACCCGGTCGCAGCCGGCGGCGAGTTCCACCGCCTGCCCCACTTCGGGAAGCACCTCTTCGACGTTGCTGTCAAAATAGTTGCAGCCCAGCATCGCGCGGATGCCCAGCCGCTCGGCCACTTCGACGCAGCGGTTCTCGTGGTAATACATATCCACGAACGAGGTCACGCCGCCCAACAGCATCTCGACAATGCCGAGAGTCATTCCCAACGCCACGTCGTCGGCCGTCTGCCGCGCTTCGAACGGCCAGATATAGTCGTGAAGCCACTCCATCAGGGCGATATCGTCGGCATAACTGCGCTGCAGCGTCATGGCGGCGTGGCAGTGAGTATTGACAAGCCCCGGCATCACAAGCCGGCCCGTGCAGTCGATGATCCGCGCGTCGGGATGCGCGGCACGGAATGCGTCGGCTTCGGAAGCGGACGCCGTGACCAGCGCGATGCGGCTGCCCGCGACGCCCACGAAACCCGTAAAGGTTTTGGGAGCGCCTTCGTCCGCCGTCATCGGCAGGATCGTTGCGTTGGAAAAAAGAATTGCCATAAATAGCGTAGTTACTTTATTGTAGTGTATGTATTATTCGGCCCGCGGATCGACTCCGACGGTCGTTGCCGCCGCCAAAGGCGGCGTTTGCAAGTCTGTTCCCTGAATCCCCTCCTCGGAGAAGACTTCCCGCATGCGGGCGGATTGCGGGCGGAAACTTCAGCCCCCCCCGAAACCGTCAAGCCCCCGGAAACCCGAAAACCCGGCCCCGGAAACCTGAAACCACCAGTCCCCGGAAAGGCTATCCTACTTATCTTTCTTATACTTTATCTTCACCTCCCCGGTCTTGACCTTGCGGGGTCCCGGATCGATCGAGTTGCCCTGCACGGTGATTACGTCGCGGCCGTCCACCGAATTCGAGTAAATCTGAATCACCTTGTTGAAGACGCCCGGTTCGCTCTTGTGGGGTTCGTAGATGATGCTGATGGTTCCGCTCTCGCCCGGAGCGACCGGCCGTTTGGAGTACGACGCCTTGAGACACGAACACGAGGAGATGACGCGCGTCACGACCAGCGGCACCGTGCCGTCGTTGGTGAAGGTGAAACTATTCTTGCCGAACGAATCAGCTTTGCTCCTCAGCCACAATCTTCTATGGTTATCATTGACCAGCACACCGGATATGTCAAAGCTCTGGTCGGAGGACGTGGTGAAAAGACTGCCAGTCTTACTCTGAACCGGGCAACCGACACCTACCGCCAGCCTGGTTCTACTTTCAAACCACTGGCTGTTTACGGACCTGCTATCAATGATCTGGGACTTACTCTGGCAGACACTTATGTGGATCAGGCTATCACTTATGAGAATACAAACCGCCCGGTTAAAAATGCCTACAGCGGTTATCGCGGTACCATGACGATCCGTGATGCTCTCAAGTATTCCTGTAATACCATTGCCGTACAGTGCTTCCGTGATGTGACCCCACGACTTGGATATACGTATCTGAAAGATCTGGGGTTCGAAAAAGTTACCGATCACGAAGTAATCAACGGTCAGGTTTTCGATGACGCCAGAGAACCTACTGCCCTGGGCGGTATCACCAACGGTGTTTCCACATTGGAACTGACTGCTGCCTACGCTGCAATCGCTAACGGTGGTACTTACACTAAACCGGTATTTTATACCAAGATTCTGGATCAGAACGGGGATGTGATACTGGAAAACAAACCAAAAACAACCGAAGTCTTCCGTGAAAGCACCGCTTATCTGCTCACAAGTGCTCTCGAAAGTGTTGTCAACGATGAGGGTGGTACCGGTAACGGTCTGAAACTGGATAATATGCCGGTAGCAGGTAAGACAGGTACAACTTCTGCAACCCGTGACGTGTGGTTTGCAGGTTTTACACCATATTACACCTGTGCCGTATGGGCAGGTTATGACACCAACGAATTTCTGGAAGATGACTGTAAATCTTTCCATAAAAACTTGTGGAAAAAGGTTATGGGCCGGATTCATGCGGATCTTCCTTATGTGGATTTCGAGATTCCTTCTACTGTAAAGCAGGCTACGATCTGTACCTCCAGCGGACTGCTGGCAGGTTCCGGATGCCCGACCCGTACAGAATATTTTGAAACTTCTACAATTCCTACTGTACGGTGTACCCGCCATTATGTGGCTCCTACACCACCTCCATTGCCCTCACCGGAAGCAAGTCCTTCCGACTCTGAGAGCAATACAGATGGTGATACCACTAGCGGAGAAACCACAGATTCTGCGACCGGAGACGGCACAGCAACCGATGCCGGTGCTGGCGCAACACCGTCGGATACCGGTGGCACCGGTGCTGCACCACCGGATGCTTCTGCTCCGGCTGCAGGCGGTGATCCTGCCACTCCGGATACCGGCGGACAGGATGCAGCTCCGGCCACCTGACAGATCCACATAACAGATGGAATCATAATTGGTCCACCGGACCGGTTATCGCGATACAATGCAACAAAAAAGAACGGATACAATACCATGTTTTTCATGGATTTGTATCCGTTCTTTTTGTTATTCAGACGTAACTGTTCAGTACCTTCACAGTTACGTGGCTACTGAATAGTTACATTCAGACAACGATTTCATCTCATTGTTTGTTCTTATTTTCATCTAAGCGACTACCAGTTTTGCAGCTCCGTAGATTCCGGCATCGTTGTCCAGTTTTGCCAGAACGATCGGAGTGTCTTTGCAGCTGATGAAAGCGTGTTCTTTGTAGTAGCCTGCCACTGCATCTATCAGAGGCTGACCTGCTTTGGATACACCACCACCAATGACGATTACTTCCGGGTCAACTACACAGGTAAAAATAGCCAGTGCGGTTCCCAGATACTCGGCAAATTTATCTACAATCTGTTTTGCAACACTGTCGCCTTCTTTATATGCGTCAAAGATGGTTTTTGCACTGAAATTATCCAGATGCAGTTTTGTCTCAGCAGTATTTTCTGCCATAATTTTTTTACCGATTCTTACGATACCGGTAGCAGAAGCCATCTGTTCCAGACAGCCTTTATTTCCACAGTTACAGCTTTCGGTTTCTTCCGGTTCCACACAGGCATGTCCGATTTCTCCACCTGCCCCATGTGCTCCGGTAACAATCTTGCCATCCACAATAATACCGCCGCCGACGCCGGTTCCCAGTGTAGCCATAATCAGGTTCTTTGTACCTTCTCCACCGCCTTTCCACATCTCACCAAGAGCTGCAACGTTAGCATCATTTCCTACTTTTACCGGAATCTGATCCAGCAGTTTTTCCAGATCATCTGCCAGCATGGTATATCCCCAGTGCAGATTAACTGCCACCTGTACTTCTCTTTCTTTTACAACCGGTCCCGGAACACCTACACCCACACCGGTAACTTCTGTTTTTTCAATTCCTTTTTCTTCCATTTTTTTCAGGATCGTTTCTGCTACATCCGGAAGGATTGCTTTTCCATTTTCTTCTGTACGGGTTTTGATCTCCCATTTTTCCAGAAGTACACCTTCTGTTGTAAATAATCCGCATTTGACGGTTGTTCCTCCGATATCAATTCCAAAACAATAACTCATCTTTTTAGTCCTCCTTCTTTTTTGCCAGGTTCGCCTGTACACGGTTATACAGTTCCTGTGCCGCATTATATCCCATCTTTTTCTGACGGTGGTTGACTGCCGCAGATTCCACGATAACAGCCAGATTTCGACCCGGACGGATCGGCAGAGAATGGCACACCACTTTATTGCCAAGGATCTCTGTATATTCTTCTTTCAGTCCCAGACGGTCGTATTCTTTATCCCGGCTCCATTCTTCCAGTTTGATGACCAGATCGATGGACTGGGTATTTTTTACACTTTCCACACCAAACAGCGTCTTCACATCAATGATACCGATACCACGCAGTTCAATAAAATGCCGGGTGATATCCGGTGCAGTTCCCACCAGTTCCACATCACTGACTTTGCTGATCTCCACCACATCATCACTTACCAGACGATGACCGCGTTTGATCAGCTCCAGAGCTGCTTCACTCTTACCGATACCGCTCTCACCCATGATAAGAACACCTTCGCCATATACATCCACCAGTACACCATGAATGGAGATACACGGTGCCAGCTGTACATTCAGCCAGCGGATAATCTCTGCCATGAAATTGGATGTGGTTTTTTCTGTTACAAGAATCGGCACATTGTACTTTCTTCCCATATCCAGCATATCTTCATCCGGTTCCGTCATCGTCGTAAAGATCACACAGGGAATCTGTTTGGATACAAAATTCTCAAAACTGCGTTTTCTCTCTTCCGGATTCAGGTGCATCAAATAAGTATACTCTACATAACCGATAATCTGTACACGTTCAGAGGCAAAATGTTCAAAATATCCTGTCAGCTGAAGGGCCGGTCTGTTGATATCCGGAAGAGTGATGCGTACATGCTCCATGTCCACTTCCGGCGTAAGATTCTTCAGGTTCATTTCTTGAACCAGTTTGGTCAGTTTTACAGCCTTCATATCTCGCTCTCCTTTTTCAAAACTTTATAAATATCTTATCACATGAAACCTCAAACTGCAAGAAATCAACCATCAAGAATGAAAAAATTGGTACACTTTTTGTGCAGACTGCCGATTCATCGACGGAACATTGCCAAGTTCCTCTTCACTTGCCACTCGGATCTCCTCGATGGATTTGAAATATTTCATCAGTGCCTTTCTCCGTGTCGGCCCGATACCCTCAATATCATCCAGAATCGAATGGATCTGTCCCTTGCTTCGAAGCAGACGGTGATATTCAATAGCGAACCGATGCACTTCATCCTGGATCCTCGTGATCAGTTTAAACCCCTCACTGGTGTGACTGATAGGAATCTCATGCTCCTGATAGTACAGCCCCCTTGTCCGGTGATTGTCATCTTTGACCATACCGCATACCGGAATCGTAAGCCCGAGTTCCGCCAGTACCTGTTCTGCCACATGCACCTGTCCCTTTCCACCATCCATCAGGATCAGGTCTGGGAACTGACTGAAACCACTGAATTCCTCTTCTTCTTTGTCTTTTTGTTCCTCAATTCCTCTCCGGAACCGCCTTGTCAGCACTTCTTCCATGCTGGCGTAATCGTCCGGTCCCTGTACAGATTTGATCTTAAACTTGCGATAATCGTTTCTTTTCGGTTTTCCTTTTTCATAAACCACCATGGAACCTACCGACTCAAATCCGCTGATGTTGGAGATATCATAGGACTCTACCCGCTGCAGACTGTCCAGTTCCAGAAGATCGCAGATTTCTTTCATAGCTCCGATTGTTCTTCCCTCTTCCCGTTTCAGTTTCTCCTTATCCTGGGTCAGTACCATTCGTGCATTCCTTGCTGCCAGTTCCACCAGTTTCTCTTTCGTTCCCTTTTTTGGCACCCTGATATGCACTTTCTGTCCACGTTTTTTACTGAGCCACTCCTCCAGCACTTCAATCTCATCAATATCTCTTTGCAGCATCAGCTCTTTTGGGATAAACGGTGTCCCTGCATAGAACTGTTTCACAAAATTCAGAAGAATCTGCGATGGTGTGGCATCTGCTGCGATCCGCAGATAGAAATGATCTCTTCCGATCATTTTACCTTCCCGGATAAAAAACACCTGTACTACTGCATCTTCTTCATCCATCGCCATCGCGATCACATCCTTATCCTCTCCCTGACTTCCGGTGATCTTCTGACGCTCACCGATCTTCTGTACACTCTGCATCAGATCCCGATATTCCCCGGCCTCCTCAAAACGCAGCTCTTCTGATGCCGCAAGCATCTTCTCTTCGAGTTCTTTTAACAGTTTTTTATAATCCCCGTTCAAAAAATCCAGCACCCCCTCAATCTGCTTCTGATACTCCTCTTGGGAAATATACCCCTGACACGGTGCCTTACACTGTTTGATGTGATAATACAGGCAGGGGCGCTCCTTGCCGATATCCCGTGGCAGATTCCGGTTGCAGGTACGGACATGGTAGAGCTTGCGGATCAGCTCCATCGAATCCTTGACCGCATTGGAACTGGTGTACGGTCCGAAATATTTTGCTTTGTCCTTTTTCATCTGCCGCACAAACAGTACCCGTGGATATTCCTCATTAACCGTCACTTTCAGATACGGATAAGTTTTGTCGTCCTTGAGCATCGTGTTGTACTTCGGCCGGTGTTCCTTGATCAGGTTACACTCCAGCACCAGAGCCTCCAGCTCGGAATCTGTGATGATGTATTCAAACCGGGCGATCTGCTGCACCATCTGTTCTTTCTTGATTCCAAGATTTCTGCTGCTTTGAAAATACTGCCGAACCCGGTTCTTCAGACTGATGGCTTTTCCCACATAGATGATCGTATCTTTCGCATCGTGCATAATGTAAACTCCCGGTTTTCCCGGCAGTTTTTTCAGTTCTTCCTGTATATCAAACATAACCCCTGTTTTCCCTTCTTTCCTATGTTCTTCAGATCTCTGTTTTTGAAAAAAGGAAAATGGCGCAGTCTCCTGTTCCATTTTCCTTTCTCTTTGCCTGCCTTCCGGCAGATATTTCTTTTATTCCTGTATCGGAGATTCCTGTGAATCTTCCTTCACCGGCTCCTGTGCTTTCTTTTCTTCTGGTGTATCGCTGACAGGATCCGCAGTTACTTCTTCCTCCTGCAATGCGGTTTTTGTCATCGGTTCCGCATCCGGTGTTTCCTGTGTTGCTTCCACTGCTGTTTCTGCGGGTTCCGGTTCTTTTCCCTCTATACCTTCTGCTTCATGGAAAATCTCCATGAATTCTTTTCCGGTGATCGTCTCGCGTTCGATCAGGAATGCGGCTATCTTGTCCAGTGTTTTCCTGTGTTCGCAAAGCATCTGTTTTGCCTGCTCGTAAGACTCTTTCAGCATCTTCATCACTTCGTGATCAATCTCAGTTGCTGTTGCATCGCCACAGTTCAGAGTTGCACGGCCGTTCAGATACTCATGCTCCACACTCGCCAGTCCCATCAGTCCGAACTTTTCAGACATGCCGTACTGGGTGATCATCGCTTTCGCAATCTGCGTAGCTTTTTCAATATCATTAGATGCTCCGGTTGTTACATTCCCGAATACCACTTCTTCTGCTGCACGACCACCAAGGAGACCTACCAGCATCGCTTCCAGCTCCGCTTTGGTATTCAGATATTTTTCTTCTTCCGGTACCTGCATGACATATCCGAGTGCTCCCATGGTCCGCGGTACAATCGTAATCTTCTGCACAGGCTCCGCATCCTTCTGCAGTGCACTTACCAGTGCATGACCAACCTCATGGTAAGAAACGATCCGACGTTCTTCCTGACTGAGAATACGATCCTTCTTTTCTTTACCGACCAGGACAACTTCCACTGCTTCATAGAGATCTTTCTGAGAAACGGCTTTTCTTCCGTTCTTTACAGCAAGAATGGCTGCCTCATTGATCATATTGGCAAGATCAGATCCCACTGCTCCGGAAGTTGCCAGTGCAATTGCATCCAAATCCACGGTTTCATCCAGTGACACATCTTTTGCATGCACTTTCAGGATATTGACACGTCCTTTCAGATCCGGACGTTCCACAATAACCCGACGGTCAAAACGACCCGGACGAAGCAGTGCCGGATCCAGAATCTCCGGACGATTGGTCGCCGCCAGGATCAGAATACCCTTGGATGAATCAAAACCATCCATCTCCGCAAGCAGCTGGTTCAGTGTCTGTTCCCGTTCATCGTTACCGCCACCATACCGGCTGTCACGGCTTTTACCAATTGCATCAATCTCATCAATAAAAATAATACACGGTGCGTTCTTCTTAGCTTCTTCAAACAAATCACGGACACGAGAAGCACCCACACCGACAAACATCTCCACAAAATCAGACCCTGACAAAGAAAAGAATGGTACATGTGCCTCTCCGGCAACTGCTTTGGCCAACAGAGTTTTTCCTGTTCCCGGAGGTCCTACAAGAAGGGCTCCTTTTGGCAGTTTTGCACCGATTGTCGTGTATTTTCCCGGATTATGCAGGAAATCCACCACTTCCTGCAAGGATTCTTTTGCTTCATTCTCACCGGCTACGTCTTTGAACGTAACACCAGTTTCTTGCTGTACATAGGCTTTGGCTTTGCTTTTTCCAACCCCCATCATTCCGCCGCCTTTGTTCATCTTTCTCATCAACCAGTTCATCAGGATAATCAGGAATACAAAGGGTACCAGCAGACTTAAAATAGTATAGATGATCGATCCGGTTGGGTCTGGCTGGATCTCATTAAAAGTGATCTTATTTCCGGTTTTCTGTTCTGCCTCCAGAAGCCTCGCTGTCAATGTTGTGCTGTCTTCCATCGCAGTGGTAGAATATTCAAATTCCACACCCTCCACTTTCTGTTCCCTTGGAACAATGGTCAGCACACCACTTTGCAGTTCTACTGATTTGACTTCTCCTTTATCCAGCATCTCCAGAAATTTATCATAAGTGATTTCTTTCGATGTGGAACTTTGTAAAATATTGCTGAACACTGTCCAGATCAGCAGGGTTGCCAGTACACAGATCAGCAGCACCAGCAGAGATGATTTATTCTTTGGGCCTCCGGGTCCACCATTTCCATTCGGTCCCTGTCCGTTCGGCCCCTGATCGTTATAATTATTCGGTCTTTGGTCCATAATTTCCTCCTTTTAATACCTACATTATTATAAAGATTTCTTCCCGATAAATCAACTCTTTTCCCCCTTTCGTCATCGAATTTTCAAATTACTGTTTTTTTTTCATTTCTGTATAGCATTTCTCGTCTCTTTTGTAGTATACTAGAGAATGTATTTTTTAACTGTCCGATAGGCGGTGTTTATAAAAGACACAGAACAGTTACGTTATTTTATTTTTTATACAGGAGGACAAGGTTAGATGAAAATCGGATTTGATAATCAAAAATATTTATCCATGCAGTCTGAACACATCCGGGAACGTATCAATCAGTTTGACAACAAACTCTACCTAGAGTTTGGAGGAAAACTTTTTGATGATTATCACGCATCCCGTGTGCTGCCCGGTTTTGCTCCGGACAGCAAACTACAGATGCTGATGCAGCTTTCTGACCAGGCAGAAATCGTTGTTGTTATAAGTGCCGGAGATATCGAAAAAAACAAAGTTCGTGGAGATCTCGGTATCACCTATGATCTGGATGTACTGCGATTGATCGAAGCATTTCGCGGAAAAGGTCTGTATGTGGGAAGCGTTGCGATCACCCAGTACACCGGTCAGAAAAGCGCAGATGCCTTCAAAAAGAAACTGGAGAACTTAGATATCCCGGTATACATTCTTTATTCCATTGACGGATATCCAAATAATGTTTCTCATATTGTCAGTGACGAAGGCTATGGAAAGAATGATTACATCAAAACCACTCGTCCTCTGGTTGTTATCACAGCTCCGGGGCCTGGAAGCGGAAAGATGGCTACCTGCCTGTCTCAGCTGTACCATGAGCAGAAACGTGGTGTTCGTGCCGGTTATGCGAAGTTTGAGACATTCCCGATCTGGAATATCCCGTTGAAGCATCCGGTTAATCTGGCATACGAAGCTGCCACTGCTGATCTGAACGATGTCAATATGATCGACCCGTTCCATCTGGAAGCTTACGGAGAAACTACAGTCAATTACAATCGTGATGTGGAAATCTTCCCGGTACTGGAAGCCATGTTTGAACGGATTTTCGGTGAATGCCCTTACAAATCTCCGACAGACATGGGGGTCAATATGGCTGGAAATTGTATCATCGATGATGAGGTATGCCAGGAGGCTTCCCGTCAGGAAATCATCCGCCGGTATTATCAGGCAAAGACCGGACTGGTAGATGGTTCCAAAAAAGAAGACGAAGTCTTCAAGCTGGAACTGCTGATGAAGCAGGCACATATCACACCACAGGATCGTAAGGTTGTCAGTGCTGCCCTGAATCGCGCAGAACAGACCGGTGCACCGGCTGCTGCCATGGAATTGCCCGACGGTAAAATCATCACCGGAAAGACCTCTGATCTGCTGGGATCCTCTGCCGCTCTTCTTTTGAACGCACTGAAAGAGCTGGCTGGCATCTCCCATGAAACACATATTCTTTCCCCTGCTGCCATCGAACCGATCCAGATTTTGAAAACTTCTTATCTGGGAAGCCGCAACCCGAGACTGCACACCGATGAGATCCTGATCGCGCTCTCCAGCAGTACTGCTCTGAACCCGGCTGCTCAGAAAGCACTGGAACAGATCCCGAACCTGAAAGGCTGTCAGGTACACACAAGTGTGATGTTGTCTCAGGTTGATATCCAGACCTTCAAACGTCTCGGTATCCAGCTGACCTGCGAACCGATTTACGAACACAAATCAATTCTTCATAATGCATAATTGATTTGCAACGCAACGAGATAAAATACGCTTTGCGAATTTGGCTCGTTGCTCGCGTAAATTTAAAAATAGCCCCGGATTTCACGCTGTATGAAATCCGGGGCTATATGTTTTTTATTTATACTTCATTTCCCGTAACTTTCCAGTATCTTCCCGGTTACGGGATACCTGCCGAGCAGCTATTATTTTTCGGTTGCATATCCATCCGGGTTCTGGCTCTGCCATCTCCAGGAATCCTGACACATCTCTTCGATGCCGTACTGAGCTTCCCATCCCAACTCTTCTTTTGCTTTGGTAGGATCGCAGTAGCACATGGCGATGTCACCTGCACGTCTCGGTTTGATCTGGTATTTTACTTCATGACCGCATGCCTTTTCAAATGCATGAACCACATCCAGTACACTGTAACCATGTCCTGTTCCCAGGTTGTATACACGAACTTCCGGTTTTTCTTCCAGTTTTTTCAATGCTTTTACATGACCTACAGCCAGGTCTACTACATGGATGTAATCACGTACACCGGTTCCATCCGGTGTATCATAATCGTCACCGAATACACCAAGACACTCTAATTTTCCGATTGCAACCTGTGCTACATATGGAAGCAGGTTGTTCGGGATACCCTTTGGATCTTCTCCGATCAGACCACTCTTATGTGCACCAATTGGGTTGAAGTAACGAAGCAGGATCACATTCCATTCTGGATCTGCAAACTGGATATCTGTCAGGATCTGCTCTAACATACTCTTTGTCCAGCCATATGGATTTGTGCAGGTTCCTTTCGGGCACTCCTCTGTGATTGGGATCATGGCCGGATCACCGTATACGGTTGCGGAAGAACTGAAGATAATGTTCTTGCAGCCATGGTTACGCATAACGTCTGTCAACACAAGTGTTCCACCGATGTTGTTCTGATAATACTCGATCGGTTTTGCAACTGACTCACCTACTGCTTTTAATCCAGCGAAGTGAATAACAGCGTCAAATGTATTTTCATCAAAAACTTTATTCATAGCATCTCTGTCAAGAATATCTACCTCATAGAATTTCAGTGTTTTTCCGGTAATCTCCTGTACACGGTCCAGGGCTTTCTTACTGGAATTGTACAGATTATCTACTACAGTTACTTCATAGCCTGCGTTTAACAGTTCCACACATGTATGGCTGCCGATATAGCCGGCGCCTCCGGTTACTAAAATATGCATATCTTTACCTCCTAAATTTATGCAAGTCAGACTTCTTCTTTTTAGGCATAAAACATCTATTCATGCGCCCTTCTTGAACAAAGTTCAAGAAGCATCCCTCACTCAAAGAGTTCGTTCAAATCTGACCATTTCTGAACAATTATAATTTTATAAAACTG
>ERZ857785.2741-NODE-2741-length-14560-cov-8.731817_pt1 | contig 14560 bp, 12 predicted proteins | sample MGYA00519763_ERZ857785 | MGnify/ENA primary metagenome ERZ857785 (study PRJEB31778, sample SAMEA3449365) | human gut metagenome | biome: human gut; feature: human-associated habitat; material: faeces | place: United Kingdom | collected 2010/2012 ... | reverse complement strand
AGCGGTATCTCAAAGAACACCAGCGGGATTTTATGCCGGAGGACACCAAAGCCGGGATGATACAGGCGTATCTTGATAAGTACACCGGGAGCATGGTCTGTTCCAAGCAGCTCTACAAGGAAGCCTTAAACCATGCCTTTGACGAGCCGAAGCAATGGGAAATCCGGGAAATCAACGAGATTATGAACCAGTGCATTTCCGGCTGGCGGTACTTCCCGAACCCAAGAATGTTTTCCGAATATGGCAGACAAAAGGGCTGGGAGCGTGAAAACCCGGCAACGGACTCCGGCAACCCGTCTGAAAAAACGATGGACGGTTTTGTGGAGGTCACAGAACAGATGGAGCTTCCATTCTGAAAATGACAGCCCGTTGCACCCCCTGTTGCTATCCCGTTGCCGAGCCGGTTGCCGGGGAAAATCCCTTATTTCCGGGCTTTTCTCCCCTATGACAACCAAAACAACAGAAAAATAAAAGAAAAGTATAAATAGTGATTATTATCACGCTTGGGAGCCACCGTTCTCACACTTGAGAGCCACCGAAATCTGCTGTATTATCACGCTTGAGAGCCACCACTACATATAGTAGTAACAATCATGCTTGTTGATACGGCATTACAGCCTCCTTTAAACTGTATTTCATGAAGGATTTTATCTTTCAAATACAGTTTAAGGAGGTTTTCTTTATGTTTAAGAAAACAAGAGTGAGGCAGATAATAGAACTGCTTCAAAAGAATCTGAGTGACAGGGAGATTTCCAATGCACTTGGCGTCTCCCGGAATTCCGTTGCGCGAATCAGGCAGTCTTCGGATGATTGCAGCAGGGAATGGGATGAACTTCTCATGATGACTGATGATGAATTGTATCTTTTCTTTTATCCCGATAAGTTCAAGCCCAAAAACAGTTATGCTCCGGTTGATTATGCATATGTTCACAGTGAACTTGGCAAGGTTGGTGTTACCGAGGTACTTCTTTGGGAGGAATACTGTGAAAAATGTAAGAAGGAAGGTGTAAAAGCCTGTTCTTATCCTACTTTTGCCAGAGGTTATAAAAGGTATACTGTCAGCAGGAACTATACCAGCCATGTAGAACATAAACCGGGTGTTACACTTGAGGTAGACTGGTCAGGTCCGACGATGAGTTATATTGACCCGGACAGGAATACAGAATGTACAGCATATCTCTTTGTTGCAACATTTCCCTACAGTCAGTATACATACGTTGAAGCCACGGCATCCATGAATCAGTCAGACTGGTTATACTGTAATGTGCATATGCTTGAATTCTTTGAAGGTTCTCCTGTGAAGATCGTATGTGATAACCTGAAGACCGGCGTTATCACTCATCCAAAGCATGGAGAAATTGTCTTAAATGATGCGTATTTATCTTTTGCCGAACACTACCAGGTCGCAATCATGCCGGCTGAAGTTAAAAAACCTAAACAGAAAGCGAGCGTTGAAGGTTCCGTAGGCAAGATAGCAAGAAAGATCATAGGCATGTTAAGAAATGAAACATTCCACTCTCTGGAAGCTTTAAATCGTGGCATAAAAGGAACTCTTGATAAGCTTAATTCCAAAGAATTTCAAAAAAGAAATGGAAGCAGAAAGATTATTTTTGAAACTGAAGAGAAACCTATGCTGAGGGCTTTGCCTCTGATACACTTTGAAATATGTGAGTGGTCTTATAACCATAAGGTTGGCGCGAACTCTCACATATGGTTTGATAAAGGGCAATACTCTGTTCCCAGTGATTTTCTGAACAAATACGTTGATGTAAGGTACAACGGTACAATGGTTTATATTTATTCGTCCCATAAACTGATTGCAAAACATAAACGTCTTCCATCCGGCATTAAAAATGGTAAGAGAACAGAAGCATCGCACCTTCCTTATCCACCGTATACTCCTGAAACCATAAGTTCAACCACTGCAAAAGCTGAAAAAATAGGCGTAAATACAAATACTGTGGTACACCGAATCTATGATAATGCAAAAATAAAAGAACAGGCCCTTATGGATGTCAAAGCAGTCCTTGATATAGCAGGCATATATGGGGAGGAAATGCTGGAAGAAGCCTGTAAAAAAGCTTTAAAGGATTTTTATATGATTACATATAATACACTTATCCCTTATGTAAAGGATATCTCCAAAAGCAGGAAAAATAAAACAAATCCCGGGGATACAAAAGAGCATGAACATGGAATCATACGGGGTGCAGATTATTACAGGAAGGATGGTATAAAGTAATGAATATAGAACTCAAAAAACGATTAACCGTATTGGAACTGGGGGATTTGGTATCGGTTATAGAGAACCAGGAGAAGGATGTGTCATTAGCAGACTTAAACTACAATGACAGATTAGAGAATCTTCTTACAGAACTTATAACAGAAAGACAAAACCGTCTGATTGCAAGGCTTATAAAAAATGCAGAGCTGAAGTATCCCAATGCAAGTCTTGAAACACTTGACTGCGGGGCAAGAGGAATAAGCAGGAATACGATTGCCAATCTGGCTTCCATGGGATTTGTAAGTGCTGCCACCAATCTCATTATTACAGGAGCAACAGGTGCAGGAAAAACGTATCTGTCATGTGTACTCGGAGTAGAGGCATGTAAACAGACTCTAAGAACCTGTTATATCAGAATGCCGGATATGCTGGGTCATTTTCAGAATCACAAGGATAATCTCAGAGAACAGGTCAGATATAGGAAAAGACTTGGGAACTATAAGGTGTTGATTATTGATGAATGGCTGAACTATAAAATCAATGAAAGGGAATCGAAGTTTATATACGAACTCATAGAACAGAGATGCGGCAATAACCCAACAATATTTGTAGGACAGTACGACGTGGAAGACTGGCATGAGAGACTGGGAGGCGGGACACAAGCAGATTCCATAATGGACAGAATCATTCATAACTCTTACACTATACCGACAACGGATAACAATCTGAGAAAGCTGTACGATTCCAAGAAAGCCAAAGCTGTAATCGACTTATTGGGATAAAAACATATATTTATGACAGCAATAGTATGGCTGCCATGGTGGTCATGCCATTTGTAATAATACTATATATAGTGTTTACGGGTGGCTCTCAAGCGTGATAATCATAGTGAAAACAGCGTGGCTCTCAAGTGTGAGAACGATGGCTCCCAAGCGTGATAATAATCATAAAGACAATGAATAAGAGCATCTACTACAATGTGGATCTGATTCATACGGCAATCTCTGAGGATGTAAAGGTTAGATTTCGATATTTTATGTGGAATGAAAACAAAAAGCAGGTTTACAGGCGGGGAGGAGCATATTATAGCGTGTCGCCCTGGGGATTGACATGGGATGACGAGAATTATTATCTTATCGGTTATGACGATGAGTATGAAAGCATTCGCTATTACCGGGTAGACAAGATGAAAAAAATAGTCCTTGCCGATGAAAAGCGAGAGGGGAGGGATAGCTTCAAGTCTCTGGACATGGCTGCGTACTCAAAAAAGCGTTTTGGAATGTTCGATGGTGATGAGACAGAAGTGGAGCTGTTATGTGAGAATCACATGGCGGGTGTCATCATAGACCGTTTTGGCAGGTCTACACCATTTTTAAAACAGGATGAGGATCATTTTATTGCAATCGTATCTGTGGCGGTAAGCATACAGTTTCTTGGCTGGATTATCGCTTTGGGAGACGGAGTGAAGATCGTAGGACCGGAATCTGTGGTGGAACAGATGAAAAATGAGGTGTATCGCCTGAATGAGACATATTTGGATTAGAGATTATATTGCATCGGAATAAGTTGATTCCGGTGCATTTTTAGATTATGGGCGATTTTACATATATCAAAAAAATGATTTTGAGTGGGATTGTTGCTGAATGTACGATGAATAGGGGCTTTACAGCACTTTTGAAAAAGTTTAGAAGAGTACGGACTTTGGGACACCCTCCAGTGTTATACTTATACCATAAAGAAATCATAAGGAATCTAATTGTATTTGTGGAGGTATTGATTATGCTGAAGCGTTTCCTGTTCTGGTTACGTAGAGATAGCAAAGCAAGAAACTGTAGAAGTTTATGTGTCACCTGCATCTACTATGATGCGTGCAGGAGTGACGGGCTTGGCAAGAAAGAATCCTGCTAGAGAGGATGGTGCAGTATGTTAAAGTTCATATGGTATATGGTTATGTTTCCGTTTTATCTGTTGGGATGGTGGTGTAAGGGGATATGGAAGTGTATTTGCTTCTGTCTTGGAGTGTGGGCGATTGACGTATTGTTTGATTGATGTATAAAGAATCAGGATTGGAGGGATTGAGATGAAAGAAGAATATGCCACGATAACAGGGATGAATCATTATTATGGACTTCAGCCATTCAAAGTAGGTAAGAAGCTCAAATGTATCAAGGAACCATCAAATCCGTATGATAGTGAAGCTATCAAGGTTGTGATAAAGGACATAGGCAAGGTGGGCTATGTGGCTAATTCGCCATTTACCAAGGCAACAGGCACTTTGGGAGCCAGTGGAATCAGAGGATATGTTAATAAGAAGTTCAAAGTCGAGGTCATGTTTATCACGAGCAGTAAGGTGATTTGCCGGGTGGTGGACGGGTTTAAGAGGAAGGGTAAGTTTGCCCAAAAAGCGTCTATGGCAGAGACGGAACTCACGAGACCGGAGAGGGAAGATGATGCAAATGTGGAGGCTGCTATTTTATCCAGTTGCGATAAAATGGCAAGAACTTGAAGATTTTTCTTTAGAAATTAGATGCTTTCCTTGTAATTATTTATCCGTGATGCTATAATAGAAATATCTGTAGTTTAGGATTAAGTGAGGTATCTTTATGGGAATTAGTTACAGGAAACTGTGGGTACTATTGGCTGAAAAGGAAATTAGCAAGCAGGAGTTTAGAGAAAATCTTGGTATAGCTTCTGGTACGATGACAAAGTTGAATAAAGGACAAGAAGTTGCTTTGTCAGTATTGCTACGGATATGTGAGTATTTTCATTGTGATATTGGGGATATTTGCGAGGTGGTAGAAAAACCAAATAAGATCTGAGGGAAAGACATGTTTGAAAGAATTTGCCCTAAATGCAATGTTCCTATGGTAGGGGACAGGTGTGTTAAGGAGACTTGTAGAAGTAAAACAGTTACTTCGAGTACAATATATTGGTGTGGAGAATGTAATATTCCTATTTTTGAGAAGTTATGTCCGATTTGTGGTTCTGAAGGAGTTTATAAAGCGACAGACATGAGACCTGTCTTTCCCGAAGAAAGACTTTTGATTGGAATATTAACCGAACGAGATAATCCGCTTCGGTTTATGGATAAATCTGTATGGTTTGGAAGTAATTCCTATATAGTAGATGGAGTTAAGACAAAGGTATCTATAACTAAGGCTAATAAGTTAAGTCTTGATGAAATAAAAGGGATATGTGAGTTGTACATTGAAAAAGAACCAGATATTGATTATAAACCGTTTGATGATAATATAGCGAGGTTTATAGAGGCAAACAAGAATAGATACAACTACATAACAGAGGAAGCGGTTACCTATATTCAGGGATATAGGAATAAGTATTCTATTGATGATATGCTGGTATCTTTCAGTGGTGGAAAGGATTCTACGGCAACTTCGCATTTGGTGTGTAGTGCATTGGGTACTAATAAAGTGTTGCACATTTTTGGAGATACTACATTGGAATTTCCGATGACCTTAGATTATAAGAAGAGGTTCAATAAAAATGAGGAGTCTAAGGGAATTAGGGTAATAACAGCAAAAAATCGTGAGAAAGATTTTGAAGAATTATGTCAAGTGGTAGGACCTCCTAGCAGGGTTATGAGATGGTGCTGCACTGTTTTTAAGACAGGAGCAATACAAAAAACCATCACATCAGCTTTCAAAGATAAAACTGATGTGCTTACATTCCAGGGTATTAGAAGAAATGAATCGGCAAGCAGAAGTAAATATGAAAGAGAAACAGAAAGTCCTAAAATTGCTAAACAGACTGTTGCATCACCGATAATAGATTGGTTAGATTTTGATGTTTGGTTATATATCCTTACAACTGGAATTGATTTTAATAATGCATATAGATTAGGTTATACAAGAGTAGGCTGTTGGTGCTGCCCTAACAATGGTGGCTGGTCGGAGTTTTTATCGAAGGTACATATGTATGAACAGTACATTCATTGGAGGGATGTGCTTGTTAGATTTGCAAAGCAAATAGGCAAACCGGATCCTGAAGATTATATTGATGAGGGTGGATGGAAAGCTCGTCAGGGCGGTAATGGACTTGAGGCCGCACAGAAATCAATAGTTTCCTTTGAGCCTTGTGCTACTGAGGATAACGCTTTTAATTATGAATTGCAAAGACCGATTTCAGAAGAACTGTATGAGTTGTTTAAGCCTTTCGGATACATAAATGCAGAATTAGGTAATAAAAGACTTGGAGAGGTTTATGTTCTAAGTAAAACTGGAAAAGTTATGCTGATTCTCCAAGGAAGGATTGGCTCGAATAAACTGAGAGTAACTATTAAGGATATTCATATTGCTGGTGCAAAAACGCTTTCTGTTGCAGAAGGAAAGATTAAATGCCAAATTACGAAGTATCAGATGTGTCTTGGCTGCAAAGCGTGTGAAGGGGTATGTATTCATGATGCCATTAGTGTTAAAGATGACGGAATGGGGAAAATTACATATAGTATAGATAATGATAAGTGTGTAAGATGTACTGCGTGTGTTGCACATTTTAATGCAGGATGTTATATGCGCAAGGTACTAGGTATTAAGAGAGGTAATTGATATGGGTAATGCAATAAGACTGCAAGGACATGAGAAATTTTCTATCAGAGATGGCTGGATTGGAAAGGCTTTGAAGAATATAGAAACATCCGATGAATGTGAATATTCAGATGTTTTTTTGAGAAAGGATGCTCCTGATATATTCGGCATTGGTAATAATATGGTTAAATCATTGAGATACTGGATGAAGGCAATAGGTCTATCTGAGGAAAAAAGTGGTACAGGGGTTAAATTAACACCGATTGGTTCGATGGTAAAGAGATATGATCCATACTTTGAGGATATTTTTTCTGCGTGGATAGCTCATTTTATGATAGCAACAAATTTTGAAGAAGCCACGACATGGTATTTGTTTTTTAATAATTTTGATGTGGTCGATTTTAGAAAAGATATTGTATTTGATAGTATGCAGAGAGAATTGTTGGGTTATGTTGATAGGTTTTCAGAAAAGTCCCTCCAAAATGATATCGATGTCTTGCTCAATATGTATAGTAAAGATAAGGAGATTATTGATCCAGAAGATAAAACGCTCTCGCCCTTTGCTCAACTTGGATTAATTAGATTTAAGGAAAGTGAATATACAAAGGAGCATCCGGATAAAAGAAAGATAAATGAATGGATAGTGCTGTTTTATTTGATGAGAAAATATAAAAATGGTGAATCTGTATCTATAAATGATCTGATTGAAGGAGAAGAAAGTATATCATCATTGTTTCAGTTGACTGCGACTCACATTAATGAGTTGTTGGACAAGTTGGATTCCAGAGGTTATATTAGAGTGAATCGGACGGCAGGACTTGATGTAATATATATAGAGACAGATATGACGCCAGAAGATGTTATGCGTGAATACTACGAAAATCATAGATAAGGTGACAAGATATGGAAAAATATTCTAAGTTAAGCGATTATATAAGCTTCAATATGAATTTTAAGACTTCTATCAATTTGTATTTGGATCTTAATAAAGCTGATAAGATTAAAAGTTATATACCTACTAAATCTTCACTAAGCGTGATGCGTGACTATTTAAGGTCGGTTTTAACAGATACTGAACAAGCTTCGTTATTAATAGGACCATATGGCAAGGGAAAGTCACACTTGTTTTTAGTCATGCTGGCTGTTATATCTATGCGCCGGAATGATGAAAATCATCAAATAATTATGAATCTTCAATCTATTGTGGATGATGGATCTGAAATAGGTAAAGAAGTTAGGAAACTTATAGAGAGAGTTTGGAATGAGTCTCCCATGCTCCCGGTTCTTATACAAAATATCGAGGGGGATTTAAGGCAGTCATTTTTATATGCATTAAATGAATCACTTAAAAGGAATGAATTAGAAGAGACTTTTCCTGATACTTATTTTTCCTATGCTGTCAAAAGAATAGATGAATGGAAAAGTGACTTTCCGGATACATATAGTATGTTTGTTTCAGAACTTGAATCACGAAACTTAAATATTAGTGATTTTAGGGTTAATATATCAACATTTTCACGTGAAGCACTAGATGTATTTATGGATATTTACCCTGTTATAACATCTGGAAGCACTTTTAACCCTATGGTCAATGAGGATGTGCTCCCGATTTATAAAAGCATAAGTGAAAAGTTGAAGGAATATCATGGATATTCCGGAATATATATTGTGTTTGATGAATTCAGTAAGTTTTTGGAAGGACAAGATGACAACAGGGTTAGTGGAAACATGAAGTTTCTGCAGGATATATGCGAACTGGCTTCAGATTCATCTAAGAGCAAAGTATATATAACAATGATAGCTCATAAGAGCATTAAGGAGTATGGCAAGTATATATCTAGAGAAATTATAAACGCTTTCACAGGTATCGAGGGGAGATTGGTGGAAAAATACTTCATTAATTCCTCTAAGAATAACTATGAATTGATAAAAGACGCTATTGTCAAAGATAGCAGTAAAGCAAACCTTATCCCTAATGCAGATATGTATTTTGGAGATAAGATTTGCGATATGTTTTATAAAGTTCCTTTTTTTAAAACTAATTTTACAAGGAGTGATTTTGAAGAGATTTTATTACAAGGTTGCTATCCGCTAAATCCTATAGGGGCTTACCTACTCTTAAATATTAGTGAAAAGGTTGCTCAGAATGAAAGGACATTGTTTACGTTTATCTCGAATGATGAACCTAAAAGTATGTTCAGATTTATCAAAAATCATAATGGTGAACTCCCTTGGATTGTAAGTGTTGAGTATATATATGATTATTTCTCAAATCTATTTAAGAAGGAAGTGGTGAATGAGTTAGTTCATAATGAATGGCTTAATGCAGAATATGCAATCTCGAAATGTGACAATGACGATCAGAAATCTATGGTAAAAACGTTGGCTTTATTTCTTATTGTTGATAAGTTTGATGAATTGCCGGCAACAGACAAACTCTTAGCTTTAGCAAGTGAAATGCCTGATGCTATAGATACAATAACTGAGCTAGAACATAAAGATATTATATATCGAAAAGGTGCTACTAACAGCTTTGTGTTTAAGACAAGAGCAGGAGCATCGTTGAAGAATGAAATAAAAAGACAGAGAGCTTTGCGGGGTAATCAAATAAATTATAATGAGGTGTTTGCCACCGTTGAACAGAAAAAATTTGTCTTGCCACAGAGGTATAATACGAATGTTTCTATGACACGTTATTTCAGATATGAATACATGAGCGTGGAGGATTTTCTTAATATAGAGCATGAAGAAAGCTTTTTTGATGATGGAGATTTTTGCGATGGCAAAGTAATTGCGTTGTTTAGTCTTGGGAAGATTGAACAGGATAAGGTGAAGAAACATTATAAGAGCCTTAACTCAAGGCGTATCGTGGTAGTGTGTCCCCAAATTGCCTTCAAGGGTGTAAAGCAGGCTTTAGATTTAGAAATTGTGTTGAGTCTAAATAATAGCAAATTTTCTGATGATAATGAGGTCCTGACAAGAGAGCTTCCTTTGCTGGAAGAAGACGTGAACTTGGACAGAAACTTGACAGAATGTATTCTTCAGAGGACTGTTTGATATTATATTTGACAATAAAAGGACAATTATGTAGGAAAAACCCTAAGAGCATTGATGAAGCTGTCAATCTAAGCTGTGAATATTTATATAACAAAACGCCTGAAATCAATAATGAAATGATAAACAGACGCAAGATAAATACTGCACAAACTAGAAAGTCACGAAATAATATTATAGATGCAGTAATCTTCCATAAGGATTCCGAGGAGTTTTATTCAGGAACTAATCAGGAAGCAACTATCTACAGATCATTGTTTGTGAATACTGGACTTAAGCAAGATACAGAATCAGCAAATTTTAGAGAAGTAATTAGAATTATTGAAGATTTTATTGATGATTCTTCCGGTAATAGACAGAAGTTTACTGAATTGGTAGAAAGGCTAACTTCTGCACCATATGGTGTTAGGCTTGGTGTGATTCCCTTGCTTTTTTCTTGGGTGTTAGCCAAGAGAAAAGAAGATGTTGTAATGTATTTTGCTGATAAAGAAGTTCAGATTAGCCCTGATATCATTGTTAATGCTATAGAAAATCCATATGACTATGAGTTGTTTGTTTCGCGAGAAGATGCTGAAAAAGAAAAATATATAGCAGAACTGAATAATCTGTTTGAAATCCAAAATGCTATGAATCTGGGAGACAATAGAATCAAGAATATCTCTGTATGTATTCAGAGATGGATTAGAGCTTTACCACAAGTGACACGAAATTTTAGCGATGTAGATGGGCTAGATTATTCTCCTGAAAGCATTGATTCTGTAAGAAAATTTAAGAATTTGATTCAGAAAATGGAGGTCAATCCTTATGAGTTGATTTTCGTTCAAATACCAGAAGTATTTGAGGCAGTTAACGATTATGAAAAAGCTTTTTCTTGTATTGATGAGGCGAAAACATTACTCGATGATTACTATGATTGGATTGTGCAGAAAGCGGTCAAAGGCACATATGATGTATTTACACATAATAAGAAAGATGACTTATATCATATTCTGAAAGGATGGTATGATGATCAAAGCGATAATTCAAAAAAGGATTTGCTTGATGGTAAAGGTACGAATTTTATGTCTTTTATTAACGCTTTAAGTTTATATAATGACAATGAAATTGTTATAAGGTTAGTCAAAGTGGTTACAGATGTTTATATTGACAACTGGAATATTGATGCATATGAGGATTATATAAGTGCATTATCTAAATGCAAAGAAAGTATTGAAAGTATTCGAGATGATTCTTCAGAGAGTAAAATTACTTTATCGTTTAAGAATCGTTACGGTGAGGATGTAGAGAAGAATATAGAATGGAGTCAATCAAGTGATGGAAGTGTTCTTAAAAACATTATAGAAGATGCTTTGGATGAATATTCTGACCTGAGTGTAAATGACAGAGTATGTATTTTGCTTGAGATGATTAACAAAATTGTAAATTAAGAGGTGAGGTATGATTTATTTGGATAACGCTGCTACGACATTTCCAAAGCCGGATAGTGTCTACGAGAAAATGGATGAATTTTCCAGGAATGGTGCTGTGAATGCAGGTCGAGGTTCATATACTCTAGCTCAAGATGCTATGCGTCTTATCGAGGAGACTAGAGATATGATAAGGACTAGGGTAAATCTCAAAAATGATGCAGATGTTATATTTTCTCCGTCCATTACTTTAGCGATGAATCAAGTAATCAATGGTATTAAATGGAGTCCTGGAGATGTGGTGTATGTTTCTCCCTATGAACATAATGCAGTCGCAAGAACATTAAATTATTGTCAGAAGAGAGAGGGAATTGAGATTCGAGAATTGCCTATAGATTCTGAGATTTTTGAAATTGATATTGATAAAATGAAATATGATTTCGCTAAGAATCATCCTAAAGCTATATTTTGTACACATATTAGTAATGTTACGGGGTATGTATTACCAGTTAAGGAGATTTTTGAAGAGGGAAAAAGGTATGATTCAATCAATGTGTTAGACTCGGCACAATCATTTGGGTTGTTAGAAATAGATGCAACAAATATGAGTGCTGATTTGATTGCGTTCACTGCTCACAAATCGTTATATGGTCCAATAGGAATTGCTGGTTTTATAAATGTTTCAGGAATAGACCTAAAAGAGGTGTTTGTTGGAGGTACCGGAAGTGATTCTTTGAACTTAGATATGCCACAAAATGGAGTTTTGAGGTATGAAGCGGGAAGTCTGAATATTGTTGCTATTGCTGGGTTGAATGAGGCGCTTAAAAATATAGATATAAAACGAGTGTATGACCATGCAAAGATGCTTACTGTTACTCTAAGGGATGGATTAGCAAATATTAAAGGAATTAGAGTTTTGACGCCTGGTGATTTGAATAAACATATCGGAATAGTTTCGTTTGTTGTTAAAGATATGAATTCAAATGATGTAGCGGACATATTGAATGAAGACTTTGATATAGCCGTTAGAGCCGGATATCATTGTGCTCCTTTTATACATAAGTACTTGAAGGACGAAAGTTCGCTAGGTACTGTGAGATTGGGGATAGGTCAGTTTAATACTATAGATGATATAAATACTTTTATTAAGTCTATCAAGGAGGTGTTAGCTGGATGAGTTTATATTATGACTATATGTATAAAATGTCTGTAACAGATTTACAAGGATATTTGGGAGAAGATATATATGATATGCTTGTGGAATGGTATCCTACAGGGGACATATCTATAACTAAGGAACGATTGGTAAAAATGATCAACTCCATATATGGAACATCAATATTGGAGAATAGAAATTTTAGAAAGGATATGCTTCTGACTTTAGACAAGGAATCTATTTATGACATTCGTGATAATTGTTTAAAAGGGAGAGAGGGAGAAGAAGAGGATCCATACAGAATAGTTGAAATTGTGAGCAAAAAGCCGTGGCACAAGAATTATATTTCTGAGTATTTGCTTAAATTGTGGGAGCTTCCTGAAAGTGTACTTGAAAAGGAATCAGTACAGGTTGAGGTGTGTCAAGACATAACCGCAGGAGAAAGGTTTTATGAGCTATTAGATTATCAATATTACATAAAACAAAGAGCACTTAATATTCTAAATTCAGGGAACATGCAGGAAAGAATGTTAATTCATATGCCTACTGGAACAGGTAAGACTAAAACTTCTATGCATATTATAACAAACTACATAGAATTTACTTTGAATAAAAAAGGGTTAATTATATGGGTTGCTCATACCACAGAACTTCTGCAACAAGCATATGACACTTTTGTTGATGTTTGGACTAATCTAGGGGAAGGAACAATAAGAACTTACAAAGTTTGGGGGAATTCTAATTTAGACATAAAAGGTGATAGTATAGAAGGTATTGCTTTTTGTGGTCTTTCCAAACTTATGTCTATGAAGACAAGTTCCCCTGAGTTGTTTGAAACATTACATAAGAATTGCAGGTTGGTGGTATTCGATGAGGCACATAAAGCGGCCGCAAAACAAACGCGGGATACGATAGAGGCGTTGTTAAGAATGCCACAAGGCTATGAAAATCGTGCACTATTAGGACTTCCTGCAACACCGGGAAGAAAGACGGGGATATCCGGTGATAATTTACTCCTGTCAAATATGTTCGGAAACAAGTTGATATATATTGATTCAAACATACTGAATCAGGTTAATTACGGGAGGTTAGGTGCTCTGAACAAAGTTGCAGAGACAAATATAATAAAGTATTTTCAGGAAAGAAGTATATTAGCGAAAATGGATATTGAAAGACTTAGCTATGAGCAAGAGTTTTCTGAAAGTGAACTAAGGATTCTTAGAAGTGAACTGATAGATTTAGGCTTTAATGATAAGGATTACTCTAAAGAACAACTAAATGTATTAGCGAAGAATAAGTCAAGAAACAAAGCTATTATGGTTAAGCTTAGAAGTTTGTATAGAGATGGTATTCCGACCATTGTATTTGCATGTTCTGTAAATCATGCAAAGATGCTTTCGGCAATGTTGACACTAAAAGAAATCCCAAATCGTTTGGTTACTGGTGACATGAATACAGCTGATCGAAAAAATGCCATTGAATCTTTTAAGAATAGAGAAAGTGATGTAAACATCATAATTAACTATGAGGTGCTAACAACAGGTTTTGATTCGAAGAATATCAGGTGTGTTTTTATCACTCGTCCAACAAAATCTGTCGTTTTATATAGCCAAATGCTAGGTAGGGGGCTAAGAGGACCGATGATGGGTGGGAACGAGAGGTGCACACTTGTTGATATAGATGATAACTTAGAAGCTTTTGATAATGAAACCGCATTTTCATACTTTGATGACTATTGGAAATAAAAGGAGGAACAGAAGATGGGCAAGAGTATAGTTGATATTCAGAACATGGGAGATGCTTTAAGGAATACTGGTTATAAGAATATTGAGAGTGCCGTTGCAGAAATTGTGGATAACTCTGTCGAAGCAAATGCAAATGATGTTTTTGTGATTATGAGTGAAGACATAAATCCTGTATCGGGAAGAAAACTGGTGAGTGAAATAGGTTTTCTCGATAATGGCGATGGTATGAGCACAGATATTCTTGGAAGTTGTCTTGGAATAGGGGCTACAACAAGGATGGCACGCAAAGGTATGGGGCGTTTCGGTGTTGGCTTGCCTCAAGCTTCTCTTCATGCTTGCCCTCGGCCTTAGGTTCGGTCTCAGGGGTCACGGTCTTTTCCGCTTCGGATGCGGCCGCAGTTTCTTTTTTATTTTCTGCTTTCCAGATATTG
>ERZ857785.2732-NODE-2732-length-14615-cov-3.827541_pt1 | contig 14615 bp, 10 predicted proteins | sample MGYA00519763_ERZ857785 | MGnify/ENA primary metagenome ERZ857785 (study PRJEB31778, sample SAMEA3449365) | human gut metagenome | biome: human gut; feature: human-associated habitat; material: faeces | place: United Kingdom | collected 2010/2012 ... | reverse complement strand
TCCAGTACCACCTCATCTTTAATTGAGAAGAAGTTGCTCAAACGAATTTCAAGTACCATTTTATTCTCCAAATTTGTAATTCTTTTGCAAATATAACAAATTAAATAACAAAATCATAATTCGGACAACTTTTTATAAATTAGAAGCAGCCTGGCTTTCAATCCAGTTTTTGGATTTTCTACTCACCCGTTTTTTAAATTGGATCGTTATATATAAAAAATGAGAAAAAGAATTGAATATTGAATAATTGATTGAAGCAATGCTAGGATTAGAAAAACGATATGAAATTGCCAGGTTGATTGCATGCGAATTGATCGGAGTGCTTTCTGGACGTGAGGTGGAGGATTTGGAAGTGTGGAAAAACTCTTCTGAAAAGCATGCAAGGGAGTATATGGAAATCCGGGAAAGATTGCTTCGGGATATTGATTATCCGGATCATTTGGAGCTAAAGCAAGAATGGGAAGGATTTGAACAAAAACTGTTCCGGAAAAAGCGGGTATTCAATTGGTGGGTAACAGTAGCAGCTGCTTGTGTGGTTATTTGTTTGGGTATAACATTTTTATGGATGAGAGAGCCTGTTGCCGAACCGGTGGTTGCCGGAACATCAGGGGGGACGAAAGGTTTTAGGGCGACACTGATTTTAGGAAACGGAGAGCAGGTGAGTATAGGCGACTCTTCGAGCCAAACGATTGCTGTTGCGGGAGGAACTACGATTGTAACGACCGGAAAAATGGTGAAATACGATGCCGGGAAGGAGGATCGGGAAGAAAAAGCGGAATGGAATACGATTGTTGTACCGCGTGGAGGAGAATACGAATTAGTTTTGGCCGACGGAACGCGGGTGTGGTTGAATTCGGAGTCTCGCCTGACTTATCCCGTCCGTTTTACGGGGGAGCTGCGGGAGGTGAAAATGGAGGGAGAAATTTGTTTCGATGTAGCCCGGAAGGAGGAACAGCCTTTTGTCGTGAGAACGGCTGATTTGGCGGTAAAAGTATTAGGAACTCTTTTCAATATGGAAGCTTATCCGGAGGATTCCCGGGTAACGACTACGCTGGTCAGGGGTAAAGTAGAAGTAGCTGTCGGGGATAAAACTCAGGTATTACAGCCGGATCAGCAATTGTCGGTGGAAGCAGGCCGGTTTACTCTGAAACAGGTGGTGGCGGAAGATTATATCGGCTGGACTAACGGACTATTCCATTTTACCGAGGCATCGCTCGAGGAAATTATGACCAAACTGGCCCGGTGGTATGATGTGGAATTCTTTTTCGCCAAACCGGATTTGAAGGAAGCCCATTTTTCTTTGGATATTCAGCGGTATGAAAATATCGCTACCATTTTATCGAAGCTTGAAAAGACCGGGCGGGTACGGTTTCGGGTAAGCGGAAAAACGGTGGTTATCGAACAGTAGGATATATTAAAAAAGCAATACATGCGGGCACATGTACTGCTTTACATTAACATATCGATACTCCTTCGTGGGGAGTAGAGCGTATTATTAACTTTATTTACAAATGTATGAAAAAAAATTTAAGGAACGGTAGTTTCGTACTCACGAAATTACCCCGTATGTTGATTATGATGAAGACGGTGTTGATTCTACTCGTGTGTTCGCTGAATTTACAGGCAGCAGTCTATTCACAACAGAAAAAATTCGACATTTCGATGAAAAAAGCCTCTTTGGCGGATGTGTTTCAATATTTGAGGCAAGTGAGCGAATATAAGTTTGTATATGACAGTGATGCAGTGAAACAATTCCAACCGGTTTCGGTGGATTTGAAAGGGGTGGGCCTCGAAGAAGTTTTGGAAGATTGTTTGAAAGGAAGTCCCTTTGTTTTCCTGATCGAAGATGATCTGGTGATTATCCGGGAACAGAAAAGTGTACCGCAGAAACAAACTCAGGAAGTGAAAATTGTCGGTAAGGTGACGGATGAAAAAGGCAGTTTGCTACCGGGAGTAACGGTACAGATTCAGGGTACTTCGCTGGGTACGGTGACCGATACTGACGGAAAATATGTCTTATCTGTGCCTGAGATGAAGGAATTGACATTGGTATATTCGTTTATCGGTATGGAAAAGAAAGCGGTGAGATGGAAAGGAGAAAAAGAATTGAATATCACCTTGGTTACAGAAGTGGCCGAGATGGACGAAGTAGTGGTGACCGGTATTTTTACCCGAAAGAAAGAAAGCTTTACCGGTTCGTCGGCTACATTTACCAATAAAGAGCTGAAGATGATCGGTAACTCGAATGTACTCGAAAGTCTGAAGACACTCGATCCTTCGTTTGCCATTATCGAAAACAATGATTTCGGTTCGGACCCCAACCATTTGCCCAATATCGAAATCCGGGGGAAAACCAGTGTAATCGGTTTGACCGAAGAATATAATACCGATCCCAACCAACCGTTATTTATCCTCGACGGTTTCGAGTCGACTCTGGCGACGATCAGTGATTTGAGTATGGACCGGGTACAGAGTATTACTGTGCTGAAAGACGCAGCCGCTACCGCTATATATGGATCGAAAGCAGCCAATGGAGTCGTGGTCATAGAAACGAAAGCTCCCGAAGCCGGGCAGCTGAGATTGAATTATACCGGTAACCTGAATTTTACTTTTGCCGATCTGTCGGATTATAATTTGATGAATGCCGAGGAAAAATTGCAGTTCGAATTGCTTTCCGGACTTTATCAAAGCTGGGGACCGGACGGGTATTTGGGAAGTGTCGAGCAGGAAAGAAAATATAATATGCGTTTGCAGGAAGTGCGGAGAGGGGTGGATACCTACTGGATGAACGAGCCCCTGCGTTTTGCTACGACACACAAACACAATTTGTTTCTGGAAGGTGGCGACGGAGTGATGCGTTATGGTGTCGGGGTGAGTTACGGAAAAACCCAGGGAGTGATGAAGGGATCGGACCGGGATGTATTGAATGGAAATGTCCGGCTCATTTACCGGAAAGGCCGTGTAGCTTTTACCAATTCTTTGAATGTGGATTATACCAGGGCAGAACGGGAGAGCGTTTCTTTTAAAAGATTCGCCCAAACCAATCCGTATTACCGGAAAACGGACGAAAACGGAGAACCTGTAAAAGTGCTGGAGTCTTTTTCTTATTTTGATATAAATACCTTTAGAACAATAAACGAAAATGTATACGGACCGTTTTACGATTTGTCTAATACAAATTTCGATCGTACCCATACTTTAGGGATAACCAACAACTTTGAAGCCGATTGGCGGGTAATAGACGAATTGAGGATCCGGGCGAGAATAGGAGTAAATAAATCCAACGAGCAGGCAGAGAAATTTTCTTCGCCTTTCAATTCGGAATTTGTGGGTAAGGAAGATAATGAGAAAGGAGCCTATACGGAATCGGAAAAACACGTTTTCGGTTATGACGGTGATTTGAGTGTTACCTACGGAAAATTACTGGCAGAACGGCATATGGTAAATGCGGTGGCCGGAATGCGTTTTACCCAGTCGACTTCGAATCTGAACGGGTATACCATGCGGGGATTTATCGACGATGAATTTTCCAACCCTTCTTTTGCTCAGGAATATAATCCAGATAAAAAAGTATATCAGGATGTTAAGAAAAGGACGGCCAGCTATTATGTGAATCTCGGTTATGCTTATGACAACCGTTATTTGCTGGATGCCAACTGGCGGGCAGACGGGGCTTCCATTTTCGGGGTGAACAAACTTTTTACCAATACCTGGTCGGTGGGACTTGGATGGAATATCCACAACGAACATTTTCTGGAAGGGGCCGGTTGGCTGGATATGCTGAAACTGAGGGCTTCGGTCGGAAATCCCGGAAACCAGAACTTCGATGCTTATATTGCGATGAAAATTTATACCTATAATAATCATCATACCAATCCTTGGGGAGTCAGCGCTATCATCAATAATTTCGGAAATCCGGACCTGGAGTGGCAAAAAACGCTGGATCGGAATATCGGTTTGGATTTAGTGGTGTTTAATAACCGTTTGCGGGTGAATTTCGATTATTTTTCAAAGAAAACCGATCCGTTGTTGGTTTATACCGGAGTTCCTTCGTCTACGGGAGGTACCTCCGTTCCGGCTAATGTCGGCGGACAGGTGACGAAAGGATATACGGTTGTGTTGAATTATGCTTTATTGAAAAAAGAACACCTGCTTTGGCAGGTAAATGCGACCTTACGGCATCTGACTTCGGAATACCGGAATGTCAGTGCCTATTTATCCCGGTTCAATGATGAAAATAAAACCAAGAATATGTTGCGGTATTACGACGGCGGAAGTCCTTCGGATTTATGGGCTGTCCGCTCTGCCGGAATAGATGCGGCTACGGGACGTGAGATCTTTTTGCATAAAGACGGTACCCAGAGTTTTGCTTATAATGTCGAGGATGAGGTGGTCGTAGGAAATAGTGATCCGAAACTGGAAGGGGTTGTCGGCATGTCTTTTTACTATAAAGGTTTTTCGGCTTCTGCCAATTTCCGTTACCGGTTGGGTGGGCAGATCTTTATGGAGACCTTGTACAATAAGGTAGAAAATATTTCGTTCAGTGATGTCCACTATAATCAGGATAAGCGGGCTTTGTACGATCGTTGGAAAGAACCGGGCGATAATGCTAAATTCCGGGCGATTTCAACGACAGCCGATACGCCGATGTCTTCCCGGTTTGTCGCCGACAACAACGTCTTTTCAGGAGAGTCTATATCGGTGGGGTACGAGAGCCAGGGAAAATGGCTGAAATCGGTCGGCGCTTCATCATTGACGGTAAGAGCTTATATGAACGATATTTTCCGGATTTCAACCGTGAAAAATGAACGGGGTATCGATTATCCCTTTGCCCGTTCGGTATCCATGTCTTTGGGATTAAGATTTTAAATTAAAACGAATGAAAATGAAAAAGTTGAATTTCATCATAAAATGTGGTCTGGCTTTACTTCTGCTATCCTTCTATTCCTGTGAGTCATGGCTGAATGTGACGCCTTCGGATCGTTTGTCGGAGGAGATGCTTTTCAATGACCGGGAGGGATTTGTGAAGGCATTGAACGGGGTGTATATTGAATTGAATACGAATGAATTGTATGGCCGAAACCTGACTGCCGGTGCTTTGGATGTGATGGGACAGTATTACAGTGTTGCTTCTTCGTCGCATGCTTTCTATAATTATGGAGGTTTGGTTTATACCGGAAACGATGAGAAGGCCCTGTTCGATAACATGTGGCAGAAATGCTATGCGGTGATTGCCTGTTGCAATACGATTATCGAAAAATGTGATGAAAATAAGGCCGGACTTTCGCCTGTCTGGAGGGGGTCGATCAAAGGGGAGGCTTTGGCTTTAAGGGCAATGCTTCATTTTGATATGTTGCGTTTGTTCGGTCCCCTGACTTCTGAATTGGATAAAGAAAGTATTCCTTATCAGACGAATTCGGATCAGACGGTTACTCCTTTACTGTCCGGATCGGAAGTCGTCGGACTGATTCTCGACGATCTGAAAAATGCTGTCGGTTTGCTGAAAGATACGGATCCTTATTTTGTGGAAGAGGAATTTTCCGATACAGATTTGAATTACAGGCGTTTCCGGATGAATTATTTTGCAGCAAAGGGCCTGATGGCCCGGGTTCAGCTTTGGGGAGGAGATAAGGAAAAAGCTGCGGCTACGGCCAAAGAAGTGATTGCCGAAGGACAGGCTGAAGGAGCGGAATTTTTCCCTTTTGTAACGAATAGCGAAGCTACTTCATCGAATCCCGACCGGGTATTCTATTCCGAAGTATTGTTCGGAACCTATCATTCTTCCCGGGAAAAATTACATGAGGATTTGTTTGCTCCGACACTCGAGTCGACCAGTATTCTCACCTTAGCCGGCACTGCCCGGAGAGATGATTTATACGATAATGAGAATGATTACCGTTATTCGGTTTGGTCTACTTATAATAAAAACGGAACTTCGGTACTCTATCATCGCAAATTCGAAAAGCAGGATAATGTGACAGCCAGCCGGCAATATATGATCCCCCTGATCCGGATGAGCGAAATGTATCTGATTGCGGTTGAATGTTGTAAGCTGGACGAAGCTTCCGTTTATCTGAATACTTTCCGTAATGCCAGAAACTGCAACAGCCTTGCCCTGACGGAAGACAACCGGATCAATATCCTGGCGAATGAATATAAAAAAGAAATGTTGGGTGAGGGGCAACTGTTCTTTTTCTATAAACGTCAGGAAATGGTAAATATCCCCGATGGAAATCAGGCTACAGGAACGAAGAACGTGGAACTGGCCAAATATGTCGTTCCGCTTCCGGAAAGCGAAACCGATCAACGAATCAGTAGTACAGATATTTCAAATGAATGATTATGAAAAGATTTTTATATTATATATGGTTTTTACCTTTGATGTTGTCGGGTTGTGAAAAAGACCTGATGGATTATGAAGGCTTGGAAGGAGTTTATTTTGCCGTACAATGGGGAGATTCCTGGGGAAATGAAAATAGTTGGCCTTACCAACCTTATACGGATGTCAATTTTATCAGTTTGCCGGGAGATACCGCAACGCTGTCGGTGAAGGTGATGGCTACCGGTCCGGTGAAAGCGTATGACCGGATTTTTCTGGTGGAAGTCAATCCCGATAGTACCGATCTGACTGAAAATGTGGGTTATCTGCCCTTGAACCGTGAAGGTGTGATCAAGGCCGGAGAGTCTGCCGCTGAGGTAGAAGTCCGCCTGATACGTACCGATATTTTGCAGGAAAAAGAACAGAGATTGGGCTTGAGATTGGTGGCTAACGAATATTTTTCTCTGGCTTTCCCGGAATGGGATGCCTTGATCGGTTCACACCGGACCGGGCCGGTGTATGAGCATTTCGATGCTTCATTACATACCTTGCGTATTGCTGATTTTATGGTAGAGCCTAAAGTTTGGGTCGGTACTGCCGTTTCTCCCTATAATGGAGGGTATGAATCCGGAAATTGGGGCGCTTTCAGCCGGAAAAAACTGGAATTGATTTGTGAGCGTTTTAATTTGACGTATAATGATTTTATGAGTACTGAAACGATGCCGAGTGCATTGCAAATGCTGATATATAAATCTATGTCCACCTATCTGATCCAATGCTACAATGACAAAAAACCGGTTTTGGAAGAGGATGGGCGTTTGATGTGGTTCAGCGGTTGTCCCTGGTTATCGAAAGTAGGTGTACCCTGGGTACCGGAAGAAGGTTATTACGATTAAACAGAAATAATTATGAAAAGATTAGTATATATTATTGTATTCGCATTAGGGTTGACGGCATGCTATGATGACAAAGGCTCGTACGATTATCATGACATTTGTGAGGTGAACATAGAGGGGTTAGAGTCGGTTTATGAAACGGTTTACCGGGAAAGTGTGCTGGAAATCGATCCTACGGTGACGGTAACGGAAGGAAATATCGGGGATACCACCCGTTTTGCTTATGAATGGAGGGCTAACGTGCCCTATAATTCGACAGAGTTGATCGGTACGGAACGGATATTGAACTATCGGGTTGAATTAGCTCCGCGTGATTATACCTTATATTTCAGGGTGACCGACCGGCAGACCGGTGTCGTGACGGTGGCTACTTCTACATTGAAAGTTGGAACCGCTTATTCGAAAGGCATTTTGCTGATCGGTGAGAACACTCAGGGAGAGGTAGATGTGCAGATGTTGTCAATGGTGAAAGATACGGTTTTATACAAAGAATTATTGAAAAACAGCGGGCTGCCGGTCCTGAAAAATCCGGTGGATATTATTCATACGGGAGCGGCCGGAAACAGTAACTATATCAAATTATGGGTATTGACCGGGTCCCAGGCTTATTCCATGGATCGTAAAACTTTTGCCGGTTCGGAAAGTGATGTGTTCAGTAAATTATTGTTTATGGATCAGACCTTCGATACGGAATTCGTACCGGTAGATATTATTCCGCGGGTGAAAGATAAATCTGGTAAAAACGGTGGGTCTAGCTACTATCGCACAGTCGTATGTAATAACGGATATATTTTCAATGCCAGTACGTTATTGATGGGAGGAGACTATTATAATAATCCGGTGAATTGTCTGACTTCGGATCAGAATACCTATTATAAAGCTTTTCCTTATCTGTTCTATACATTGAATAGCTATTCGGGTAGTTTTTTATGGTTTGATGTGGAGAATCAACGTTTTCTGACGGTGAAGAACAGTATCGCTGTTTCTGATTTGCTGGAAGATCAGGCAGGAGATCCGTTTCCCTGGAATCAGGGAACGACGGGACGGACTCTGGTTTATGGGGAAAATACCCTGGATGTCGGGAGCTCTAACGGTAATTCGTTCGCCATCCTGAAAGATCCGGCCGGAACTTATTATCTCTATAAATTCCGGGCAGTCGGTTCCGGACCGACGAAATTGAATTGTTATACGATCGGTGCAGGGGCTGTAGATTTCGATAAGGCCGATTTTTATGCCTTTTCTTCCCGGAGAACAGTGGTGTATTATGCCGTAGGTTCTACTTTGCATGCTTACGATTACAATAAAGGCAATGAACGGCATTACACTTTCGATATGGGCGACCAGATTACAATGCTGTATTGTGATACTGCGATCGAACCGAATGAGAATCCGCTGTATGTGGCGACTTACAATGCGACAACCGGAGGAAAACTGCAAAAATATATCCAGGGAGTGAATCCGGATAAGGTAGAACTCGAGGCGGACGAAAAATCATGTTGGGAAGGGCTTATGAAAATCAAAAAAATGGGCTGGAGGGCTGTTGAATAATTTAATATTTATCCTATGAAAATCATAAAATTACTTATACTGTTATTGGTTGCTTGTTCTTTATCGGCAAAGGCCGGAGTAGTGAAGATATCCGGTTCGCTGAAACAATTCGGATTGGACCGGGTATCGATGAATAGTGATGGGATCGCAGCAGAAGTCTATCATGATAGGACGATAGAAATTATACTCGATTCCAACGGCCGTTTCGATTTAAAATTGAAATTAAAACAACCGGCCTATTATAAAGTGGGACATAATACCTTGTATTTGACTCCGGGCGATGATCTGGAGATTATTTTCAACCGGAATACTACGAAAACCACTTTTAACGGTAAAGGAATAGAAGCCAATAACTATTTGCGCAACAGTGCGAAACTGAGCGGTTGGGAGATCGCTAAAATAGGACGGGAGCTAAATGAATTCGGCCTTCCTAAAGAAAAAGTGAGTTTCGAGGTTTACCGCTATAAGGTGGACAGTATTGTAGATGCCAGCCTGGACGCCTTAGCCCATTTGACCGCAGTGACTCCGGAATTTCGGGAATTGGAACAAATCCGGCTGGAAGCCTATCGGCTGGCGACTTATCTGGATTATTTCTCTGTGGGGCAATTGAGTAACTACGATGATGCTCCTGAGGTAAAACTCGAAAAGAAACAGGCCTTTTATCGGGAAGTAGCGACACTGGCCGAACCTTTGTTAAAGAAGATCGGTGCTTCCGATCGCTATCTTGAAATCTCCGATGTACGGAATATATTACGGGAATGCCATGAGATTCAGGTGTTTCAGTTTGCTCTTTCTCCGGCTTTTAGGGAATGGATGACGGTTTTAAAAAATGCAGAATTGTTGGATCAGGGCTTGATGCTTAAGGATTATCGGATGTATACCGATTTTTCCCGTCAGATCCGGAATAAAGAGTTACGTAATTCTTTTCAGGCAAAATTGCAAGAACGGGCAAAATTGATGGAAGGCCGGCCGGCTCCGGATATTCCTTTTAAGGATATCGACGGGAAAGAAATGCGGCTGAGCGATTTTAAGGGAAAGGTGTTGTATGTCGACTTTTGGGCTACCTGGTGTCTGCCTTGTTTGTTCCAATTACCCGAGTTCGAGAAACTGAGTGAAAAGTATCCGGATATCCGGTTTATCGGTATTTCGATCGACCAGAATGAAAAACTTTGGGTCAAGAAATTGAAGAAAGACGGTATGCCGGCTCATATTCAGGAAGTTTTGGCCGATCCTTATGTGGTAGGCGATGCCTGGGACATTACTTCCATTCCCCGTTTTTTGTTGATCGATGAAAATTTCAGGATCATCAATGCTTTTGCTCCCCGTCCCTCGGATAGGGAAAAAATAGAACCTTTACTGGCAAGATAAACCAGAGGGACGGGGGTGTCGGACTATATAGGTTTATAATTTCTTTACAGACTTTATAAACCTATTTAATTCGCCGTTTTAATTGTATCTTTGTACCCGATGCCGGAGATTGGGCAGAAAACAATTAAGATTACATGAATTATGGCGGATGATAAAAAAATTATTTTTTCAATGGTGGGGGTCAGCAAGACATTTCCTCCTCAAAAACAAGTGTTGAAGAATATATATTTATCTTTTTTCTATGGAGCGAAAATCGGTATTATCGGTTTGAACGGTTCGGGAAAATCTACTTTGTTGAAAATTATTGCCGGTATTGAGAAAGATTATCAGGGTGAAGTGGTTTTTTCTCCGGGATATTCCGTAGGGTATCTGGAGCAAGATCCGAAGCTGGAATCCGGCAAAACTGTTAAGGAGATTGTGCAGGAGGGGGTACAGGATATTGTGGACGCTTTGAAGGAATTTGAGGAGGTCAATCAAAAGTTCGGAGATCCGGAAGTGTTGGAAAATCCGGATAAATTGAATGCTCTTATCAATCGTCAGGCAGAATTGCAGGATAAGATAGACGCTACGGATGCCTGGAATCTGGACAGTCGTTTGGAGCGGGCCATGGATGCGCTGAGGTGTCCCCCCGAGGATCAGGTGGTGGATACGCTTTCCGGTGGAGAGCGGCGCCGGGTTGCCTTGTGCCGCTTGCTGCTTCAACAACCGGACATATTGCTATTGGATGAACCGACTAACCATTTGGATGCCGAATCGATCGATTGGTTGGAACAACATTTGCAACAGTATGCCGGAACGGTAATCTGTATTACTCACGACCGTTATTTCCTGGATCATGTGGCCGGCTGGATACTGGAACTTGACCGGGGAGAAGGAATTCCATGGAAGGGTAACTATTCGTCCTGGTTGGAACAAAAGACCCAACGAATGGCGCTGGAAGAAAAACAGGCCAGTAAGCGCCGCAAGACACTGGAACATGAATTGGAATGGATCAATATGGCCCCCAAGGCCCGACAGGCTAAGGGGAAAGCCCGGTTGAAATCCTATGAGACATTATTGAATGAAGATCAGAAAGAACGGGAAACCAAGTTGGAAATTTTTATTCCGAACGGTCCCCGCTTAGGAAATAAAGTGATAGAAGCACAACATGTGGCGAAAGCTTTCGGCTCCAAGTTGCTGTTCGATGATCTGAATTTCACCCTTCCTCCCAATGGTATCGTTGGAGTTATCGGTCCCAATGGGGCTGGAAAAACAACTCTCTTTAAAATGATACTGGGGATGGAAAGTATCGATAAAGGAACATTTGAAGTGGGACAAACCGTGCGGATAGGATACGCTGATCAGACTCATAAGGATATAGACCCGAAAAAGACGGTTTATCAGGTGATCTCAGGCGGTCAGGAATCGATACGGGTCGGAGGAAAAGAGATTAATGCACGTGCTTATCTTTCCCGGTTTAATTTTTCCGGAGCCGATCAGGAAAAGCAATGCGGAGTGTTGTCCGGAGGGGAGAGAAACCGCCTTCATCTGGCCCTTACCCTGAAAGCCGATGCCAATGTGTTGTTGCTCGACGAGCCGACTAACGATATAGATGTGAATACCCTCCGGGCGCTCGAGGAAGGCTTGGAAAACTTTGCCGGTTGTGCTGTTGTCGTCTCACACGACCGTTGGTTTCTGGATCGTATCTGTACCCATATCCTTTCTTTCGAGGGAGATTCTAATGTGGTCTTTTACGAAGGATCGTATTCTGAATACGAGGAACACAAACGTGCACAGCTTGGCGATATCCAGCCCAAGCGGGTGCGTTACCGTAAATTGATCGCCGATTGACAGATTGCGGGAAGCCTTTTGTCATAAAAGTATCTCTTTGATCGTAAAGAGATACTTTTTATATTTGTCCCCGATGAATGATTTCGGAAATATAGATCCAGATTTACAACTTTTTGAGGCGGTCAGAAAGAGTGACCGGAATGCTTTTGAGCAGTTGTTTCAAAAGTATTATACAGACTTGTGCCATTACGCCTGGACTTATCTGGACGAAAAGAGTGAAACCGAGGATGCGGTACAGGATGTATTTATCTATATCTGGAACAACCGGGAAACGATCCGTTTGCAGGAATCCTTCCGGGGGTATCTTTTTTCTGCCATCAAACACCGGGTATTGAATATTTTGAAACATCAGCTTGTCGAACGAACTCATTCCCGTTTACTGTCCGAATATTGGGACGATCTGTTGAAATCCGGTTATTCCGAAGAAGAACAGACCCAGTTGGAACAAATTCAGCATATCCTTCAATCTTTACCCCAGCAATGCCGTATTGTGTTTATGAAAAGTTGTCTGGAAGGGAAAAAATACCTGGAGATAGCCGAGGAGCTCCGCATATCGGTGAATACGGTGAAATCACATATCTCCAAAGCTTATCGTGAAATCCGGGGAAAAATCGCTGTACTTAAAAATTCGAACCTGTTGTTACTGATTGCTTGTGCAACTTATAAAGAGATGAAGTAATTTTTTTCTTTTCACTCACCCGTTTTTTAAACTTAGTTGCCTTTATATAAAATTAAAGATATAAAGGTCATGAGTGTACCATTTTCAGAAGATTTATGGCAACGGCTTTCTGCTTTATGGAGGAGAGATAAAAAAGAGGTGGAAGAAGCGGTCGGATACGATGATCCGCAGCTGAAGCAGATGCTGGATGTAATGATGGTCTCCCGCAGGAGTATGAAAGCTGCGGAGAAGCAGAAGTACGATATCGACCGGGCCTGGCGGAGGGTGGAGAAACAGACGGCCGGTGGATGGCGCGTACCCGGCTGGTGCAGATATGCTGCGGCTGTGACTGTTTTATTTTTTTTCTGTCTGGGGGTGGGTAACGTATAACAGGGAGTCCGCACTTCCGGTTACGGGAGAATTGACGGATGTTATTCTACCGGGCGTTTCGAAAGCAGAATTGATATTGGCGAGTGGGGAAAGAATTATCCTGGGAACTCAGACAGAAATTCGGGATATCGAGGAATTAGGGGTAAAGATTACCAACGATACGTCAGGGGGAGAGCTGAAATATGAAACCGGGAGTACGGAAGATTCCACGATTACAGCGTATAATACGCTGATCGTACCGAAAGGGGGTGAATATATGGTGAGGCTGCCCGACGGTTCACAGGTATGGCTGAATTCCGAAACGACGATCCGTTTCCCGGTCCGGTTTGCTGCCGGTAAGCGGGAAGTACAGCTTTGCGGAGAAGCTTTTTTTAAAGTGTGCAGAGATACAACCGCTCCTTTTCAGGTATCGACTGAGAATGGAGAAATTACGGTGTTGGGAACCAGTTTCAATGTGAGTACTTACCGCGAAGACAACTATTGGCAAACTACTCTGGTGGAAGGAAGTGTCAGGATTGCGGAACAAGGCCGTACGGTTGTTTTAAAGCCTTCGGAACAATATACCGTAGGCCGCTGTTCCGGCCAAAGGAAGGTGGTTTCGGTCGATGCGGGTTTATATACTTCCTGGGTCGATGGAAAGTTTTATTTCAAGGCTTACACTTTCGAAGAGATTGTCAAAAAATTAGAACGCTGGTACGATTTTACGATGGTTTATCAGGACGAAGAGGTAAAACAAATGCGTTTTACGGGTTCCATCAACAAGCATAGCCCGGTCACCGAGGTGTTGCGTTTTCTGGAAATGACTACCGGTATCCGTTTTAAAGTAGAAGGAAAGCAAATCATTGTGAGTAAAATTTAAAAGGGATAAGAGGTCGCGACTCTCATCCCCGATAATCGATAACGTCTGTAAACCGATCCTTGAGCCAGGCTGATTTACAGGCCATTATTAACTTCAATCTACAAATTTATGAAAAAAAATGAGGATTTGACTTGTTTTTGCCGTTCAGGTAAAATAAAAAAATGGTTGCTGCTTATGAAATTGATTACTTTTTTCTTTTTTCTGGGCATATTTCAGGTGAGTGCTTCGGTTTATGGCCAGAGAGGGACTGTTACTCTGAACCTGAACGAACTGACAATGGAAGATATCTTTACGGCCATCAACAGACAGTTGAAATATGATATCTTCTATAGCGACGATGAACTGGATGTTACCCGTAAAATTAAACTGACAGACAGTAAAATGGAGGTGAGTAAGTTGTTGAAGGAAGTTTTGCAGGATGATTATTCCTATGAATTTTTGAATAAAACGATTGTCATCCGTCCGGTAAAACAACAGCAAAATCCGAAAATTGTCATACAGGGAACGGTAAAGGATACGAAAGGAATACCCTTGCCCGGCGTTTCGGTGGTGATTCAGGGGTCTACGGTCGGGGTGTCTACGGATAATGCCGGAAAATTCCGGATGGAGGTTGCGGATCTGCCCGATTTGGTACTGGTATTTTCGTTTGTAGGAATGGAAACGCGTGAGATACCGTATCGTGGAGAAGAAATGTTGAATATAGTTCTGAAAGATGCTGTTACAGAGATTGGAGAAGTGGTTGTGACC
>ERZ857785.2731-NODE-2731-length-14626-cov-2.842427_pt1 | contig 14626 bp, 18 predicted proteins | sample MGYA00519763_ERZ857785 | MGnify/ENA primary metagenome ERZ857785 (study PRJEB31778, sample SAMEA3449365) | human gut metagenome | biome: human gut; feature: human-associated habitat; material: faeces | place: United Kingdom | collected 2010/2012 ... | reverse complement strand
CCTGATATGAAAATCGTGGGCAATGCTAAAACATTTGCAATGATTGGACAGTTTTTTGATATAGAAATCACTGACGACAAAAAAGTTGTTGTAAATGAAGGAGACACATTAGAGCTTGGAAAACATACCCTTCAATTCTTTATGGCGCCTATGGTACACTGGCCTGAAGTTATGGTTACATATGAACAAAGCGAAAAAGTTCTTTTCTCAGCAGATGCCTTCGGCAAGTTCGGTGCCCTTGATGTCGAAGAAGACTGGGCATGTGAAGCAAGGCGTTATTATATGAATATAGTAGGTAAATACGGCGTTCAGGTACAGGCGCTTCTTAAAAAAGCCGCAACACTTGACATCCAAACAATTTGCCCGTTACACGGTCCTATACTCAAAGAAGACCTTCCTTATTATATCGGAAAATATCAAGTATGGAGCAGTTATGAACCGGAAGATGAGGGTATCGTAATTGCATGTGCTTCAATTCACGGAAACACTATGGCAGCATGCGAAAAGTTTGCAGAAATTCTTACAGAAAAAGGTGCGAAAAAAGTTTCAATCTTCGACCTTGCAAGAGACGATATGGCAGAGGCAATTGAAGACGCATTCCGTTATGACACACTTGTACTTGCAGCGGCTTCATACGACGGCGGAGTATTCCCTTGCATGGAAGATTTCCTTAACCACCTTAAATCAAAGGGCTATAAAAACCGCAGAATCGCATACATACAGAACGGAAGCTGGGGTCCTTGCGCAGGCAGAGCAATGAAAGCCATTGTTGAGCAGATGAAGGATATTACAGAAGTAGAACCAATGGTAACTATTAAGTCTACAATGAAGGCTGAAACTGTTGATGAGCTTAAGACACTTGCCGACGCACTTGTAAAATGATAAAAGAGAGATTAGAATTTATGTACATATTAATTTAGGTTTACAAACGGGGCTGCCACTATGACAGCCCCGCTCAATACCCATATACAATCAAGGTTTCATAACCACCAATAGTTTCTACTATAATACTAACGATTTTATCATTGTAATGCCTGTAAATATGGCAGAAAAAAAGCACTTAGATTTCCTACGCGCTCAGTTATGTATATTCCCGGCAAACTGAAATTTCACATTTCTTCCAATCGGTCAATCACATTTCTAATTACTTGCAAGTTTCTTGCTATATCATTTTTCACTTCCATTCTATGACCAACATTTGGTTCTATGTAGCAGGGTACATTCTCTCTTTCACATAGATTACATAATGTTTCACTTTCCAAATGTCGGTCGTTATTGCTTGCGGCAACCAAAATAATCTGATTTTCTCCTTTTATGAATGGCAGTGTATCTGCTAATGGTGTAAATAATACTAACGACGCATTAACATTCAATTCCTCTTTTAGCCTACACGCAACAACAGTCCCTAGACTTTTTGCCACAAAAACAATGTCATCATATTCTCCGAAATCAAAAGATTCAAGAATTGCCTTTGCGTTTTCATATAAAGCATCAAAATCATTTCCGGAAATCGGATGCTCGATAAATCTTTTTTCATAGCCCTTATCTTCATAATGCTTTGCTCCAAAATAAAGCAATGGAATCTCAGTTCCACGAACACCAGGGAATGAAAATACTATTTTTTTACTCACTGTCTATTCTCCTTCAATATATCCTTCATTTTTTAACTGTTCAATAGCATTATTGATTGACTCCTGCACCTGCTCAACAGCATCATAATATATTGCCAATTGCATCAGAGCATTCATAGCATCTTTGATTTCACCGGCCAAGTCTTCCTTGGTTCCATTTCCGTGCCTTAAAACCTTTGTTCCACTTTTTTCAAATCTATTTACTTCTTTAGCTACTTCACCACATTCTTCTAAAATTCTTGTTGTTATTTGAAATGCATCATTTCCCTCTGGAAATCTATTATTCATCCCTTCAGCTAACTGTATTAATTTCTCCATCTATTCTCCTCCAAAAGAATAGTTATTCTCATTATAAAAAATCATTTTGTAATTCAGCCACATTCAACTCGCCGAAAAATTCAAATCATATACACTGTGATTATATCAACAACGATACACTTAGTAAATGGTTTAATAAAGCTTTCAAAATACTTTTTATCATTCAATACATATTCTATTCCTCTGACTCTACTTAATGATATTACTTTCCTGATTATGAAATGTATAAGACTTTACCGCTTCTTCACCATATGCTGCACGAATCGCTACTTTCAACATTTCACCCGGCATTCCCAATCTGTCTGCAATATAAAATGCACAACTTTCACCGGCTTCTCCCGGTATAAATGACTTTATCATTGTAATGCCTGTAATTCCTTTCGTCTGCTACCTTTAAAGATACCCGTACATTCAGCTTATTACGCTTTTTATCACGCTCAAAAATTGCCTTGTTCTGTTCCTTGAGTCTACTGTCAATCTCTTTGAAGCGGGGATATTTACCCACAAGTACGGAAACTCTTTGGCGGCATACTCGCATACAGAAAAGAAAATAATATGCCGATGACTCTTGATAAAAAATATTTCCTGGAAAACGGAGTACGGAAAGAAAAGGAAAGCAAACAGCTTGACCAATAATGAGTAACTGTTTATAATATAAAAGTATTACATTATATGATGCGATACGATTGATGGATTAGAGCAGATTTTCTATGAAGAATTTATTTGAACATACCAACGCACCGTGGATTCGTTACAGCAGCTATTAATATAAAACTGACGGTAACGGCAGTCTTTACATAACGGTTTCCAAAGGTGCAAAACCGGAAATGTACTATTCCATGCAGGAATCAGTTCAATGTCTATAAGTCAAGATATAAGAAAAAGGGGAACAGAAGAGATGATTGAAAACAGGAATGTAAATATCATAACCGATGCCGACGGTAAAAAGCTTGTTTTGATTAACGATATCCGTTTCAAAGGGAAACGGCAAATTGACTGGAACGATGTAAAACAATATCTTAATGGATATGTCGGGGACTATTACGAGATTGAAGAAAATGCAAATCGTATTTTTATTGGAAATGAGCTGCCCGAAGAATACACGGAATCAGAGAGCCGGAAAAGCCTTATGGGTGCAAATGCAAAAACTAAGGCAAATGCCGCCACTGCAATACCGGAGCTGATCCAGATAGCATCTAATCCGGCTTTTGAAGAAAACCGCAAAGAAAAACACAGTAAAAATACTAAATACGGTTGGTATAGGTATGATGTCCGTTTTGCCCTTCCGGTCTATGAAGAAAATATACTCGTCAGATACAACATTTTCTATGCCAGACTGCTGGTCAACCACGCCGAAAATGGCAGGAAATATCTGTACGACATTCTGGCAATAAAAAAAGAAACGAGCAAGCCGTAACAAGATGTACGGTGAAAACCCATTTCTTACTGTTAATAATAAGCCTTTTTTTCTGTCCTGTCAAGCCCTGATTTTCTTTCTTACAGCCCATACAAAACCCTATCATCATAACCCAATGCGTGTATGACATAAACCGTAAATTGATATGAATTAATTTTTCGCCGTTTTACAATACCTTCCCAAAACATCATTGACCGCTTAATTTTTTTCCGCAATGAGTCTGTCAATATCCTCAAAAGCATTTTCAATACGCTCAATATGATACCTCTCATACATATCATATATAAAATCAGTCAATTTTAACTCGTCCCACAATTTTAAAACTTCATCTGCGGTAGTATTTTTATATGCTGCATAGCTTTCAAGCAGGAAAATAAAAAATTCCATTTCCTTACTCATATCAATCCCTCCTTATATATAAAGAATTGCGGGGATTGCCTGTAATCTGCTCAGCTTCCCACATATTGAAAATTCCAAATGAAATAAAATCCCACATTTCAAGTTCCTCGTCTGTAAGCATTCGATAAGTTTACGAGAAAAGGAACCTTCTGAGATCTGAAAGCGGTTCTACTCCATACTTTTCAACTATCATCTGTGATACTTTTTCGTTATAAAAAGATAAAATGAATATCATTTCATTTTTCATCGCTCAATCACCTCACTTAGAATTAGCGCTTTAAAAGCCTTTTCACTCTTAAAAGTATATTGGTATTTCAGTTTCTATGGTAAAAGCCTTTTAATGGTTTTTACTATAATACTAAAAACTTATAGATTATTTATATACCTTTGTATTTTATCAACTATAAAAACTGCATTTTTACCCTGTTGCTTAGTCTTGCCCTATTATCTGTTATGCACCTTATCTGTTCTATCAAATGACTTTATCATTGTAATGCCTGTAAATATGGCAGAAAAAAAGCACTTAGATTTCCTAAGCGCTTAGTTCTGTATATTCCCGACAAACAGAAATTTGAAAACCACGATTTCATAAGTGGTTACTGCCCCTCATAGGGTTTTAATAAAATCCTCCAAAACGCTTGAAAACAAAGGATTTATCGCAGTGTTCCCGCCTTATCCCTTTATACGATTTCACTTGTGTTTATGCTTCCCTCGCCACCTCATAAGGGCAAAAACAAGGGCACAAGATGTCCAGTGGACATCTGCTCTGTGTCGACCGGAGCGGAGCGTAGACAAGGAAAATCTGATAACAAGTTATAACAGCAGGTGGCAATCGGGAAACTGTGACATATGTGCGAATATATTATACTGGAGGATTTCAGGATGGACAAGTACATTTATGACGAAAGCAACGGCCTTTGGTACGAACTGCAAGGCGATTACTATTTGCCATGCCTTACCTTACCACACGAAGATGAAAGACCTATCGGAATATGGGGCGGCGGCAGGAAGCAGTCCTTGCCGCCGCTTTCTGCGTGAACGGTAGAAAAAGTCACAGCTTTATGCTATAATAAACTTAATAAAGTACATGTTTCGGAGATTCTTATGACATTACTACAATTAAAATATATGATAACAGCAGCCGAGGTAGGTTCAATTACAGAGGCGGCAAAAGTGCTTTTTATCTCACAGCCGAGTTTGTCCGGTGCAATTAAAGAGGTAGAAAAAGAAGCTGGTATATCCATCTTTACAAGGTGCAGAGCTGGCATTGCTCTTACAAAAGAGGGCATGGAATTTTTAGGCTATGCACGGCAGGTTGTACAGCAAATGGAGTTGTTAGAATCTAAATATATCAACAATCAACCCGCCAAACAGCGGTTTTGTATATCGACACAGCATTATACATTTACCGCAAATGCTTTTGTGGAACTGGTGCAGCATTTTGGGCAGGAGCGGTTTGAGTTCATTTTGAACGAAACACAAACACATCAGATAATAGAAGATGTAAGAAATAGGTTCAGCGATATAGGCATTCTTTATATCAGCAATTACAATGAAAGTGTTTTGATAAAGGTCTTAGAGGAAAATGATTTATCCTTTCACGAAATATTTTCTGCATCACCCCATGTATTTCTGAGAAGGGATCATCCTCTTGCGTGTCGTGAATCCTTAAAACTGGATGATTTAAAACCGTATCCGAAATTAAGTTTTGTTCAGGGGAATTATGAATCAGCTTACTTTGCAGAGGAACTATTCAGCAACGAGCCTGCTGAAAAAAGTATTAAAGTCAGCGACCGGGCGGCTATCGTTAATTTTATGATTGGTCTGGATGGCTACACTATTTCCAGCGGTATTTTCCCTAAATTTTTACAGGGGGATGAGATCGTTTCAGTTCCTTTGGAAGAACCAGAAGTAATGCGGATTGGGTATATCATCAATAAGGACAAAGAGTTATCGGAGTTGGGGCAAATCTATATAGAGGCTCTGAAAAAATTCAAATAGAACAGAGGTATATCCGCTTTATGCGTTGAGGAGGTTAAAAGGTTACCTATGGAAATTAAAAGACTTAAATATGATTTTTCTGTCTGTAAGGTTGCAGACTATTCAAAAGTGAATCTGGAGAGCGACTATTGTTTCATAGGGAAAACCGATGAAGAAAAATCGCTGGTTTGTTTGACAGAGGAAGTCCCTGATAATGCGGTAGAATGTGACGATGGCTGGAAGGCTTTTCGGATTCAGGGCGTGCTGGATTTTTCTCTTATAGGAATACTATCCAAAATATCAACTCTATTGGCGGAAAACAAGATTGGTATTTTTGCGGTTTCAACTTATAACACAGATTATATCCTAACCAAACGAGAAAATTTTGAAAAGGCAATTTATGTGCTGAAAAATGCGGGGTGCACCATAGTATGATGTCTCCGCTCAATTAACACCCTGACTTGGGTGAATCATTCGGAACAAAGTCAGGACAATTATAACATAGGTTCGTCCTATGCTATAACATAAAATATAAGTATTACCTATTACAAGGCTTTCCGTGATATAACATACGGAAAGGAGGTGCAGTAATGCCCGGATATGTGATAGGTAATTTTTTTATTTATGCGATCATTAACGCTATTACGCCGGGACCGGGAAACATACTGGCACTGACCACCGTGGGAAGCTTTGGATGGAAAAAGGGTAAACCGCTTTTTTTCGGTATATTCGTTGGATATTATGTCGTTCAAATTCTCTGTGCCGTGTTCGTATTCGGTGTCAGCGCCTTTTTACCGGGTGTCCTCGGCGTTATGAAATACATAGGCGCTGCTTATATTTTATGGCTTGCAATACATATCGCAATCAGTAAACCCGCCGCCTGTAGTGCCGAAAAATCTGCTTCTTTTCTGAAAGGATTTTTACTCCAATTTGTCAATGTGAAAATATACCTATTCGGTATTACAGCATTGACCGGCTATATTACAGATTACAGCACATATTTTGTGACATTGCTTTCCTTTGAACTTATTATAGCAACCATTGGAACAATCGCAACTTTAACTTGGATAGGCTTAGGTGTGCTGCTCCGAAAGGCGTATCAGAAGTATTACCGCCCTATCAATATTGTACTTGCTCTTACGCTGCTTGAATGTGTTTACAGTATGTTGAAATGATAGACTATGCCAAAAATTTAGGAGGAAAATCCTTATGAGAGATGAAACAAAATGCCTGCACGCAGGTTATCACCCTAAAAACGCAGAGCCGAGAGTTGTGCCTATTGTTCAGAGTACAACCTATGTTTATGATTCCACGGAAGAAGTGGCGGCGGTATTTGATGATCCTATGAAATCCTTGATTTATTCAAGATTCGGCAATCCAACCGTTATGGCGGTTGAAGATAAAATTGCAGAATTAGAAGGCGGAATCGGCGCTATATGTACCACTTCTGGTCAGGCGGCGACTTTGCTTTCTATTCTTAACATCTGCAATGCGGGTGACAGTTTTATCAGCACAACCGAAATATACGGCGGTTCTGTCAATCTATTTTCATTTACGCTGAAAAAACTCGGTATTGAGTGCATTTATATTGATAAAAACGCTTCTGATGATGAGCTTGATAAAGCGTTCAAGCCAAATACAAAAGCGGTATTCGGAGAAACGCTTGCAAATCCGGCTCTCACCGTTTTTGATATTGAGAGATTTGCAAATATTGCTCACAGGCACAATGTACCGTTGATCGTTGATAACACCTTTGCCACACCTATTTTATATAAGCCGTTTGAATACGGAGCGGACATTGTAATACATTCCACTTCAAAATATATGGACGGTCATGCGGTGCAAATCGGCGGTGCGATTGTAGACAGCGGAAATTTTGATTGGACAAATGGTAATTTCCCCGACCTTACTGAGCCGGATGAATCTTATCACGGCATTTCCTATACAGCGACCTACGGAAAAAAGGCATATATCGTCAAAGCGAGAATGCAGCTTATGCGTGATTTTGGCGTTTATCCGTCCGCTCATTCCGCATTTTTATTGAATCTCGGTTTGGAAACGCTTGCTGTCAGAATGAAACAATACTGTGAAAATGCTATGACGGTTGCCCGATATTTGGAAAATTCCCCTCATGTTGAGCATGTAATTTATCCGGGGCTTGAAAGCAACGAAAGCTATTTGTTAGCTAAAAAATATTTAAAAGGTTGCAGCGGTGTTATCTCTTTTGTTATTAAGGGCGGTAAGGAAACTGCTATGTGGTTTATGAATACGCTGGAACTTGCTTCTAACGAAGTCCATGTTGCTGATATTCGTACCTGCGTTCTTCATCCTGCGAGTGAAACTCACAGACAACTTACTAACGAGCAATTAGTCGCCGCAGGAATTGAAAGCGGTATGATACGGCTCTCTGTCGGGCTTGAAAATACAGAAGATATTATTGCCGATTTGGAAAAGGCGTTTTCTGTAATTGAATATTGATAAGAAAAATTTGGAGGTACATACAATGAGAAAGACATTTAACTTTTCTGCCGGTCCTGCTGTCCTGCCCGAACAGGTATTGCAGGAAGCGGCTGACGAAATGATGAATTATAAAGGCAGTGATATGTCTGTTATGGAAATCAGTCATAGGTCTGCACTATTTCAGTCTATTATCGATGAAACGGAAGCAGATTTAAGAAAGCTGATGACCATTCCAGACGATTACGAAGTTCTGTTTTTGCAGGGCGGTACTTCACTTCAATTCGCTATGATACCTATGAACTTTATGCGAAACCGTAAAGCGGATTTTATATTGACTGGTTATTGGGCAAAGAAAGCTTGTCAAGAGGCTAAACTGTTTGGAAATGTCAGAATTGCTGCGTCCTCAGAGGATCGAGATTTCTCTTACATTCCCGATTGCAGTGATTTGAATATTGCCCCGGATTCCGATTATCTGTATATGTGTGAAAACAATACGATTTACGGAACAAAATTCCATACAAGACCTGATAGCAAGGGGAAAATCTTGGTAAACGATATTTCATCCAGCTTTTTGTCTGAGCCAATGAATGTCTCTGATTATGATATGCTGTTCGGCGGTATTCAAAAGAATTTAGGCCCTGCCGGTTTGGTAATTGCTATTATCAGAAAGGATTTGATTTCCGATATGGTTTTGCCGGGAACGCCTACTATGTTGCGTTACAAAACTCATGCAGACAAGGGTTCTATGTATAACACACCGCCGACCTATAACATTTACATTGTCGGCAAGGTGATTAAATGGATTCAGTCTCTCGGCGGTTTGGAGAAAATGAAAGAAATTAACGAGGCAAAAGCTGCTCTCCTTTATGACTATTTAGATAAAAGCGATATGTTCTACGGATTAGCTGATAAGGACAGCCGCTCGCTTATGAATGTTACTTTCCGTGCTAATTCAGAAGAACTAAATTCTGCTTTTGTTAAGGCTGCGGGCAAAAATGGCATTATTAGTATTAAAGGGCACAGAGCAATCGGCGGTATGCGTGCCAGCCTGTATAATGCAATGCCGATTGAAGGAGTTAAGTATTTAGTTGAGTTTATGGAAGAATTTGAGAAAAGCGGAGGGCATTATGCAGAATAGCGATATTTTCATCAAAGACAGCACATATATCGCTCATACCTATAATCGCTTTCCGGTTGCCGTTGAAAGCGGTCATGGTGCAGTAGCGACCGATTTTGACGGAAAGAAGTATATTGATTTCGGTAGCGGTATCGGGACAAATTCTCTCGGCTTTTGCAACAAAGAGTGGATCAGTGCAGTTACGGCACAACTGAAAAAGGTTCAGCACACTTCCAATCTATTTTATACACAGCCGGACGCTGCTTTAGCGGAACGCCTTTGCATAGAAACCGGGTATCGTAAAGTTTTCTTTGGAAATTCCGGTGCGGAAGCTAATGAGGCGCTATCAAAATTGCAAGAAAATACAGCATTGAAAATAAAGGTAAGCATTGCAACAACATTATCACCCTTGAAAACTCTTTTCACGGAAGAACGATTACCACTCTTGCCGCAACGGGACAGGAAGTATTCCATCAATATTTTGCACCGTTTACCGAGGGATTTCGGTATGTTCCCGCCAATGACAAACAGGCGCTTACCAATGCAGTTGATGATTCCGTAAGCTCTGCGCACTTAGCTTCTACTAATGCCATGATATCCTCGTCTGTGCCCGCATACAGGTGCTTTTTAATTTCTTCCAGGGAAAAGCCTAATTCCTTGAATGAAATAATGCGATTGCAATCAGCAATCCGTGCGGCAGAATAATAGCGATAGCCCGTAAAACGGTCAATCTCGTCCGGAACCAGCAACCCTTCGCGGTCATAGAATCTCAGCGTTTTAACTGGGATTCGGCAAAGCGGTGATAATTCACCAATCTTGTACATAGCGTAATACCTCTCTTAAGAATTTGCTCTGCGAAACAGTGCTATTTCGCTTTTACAGTTTGGTTATATCATTACAGTTAAGGGGAAAGTCAAGGGATATAAATACATCTATTTTCAAAAATAGTAGAAAGATTTTACCTTTTTCAGAGATAATAAAACCCTTAATTTATAATCACACCTCTCCAACGAATTCAAAGTAAACTTCCTAAATTAAGTTTCTTCTTCAATAACTATATCATCCATAATAAGAGTATCCATATATTGCATCTCCTATCTGTCAAAGACCATTGTCTACTGCTCCTTAATATCCCCCCGTCTGTAAGCATTAAGAAGCATCCTCAAATCATCAATCCGCTCCAGCAGATTTTTTCCGATATCCGTATCGGCAACATTTACACGTCTGCTCATCTGCTCGACAATCTTTACCGTAGGCGTATGCTCGGCTTCTCCCGGTATAAATGACTTGTGCTCGGCAAGGCTTAAGCTGTGCGAATCGTATATCAATGTATATCCTGCAATTCCCGTTGCCTCCTGATATGCCTTTGATATTCCGCCGTCTATTACGAAAAGCTTGCCGTTTGCTTTTACAGGGCTTTCCCCGTCCTTTATTTTTACAGGAACATGTCCGTTAATAATATGTCCTGTACTCATGTCAATTCCAAAATCATTAAGTATATTTTCACATACATCCGCGTTTTCACTGTAATGATAATATGGGTTATATATTTCCTCATGCAAAAACTTGTCATCTATAAATGTACGCTCAAAAAAGCACATTTTATCCTTACCGAATAAAGGCGACTTCGGTCCGCACCAAAGATACCACATAAAATCGCGCGCATAACTGCTGTCTTCGGAATTTCTGCCGAAATACGCATCATTTACAAGCTCGTCAATTCTATCCAGAAGTTCTTTTCCGCGATAATTTTTCCCTGCTATATTAAGCTCCGAATAAGATGCATCCTTATTCATCGGAATACACCCGTGAAACATCAGATTTCCATTACATATTTTATACATTGAGCCGTGTGACAGCAGATATTTTATATGCTCGTGAAGTTTTTCGCTATGCATAAATGAATTGGCAAGGACTGACATAAGTTCAGCCTCCTCATCAGAAAGCTTAAGCGGGTCATCTTTATCAACAGTCGGAAAATAACCGTCTTTAAGCTTATAATCTTTTCCTTTTATATTTATCGTACACGAATCAAAGTCCACTTTGGGAAGAAGATTTCTGTCTGACATCTCCCATTCAGGATGCGACGTAATAAGCCGGCCTTCAAGCTTAAGCTGTATAATTGTAATAGCCTTATTCATTCTGGCGACAAGAGCCTTATCAACGGGGTCATAAATATTATCGTCTAAAACATTCGGATAAAACAGGCTGCAGTCATCTTCTTTATAAACTTCTCCTGCAAATACAGCAAGCGCCCTAAGATTAAGACCATAACCGTCTTCTAATACATCAAGGCTGTTATATCTCATTGCAATTCTTATAACATTTGCAATAAGGGCATAATTGCCGCATGCCGCGCCCATCCATGATATATCGTGATTTCCCCATTGTATATCGACATCATGCATTGTCATTAACTCATTTATAATTATGTCCGCCCTCGGTCCTCTGTCAAATATATCGCCTATAATATGAAGCTTATCAATTGCAAGCGACTGAATAAGCTTACACAGAGATATAATAAAACTTTCTGAAATTCCTGTATCAAGAATCGTATTGATTATTTCTTCATAATAGAAATCTTTATTAATATCATCCGTCACGTTAAGAAGCTCATCTAATACATATACAAGGTCCTTTGGAACACGCTTTCTCACCTTTGAGCGTGTATATTTTGCCGATACAGTCTCGCAGATAAGTATAAGCCTGTATATTGTAAGCCGTTTCCACTCATCCGTAATCATTCCGCCGTCATTAAGTTTTTTTATCTCTTCTTCCGGGTAATATATGAGATTAGCCAACGCCTCACGTTCTACGGCAGGCACTGTCTTTGAAAATACCTGGTCAATCTTTTTTCTTATCATTCCCGAAGCGCTTTTTAACATATGTAAAAATGATTCATATTCTCCGTGTAAATCACTGAAAAAATATTCTGTTCCCTTCGGAAGGCTTCTTATTGAAGACAAATTGACCATCTCGCTCGCAACACTCATTATTGTCGGATATTCTTTTGCAAGAAGATGTAAATACTTATTTTTCATAAACTGTTATCTCCTATTATTTTGATAAATCAGTATTTCTCACCTCATTACGCACTTTAAGCACATATCCCGGAGATACAGACAATTCATCAATTCCCATTTTTAGAAAAGTCTTAGTAAGACTTACATCAGCGGCAAGCTCTCCGCATATTCCTATCCAGGCTCCGTGTTTATGCGCATTTACCGCAGACATCTCTATAAGTCTGAGAATTGCTTCGTGATGGGTATCACAGAAATTCTCCAGATTAGGATTCTGTCTGTCGCAGGCAAGCGTATATTGTGTCAGATCATTAGTACCAACACTGAAAAAATCAACCATAGGCGCAAGTTTATCGCTGATAATTGCTGCTGCCGGAGTCTCAATCATAATTCCAAGTTCAACATTATCTGAATATTCCACACCGGCGTTATCAAGTTCCGACTTTACTTCTTCACAAAGCATTTTAATCTTCCCAATCTCTGATACCGACGTAATCATCGGGAACATTATTCCAAGATTACCGTATACCGAAGCCCTGTACAAGGCCCTGAGCTGTGTTTTAAAAATTTCAGGACGCGAAAGGCATATTCTTATCGCTCTGAAACCAAGCGCAGGATTATCTTCTTTATCAAGCTTAAAATAATCAGCCTGCTTATCAGCTCCTATATCAAGAGTACGGATAATAACCTTCTTTCCCGCCATGCTCTCAAGCGCCTTTTTATATGCAGTAAACTGCACTTCCTCACTTGGATAATCCGAGCTTTCAAGATAAAGAAACTCACTCCGAAACAGTCCGATTCCGCCTGCATCATTAAGAAGTACCGCTCCTATGTTGTCAACACTTCCTATATTAGCATATATATTAACACTTGTTCCATCTAATGTTATATTTTCTTTTCCTTTAAGCTCCAAAAGAAGTTTTTTCTTCTCTATATCATCATTTTGCTTTTTCTTCATATTTTCAAGCGTTTCATTATCAGGGTCTATATATATTTCACCCGTGTATCCATCCACTATAGCCGGCACACCGTTTTTTATGTCAGAAAGAAATCCTTCTCCGACTCCTATAATTGCCGGAATATTCATATTTCTCGCAAGTATTGCGGTATGTGAATTAGAAGAACCGTATGCTGTTACAAATGCAAGCACTTTGTCTTTATCAAGCGAAACTGTTTCACTTGGTGCAAGGTCATCCGCGCATACTATCATCTTTTCGGAATCATTTACAATACTGATTTCATCTGAAAGATTATTGATTATACGATTAGAAATGTCCTTTATATCAGCCGCCCTTGCCTTCATATAGGAATCGTCCATTGAAGCAAACATTGAGGCAAAATTATCAGATGTTACCGCGACAGCATACTCCGCATTTACCATCTGATTCTCAATTATATTATCAATAGATTCATTATAATCTTCATCTTCAATCAACATCATATGAATCTCAAATATCTGAGCATTAGTTTCTCCGACTTCTTTTAATGCTTTTTCATATATTTCCCTAAGCTGAGCAATCGACATCTCCTTAGCATGGACAAGCCTTTCCTTCTCAGAAGCAACATCAGTTATACGGGTTCTTTTTACCATAACCTCATTACGTTTAAATACTGATATATTTCCTATTGCAATTGCCCCGTATACGCCTTTTCCTGTATATTTTTTCATTTACATACACCTCCATATCGTTGTATCGCTGCAAAGAAATTATCCCTGCAGCGATACTATAACATGTCATCTATTCACCAAATCCTGATTCAAACATTTCAACAGCTTTTGCAAGCGCCGCATCTTCATTTTCTCCGTCAGCAGTAATTTCTACCTCTGAACCGCATTTGATTCCTGCCGCCATTATCTGCATAACAGCCGTTGCCTTTGCACTCTTTCCGTTCGTATTCAGCATTACCACACAATTCGGAAATTTTTTCATCTCAGCAACCAAAAGTCCTGCCGGTCTCATATGCATTCCCTGCTCGTTTACTACCTGTACTGTTTTTGATACCATAATATTTACCCCTTTCTTTTCTATTATGCATTATTTTTTTTAATAAGCTTAAGCGCTGTAAGAAGCACCATTCCTACTGCCGAACCTATCGCAAGTGCAAGAAGATATAACGGCCAGTTGCCTACAACCGCAATAACGAATATTCCTCCGTGAGGCGCCATAAGAGTACAATTAAATGCCATTGATAAGGCTCCGGCAACTCCTGCTCCGACCATACATGCCGGTATAACTCTTATAGGGTCAGCTGCCGCATAAGGGATTGCTCCTTCCGTAATAAA
>ERZ857785.2725-NODE-2725-length-14663-cov-18.643894_pt1 | contig 14663 bp, 14 predicted proteins | sample MGYA00519763_ERZ857785 | MGnify/ENA primary metagenome ERZ857785 (study PRJEB31778, sample SAMEA3449365) | human gut metagenome | biome: human gut; feature: human-associated habitat; material: faeces | place: United Kingdom | collected 2010/2012 ... | reverse complement strand
ACAGGATTATGCAGCTTGTAATCTCTTTTGACAGTCAAGGCAAGGAGGATGCCCGTTTGGACTTTTCAGACCTTAAATTTCAAAACCGGGTATCACGTTTCGGCTTGTCTTCTTATCAAGACCTCATCAAGTCGCCGTTTGTGATTAAGGACACATTCAGGCTTACTGAGATAGATTTGAAAAACCTCGATTACACGATACCTGTATATATAGAGCGATATGCGGCATTCTTCGCTATTATCTCTATAAAGTCGCAAGGTGATTATTCAGAGTGTGAATTACTTAAATTATTATGAATACTATAAATGTTTTAGGTTATGGCAGAGAAAGAGATTATCCTCAATGTTAAAGTACAAACAAATACAGAAGCAGCGATTAAACAAATAATGGAGCTGAATACCCAAATAGAAAGGGAAAAGAATTTGCAAAAAGAGTACAACCAATGGTTAAAGGAAGGGACTGTTTCTTGGGAAGAATATAATCGGGAAATGGAGCTTTCAAAACAACATGTTACCGAATATTCTACAAAGATACGAGCTCTTAGGAAAGAGATTCAAAATAATATTAAAGTTGAATCGGATTTAAGAGGTTCACTTGTTCAACTGCGTGCGGCTTTATCCAATCTGACTGCCGAATATGACAATCTAAGTAAGGCGGAACGGGATTCGGCGAAAGGGAAAGAATTACAAGAAAAGATTAATGCTGTTACAAAAGAGCTTAAAGGAGCAGAAGAGGCAACCGGTCGATTCAACCGGAATGTAGGTAACTATGAAAATGCAATCAAAAACGTATTTGGGAACAATCAGCTTGTTGCAGGAATTCAGGCTGTAAGGAATGGTGTTATAGGGGTAAGTAAGGCTTTTGATCTTCTTAAATCTCACCCGGTAATTGCTGTTATAAGTGTCATTACGGCATTATTCTTGAAACTGGCAAATTCAGCAAAGAACAACGAAGAACAATATGTTAAGTTGCAGCAGGTATTGGCTCCGTTGAAAATGGCAATGGACGGAATAACAAGGGTTGTTGAATCTATTGTAGATGTTTTTCTTTCTGCCGCACAAGCTGTTACTGGTTTGGTGGGTGCTTTTTTGGATTTTATTGGAGTAGGAGATAGCATAAATCAAAATTCAAAGGATTATATAGAACTTGAAAAGCAGAAATTAGATTTAGCCAATAAAGAAAGGAGCGACCTTGTAGAGAATGCGAAATTAAGTATGGAAGCCTCTGATTTGAGGGCGAAATCTGCTCAGAAGGATAAATATTCAGCAGAAGAACGCATACAATTCTTGAATGAAGCCATAGATAAGGAAAAAGCTATGGCAGACAATGAGTTGGAACAAGCGAAACAGAGATTAGAAATAGCTAAAAAAGAAGCTGAGCGAACAAAAAATAGTAAAGAAGTGAATGATGAATTGGCACAAGCAGAAGCTAATTTGTACAATGTTCAAAAAGAATATAATACAAAAACAAGGGAGTTATATTCACAACGTTCAGAGGCTCAAACTAAATTAAATCAAGAGGAGGAACAACGGTTACAATTAGTGCAAGAGCGTTCGGATAAAGAGCTTGCAGCTATGCGTGCTCTCCGTGATTCTGAAAATGCGCTAATTAAAGATAGTTTTGAAAAACAGAAAGCAGACATAAATGCAAGTTATGATGATCAGATAGCAGATTTAAAGAAGCGAATGGAAACAGAAGAGAATCTAACGACCGAAGCGAAGGCCGCCATGAGTGCCACAATAGCCAACTTGGAAAAGCAGAGAGATGCAGAGTTAGCAGAAGTGAATGAGGAATCGATTCGGGAAAAGTTAGAGCAAGAAGCTGCTTATATTGAGCAGAGGCTTCAATTGGCAACAGAGGGTACAATTCAGGAATATAGTTTGAAAGCTGAACAACTCAAAAAGGAAAAGGAGATAGAACTATCCAATACAAAACTGACTGCCGAGCAGAAACAACTGATTGAGGACAGTTATCAAAAGAAGCTCGACGAAATGACATCTGAGTATGAGCGGAAAAAGCAAGAGAAAGCTATGGAAGCATTGGAACTCGAACTGTCCAACAGGTTGGCAGCCGCAAAGATAGCCGGAGAAGATGAGTTGCAAGTCGAGCTTGAAAATGCCAAGAAACGGCTTGATTCCTTACAGCAGTTAGAGGGAGAAAGCGATGCCGAGTTCAAAGCCCGACAACTCGAAGCCCAGCAGGAATATTTGGATGCCAAAGAGGAACTTGCCCAGAGGGAAATAGAAATAGAACAAGCGAAGTTCGAAGCGGCATCTCAAATTACAGGAGCTCTATCGGGGTTATTCGAGCAGCTTGGAGAGGACAATAAGGCATTTATGATTTTATCGAAGACATTAGCATTGGCAGAAGTTGCTATTAACACAGGAAAAGCAATATCTTCGGCTGTTGCTGCGTCTGCTACAAAGGGTATTTTTGGTATTGCAGAAGCTGTTTCTTTAATCGCGACGATAATCACCAATATGACAACCGCGATAGGAATTATAAACTCGGCCAAGTTTGCCGATGGTGGTCTTGTAGAAGGCCCCGGAACGGGAACGAGCGACAGCATACCCGCTATGTTGTCTAACGGTGAGAGCGTGATGACAGCAAGAGCTACCTCCATGTTCGCTCCGCTACTGTCTGCTATTAATGTAGCCGGAGGAGGTGTGCCCATACAAGTTCGGGAAAAAAGCAGTCAGGCTCTCGGTGAGGAGATGATTGCACGAGCCATTGCACGAGGCATGCAAGATGTCCACCCGATTGTTTCCGTTACGGAGATTAACAAGGTGGGTTCACAAGTTAAAGTGGTAGAGAATTTAGGTTCCATTTAATTGTTCGATTCATGAAAGTACACGAATGTATAGAGATAAGCCGTCCCATATTGGAAGCGATGAGGCGTGCCGGAGTCAATCTGGACGATGTTAAGTACCTTGAAATGTACAAGCGTTTCCTAACGATGAAGGGAGAAGGGTTAAAAGTGTCTTATATCGCCGAGAAATTGAGCGATGAGTACCAGATAAGGCCGAGAAAATTCTATTACATCTTGAAAAAGTTCGATTCCGTTGTTTAATTATATGTGTTGTGTTTCGAGTGGCGTGTGTCCGTGAGGATATGCGCCATTTTTTTTGCTGCAAAATCCGTGCAGTTGAATCCCTTCTTATCATTCTGTTTGATAGGTTATTCCTTCGTAAATTTGGAATAAACCAATGATTGGATAATGGTATTAAAAATATATTCTCAAATAGCGAACGAGTCGGAAAAAGCATTATTGCAGTTTTTCGGGGACAATGCAGTTTCTTTCATCGATGTAGACGATTTTGTAAGCCAGATACCGGAAGATGACGATTCGATAGAGGTGCGCATTCATTGTCCGGGCGGCGATGTAGCCGAGGGCTGGGCTATCGTTGACAAATTGAGGGCGACCGGCAAAAAAATAATAACGGTGGTAAACGAATACTTTTGCAAGTAAATAACGGCAAATAACGGGAAATCAGTATAATATCGTGATAATGGGCCCCGCCGATATTTTAACGGATAACATCTAAAATCGTTGTATGTCTGCAAATGTTTCTGCAATGTTTCAGTAAAAAAATATATCAATATGGGAACTACATTTAATTATGAAATCGGGAGTCGACCTAATAGGCTGGGGAAGTATTCAATCTATTTGCGTATAACCCAAGACCGGAAGCCTAAGAGAGTAAAAACAGTAGTCGAGTTATCGAGCGTGAACGATTGGAATCCCAAACGCCAGCAGGTGCGCAGCTCCGAACCGAGACATCGCAAATATAATGATATTTTGGATAAATTCAAACAGGATGCAAAAACGGCTTATATGAGCCTAAGAGAAAGCGATGCGGCGACGGCTGAACAGATATTCGAGAAGCTAAACCGGAAAGACAAGCCCGAATCATTTTTTCAATATTTATTGAAACGGATAGATAATTTGTACATGGAGCGACGCATAAATACAATGGAGGGTTATTGTACGTTATATAGGGTATTGAGAAAATATCAAAAGCATAGAGGAAAAGAAAACTGTGATTTGATTTTCAAGGAAATAACTCCTGCATTCCTCTCCGGCTTTGAACAGTGGCTTATAGGTTTGATAAGCCCCAAAACCGGCAGAGCATTGAGCCCGGAGACAATATTTTCGTATTTTAAATTAATGAGGTGCTTAATAAATCGAGCTATCAAAATAGATGAAATTTTAAAACCGGAAGACAATCCATTTTGGCGTTATACTATAAAGGGGGATAAATTGACGAGGGACAAGCTAAATGCATCAGAGATAGCAAGAATAGAATCATTAGATATACCGAGAAACAGTGATTTATGGAGGACTCGAAACCTGTTTTTATTCTCATTCTATTGTGCCGGAATACGTCGAAGTGATTGCCTCCGGTTGAGGTGGTGCAATGTCACTAATGACGGGAGATTACAGTACAAAATGAACAAGACCGGCAAAAATCAAGATATATTGCTTGTTCCACAAGCCTGTGAGATACTCGATTATTACAGGAGTCCGGAGGCCAAACCGAACGATTTTATTTTTCCTGTTATTACTTGTAGAAAGACATTATCTTGGTATAAAAACGATCTGGATATAACCCGATTAGACCCGCATACAGCGGTAAAAATATATAATATCAATAAAAATATAGGTGTTGGGATAAATAAAGACCTTAAAATCATTGCTCAAATGGCCGGGATAAGTAAAAAAGTGACGTTTCATACCGCCCGCCACTCGTTCGCACATGTCGCTAAGGAGAAAGGGGCGGATAACATTGTTTTGCGTGATTTGCTTAAACATTCATCTATAAAGACGACGGAGCGATATATCGGAAGTTTTGGCGATGAGGGAAACGATAGAGCATTACAGGCAATTTTTGGTGACAGTCAAGCCGACCGGGAACGCTCCGAACTACTTGAAAGGATATGCCGCCTAAGTACGAAAGAGTTAAAAGATATTCTAAATAATACCGTTTAAGCCAAATAATATTAAAAAAAGTGGTTAAATACCCATACATGAAGCGCATAAAAATAAGCCTCTTTAATGATAGATAACGATTTGAGGGGTACAAAAGTCAAACAAAAAATAAAAACGGCATTCATATTTCGTTATTTACCGTTATTCTGTTTTCTGTATATAGATTTGTATATCAGTTGATTATGTGCTAATTTTAAAGCAAAAAACAATAAAAAAATAATTGATAATGGAAGCAAAAGAAAACGACTACGGACGTGTCAATCTTCAAATGGTAGTAATACCGAAGCCCTATTTGGATAAGTTGGAGCAACGCATTAGCAATATCGAGCGAAACATTTGCGGTGTGCAGGATAACCAGCCGAGGCAAAAAGAATCCGAATGGGTCTCCAATCGTGAGGCGTGCGAGATTCTCGGCATAAAGATTTCTACTCTTTATAATTTACGCAGGAAGGGCGTTTTGCCTTATACCAGTGTAGGGCGTAGTGTTCGCATAAAGAGAGCCGATATAAATAAATTACTTGAATCAAACATTATATCAGAGTAATGTCAAGCCTAACGGATAAAGCAGGGATTCCGGGCGGTGTGGTAGCCATTGAAAGCCAATCTCCGCCCGCTCCCGTCTCCGTTTCACTTCTCGATGAGGCGCACCGATCGGCCGCAGAAGTACAAGCAGAAGCAAAAGCGAGAGCCGAGGAATATTTGCGTCTGTATGAAGTAACCGACGCAATGGGACGTATAAACCCCGTTCCTGTTCTCTTGTGTCGTGGTAGTATGTTGTTCACTCTTGGGGCTATTTCGTTGGTCGCAGGTCGGGCAAAAGGACGGAAAACATTCTTTACCACCATGTTAGAGGCGGCCTACCTATACGGTAATTATTACACCTATTCGGGCATGGGCGGGAACCGCCCCGAACGGCCGTTACTCCACATCGATACGGAACAAGCCCAATATAAAGTGTATGACATACGGGAGCGAATGAAACGAATCGTATCGGACGAGGAGAAAATGAGCGATGCCGATTTTTCGAGGTTGTACCGTATTCTCTCTATGGCCGGAAAGGACAGCCGGGAAATAAAAGAGGTATTAAAATCTTTACTTCATGCGTTGAATCCGGGCTTTGTAGTCGTTGATGTGGGTACGGATTTAGTGGGCGATACCAACGATAACGGACAATCGAGCGACATATACCGTGAACTCTTGGAATTGGCGAAAGACTACAATACGCATATATGCATCGTAGCCCATACGAACCCGAACGATCCGACAGGAAAGGCGAGGGGGCATTTTGGGAGCGAGGGCGAAAGGAGATGCGAATGTGTGTTTGTTGTTGAACCCAAAGGGGAGTACAGCAAAGCGACAATAAAGATGATACGCCACAAACCGATAGAGCCGGACAGTGAATATTTCTACATCGACACAGACGGACTGCCGAAAATGTTTGACGGAGTGCCGGACATACCGGAGGAAAAAGAGGGGCGGAAATATGACGAGTTACAGGGGTTGTTCCTTTCTGTTTTTCAAGGCTGTGAGGGGTTGAGACATGGCGAAATTGTTCAAAGGATTATGGAACATTGCCGAGTATCAAGGCGGACAGCGATAAGAAAAATAAATGATTCAGTCAATTTTTCATTGATACGGAAAGAAGGAGATTTGTATATACTTGAACATAATTCACAAATATATGAGAATGAGGAAGATTTGCCATTTTAATGGGGTTGGTGTCATTTCAAGTGCCAACCGGTTGGCACTATCCAAACAAACAGGTAGAAGAATGACGATTTTTTATCAAAATAGAGCTTGTGAAACGCATAAAAAAGTGATTTTTCAAGGGCTTAACTCGGTGTTACTCTATTTGAGTGCCAAACTTGTGTCAAATATAGTGTCAAACTTGTGTCAACAGGTGTCAAATAAAACTCGTGGGGCGGTGTCATTTTTTGGTGTCATCAAACCCCCTATATATATAGGGGGTTTTGACACTTGACAGTGAGACACCTAAAAAAATATGACACTACACAGCCCCCGGAGGCGACAAACAGAAACAAAAAAACATAATAAAAAAAAGTAAGATGAAACAGTATTTGAAATTTAGAAGCGTGTACGGAGAATCATTCTCGGAAATAGAGAGAATCACCCACACACTGGAATCGGACGGGATAACCCCCGTCTCCGTACTTGACTATGAGGGGAAGCCCATAATGACTCGGGGCAACATTTCCATGATAACGGGGCTTTCTAAAATTGAAAACTCGTCCTTTGTTAAAGCGTTGGCAGTTTCCTATTTCAAGGGAGAGAGAGGGAAATTGCTCCGTCCGTTTTCCAGTTCGTCGGCTATGTATATAGATTCGGAGAAAACGGCAGCCGAGCTTTGCACTCTATCCGACGATATACGGAAATGTGCGACGGAAGGGACAGGAAACGCTCCGATCGGGGGATTATCCATGTTCAAGTCTGCGGATGCGGAAACACCGGAAAGCCTGTTTAATCTCATCGAAAGGTATGCTCCCGAATTGGTATTTATAAACGATATAACCCCATATACCGGGGGAAAATCCTATGTCGAAGCCAACGATTTTATAAAGAAACTCCATGCTTTTGCAGAAAAAGCCGACGTGCATATCAGCTTTGTATATCCGTCTGACCCTAATGTGATAGTTCCGGGCTGGGACGATAGCGAAACAGTTATGTCAATAGTTCCCTTTTGATTATTATGAAACAAATCGAAAAAATATAGGAGAGGTAGTAATTAAAATTATACAAGGCGATGAAAAGAAATGCAAAAACAATAGAAGAAACGAGTAAATACAAAATAGTTGTCGAGAACAGATTTGATAACATACCGCTCACCTTTAAGATATGGAAAAATACGAATCTGAAAGAGCTGAAAATAGACGACGGATTTGCGAGGGCTGTCGGGTTTAACTCACTGAAAGATATGAAGGATAAGGTGGGTGAGAGCATTATAAAATCTATTGGATATTTCCCTGAATGGACGATTTTAGAGGAAGCGGATCCACTTAATAACATAGGATTGAATTAGAACAACAAACCGGACAAATCAGACACTTAAAAAAGGGATATTATGAGCCGATATGAATTGAAACCGTACCGAACGCCGTCCGATCGCCTTACATGTCCTTCATGCGGACATCGGCGGGAGTTCTCCCCGTATATCGATACGGAGACCGGAGAAATATTGCATCCTTCTGTCGGTCGCTGCAACCGGGAGAAAAGTTGCGGGTATCATTACAAGCCCTCCGAGTATTTCAAAGACCACCCGGAGCGTGAAGGACTGCACAGAATTGTGCGTGCCTCATCGAGCTTGTTCGAGCGTCGCCCGGAACCTTCGGCGGATTATCTTCCTTTGTCTCTTATCGAAGGAGAGGACACACGGAGAAAAGATAACAATTTATATCGGTTTTTCGTGTCCCGTTTCGGGTCGTCTGTCACCGACCGTATTTTTGACCTCTACCGGGTCAGAACGTCGAAGCACTTCCGAAACGCCGGAGGACTTTCCGCCGCTTTCCCCCAAATAGACCGCCGAGGAAATTTAAGACAGGTTAAAATAATGGCATATAATCCAGAAACCGGCAAACGGTTGCACAAGCAGGACACGGCCGAAAAATGGAGCGAGAAACGGAGGGGATATTTCACCGATACGGAACAGGACAAAATCTATTTTGCCGGCAAATATCTTTCCGGGCAGGAGAGCCCCAATTTGCAACAGTGTTTTTTTGGGGAGCACCTTATCCAACCGGGCACTCTTGTCGGCATAGTCGAAAGCGAAAAAACCGCCATGATAGCCGCCGTTTACCAGCCGGGCATGTGTTGGATAGCCACCGGAGGGAAAAACGGCGTAAGGCTCACGGAAACGGGCATAACGTCCGCCCTCTCCGGCATAAAGGCGGCTACTCTGTTCCCCGATTTGGGTTGTTTTGAGGAATGGGCAAAGAAAAAGGAGATTATCGCCTCGTGCGGGATAACTTGCACGGTAAGCGATTTATTGGAGCGGAGAGCCACACGGGAGGAGTCGGAGGCAGGTTTAGATATTGCCGATTTCCTTTTGAGGGAAACGCCGCCGGGGGAACAATTAAGAGCAGATAGAAGGCAATACACTGAAACAGCCTCATCGGGAGCAGGGATAAAAGCCTACATCGACGACATCGGGCATTTATACATACCGACACCCCCGGACGGATCTACATTCACAGTATATCAGAGTATAGATGAATATGAATCGGTGAGAAGCGGAGCGACGAGAGGACACACGAGGGCGCATATAGAGAGGCGCACGGGTGAAGAACATTTCAAAGAGGAGGTTTGGATATGATAGAATTGAGAGATTACCAGAAACGGATAGTATCGGAAGCCGTGCGGGCACTGGATAACTACAAAATCGCCTATCTCGCTATGGAGGTACGCACGGGAAAGACATTAACGGCATTGTCGGCGGCACAAGCGACAGGATCTAAAAAGGTGTTGTTCGCAACGACCAAGAAAGCGATAGGGAGCATAGAATCAGATTACGATAAAGGCGGATTCACGTTTGACGTTACCGTGATAAATCATGAGAGCATACACAAGGCGGGGACTGGCTTCGATTTGGCGATTATCGATGAGGCGCACCGCCTCGGAACATTCCCGAAGCCGTCCAATCGGACGCAGGCAATAAAGGAAGTCTGCCGAGGTCTCCCCGTCATATTCTTGTCCGGCACGCCCACTCCCGAAAGCTATTCGCAAATATACCACCAACTATATGTAAGCAGTTACAGCCCTTTCGGAGGATATAAGAATTTTTATGCCTTTGCCCGTGATTTCGTCCATGTCACACAAAAGCGTATAAACGGCTATACCGTGAACGATTACACAGATGCATGCATCGAAGATATACGGCGTTTCATAGACCCGTTCTGGATTTCATTCACACAAGAGGAAGCGGGATTTGAGAGCGAGGCGACCGATTACAAATGGCTCGTCCCCCTTCCCGCAGCTTCCACCCGCCTCATCTCCGAATTGCGGCGTAACCGGATAGCGAAACTCGGCGATTCCGTGATATTGGGAGATACCCCCTCCAAACTGTTGGCAAAGATACACCAAATCGGAGGCGGCACGGTGATAGACGAGGAGGGAAAATCTCATATCATAGATACCACGAAAGCGGAATACATAAAGCGGCTTTTCAAAGGGCGTAAAATCGCCGTGTATTATCTTTTCAAGGCGGAGGGGGAACTATTGCGGCGGGTGTTCGATAACTGGACGGACAGCCCCGAAACGTTCCAACAGGAGGAAAGCAAGACATTTTTGGGGCAACTGGTCTCCGCCCGTGAGGGCATACGCCTTGATACGGCCGAAGCGATAGTTTTCTATTCTATGGCGTATTCTTATTTATCCTATGAGCAGACGAGGAACAGGATTCAAAGCAGGGAACGCAGGAGTCCCGCCCCGTGCTGTTTCTTTTTCAGCCGGGGAGGCATAGATGCAGATATTTACGAAGCGGTGACGGCAAAACGGGATTTCACGACAGCGTGGTACAGAAAGAAACACGGCGGTATATGAGCAGGGCGAGGCTTGAAAGAGACATACAACGGGAAATAATAAACCGCTATACGAAACGGGGCTATCTCGTGGTGAAGCTGGGTATAACCAATCGCCCCGGATTTCCCGACCTTATGACGTTGAAAGGAGGAAAGGCATCGTTTATCGAAGTCAAACGTCCCGGAGAAAGGCCGAGGCCGTTGCAGGAGTATCGGATAAAAGAACTCCGGGCTCTCGGTTTTGAGGTAGAGATATTGAGCGAATAGAAAATAAGGCGATTTAAGAGCGTTTCTTTCCTGTTTGGTATAATTTATCCTTTTCAAGGAGAAACCTCCGCAAATCTAAAAAGAATGGGCAATAAGACGTATTTGTGATACAATTAAACATTCAAGCTATGGAAGTAATAAAAGAAGATTGCAATTACCGGATTGTCGTTAAGCGTTTGTGCGGCTATCCGATAACGTTCCGTCATTGGAAACGGGGCGATGTGGTTGAAATTAAGGTTGACGACAATTTTGCCAAAGCAAACGGTTATCAATCCGCTACACATTTCCTTGAAAATATACAATGTTTCAAGGAATATTTAGCCCGAATAGGCCGAGTCCCGGAATGGGTTATAATAAGCCCGAAAGGGGAATTTTATTTTAGAGACATAAGCATGTTAAATTAACTAACCAAAAAAATAAAAAAATGAGAGAAAAAGAAATTCTTATCGGAGTAAAAATCCAAGTGAACAACGAGAAGGCAATACGGAAGATTGTCGAGAGTCAGAAACAAATCGACGAGCTCAAAAAAAAGCAGACGGAATTAACCGAGGCTTTCAAGGAGGGAGCGATTAGCGAGGAGGAATATAGAAAGGGAATGGAGGAATACCGTACCCAAATCGAGCAAAGCGCATTCAAAGTGCGAGCCCTACGGAAAGAGATACAAAACAACCTCCGAATCGAGGAAGAACAAAAAGGGTCGTTGAAACAACTGCGGGCTGCACTCTCGAATCTTACGGCCGAGTACGACCGATTGAGCCAAGCCGAGCGGGAAGCCACCAAAGGCAAGAGGCTTGAAGATAAGATAAACGGGGTAACCAAAGCGTTGAAAGGAGCGGAGGAGGAAACCGGTCGGTATTACAGGAACGTCGGCAATTATGACAATGCCATAAAGGAGGCTATCGGCTTAAATTCCGATTTTGCCAAAACCCTGTTTGAGATAGCGGAAGGCGGCACGGGGGCGACGACGAAGATAAAAGCCTTTGGCAAGACCCTTTTATCCCTCATCAAGAGCCCCTCATTTATGGCTGTCGCCGGCATTGTCGGTGTCGGCTCTGCCTTCAAATGGTGGTATGATTATAACGCCGGACTGGTGGAGGCAACCCGATTGACAAAGCAGCTGACAGGTTTGTCGGGGAACGAGCTAAAACAGTTCAGAAACGAGGTACAAGCCATATCGGACACATTCGGGAAAGATTTCCGGGAGACACTGAACACGGCCAACGCCTTGACGAGGCAGTTCGGCATATCTACCGATGAGGCTGTTTCCTTGCTGAAAGAAGGGCTTATCTCCGGTGCGGACGTATCGGGAGAGTTTTTACAAAACGTCCGTGAATACTCGACATTCTTCAAAGAGGCCGGATTGAATGCCGATGAATTTATAGCCATAGTCAGCCAGACGAACAAAGACGGCCTGTTTTCCGACAAGGGTATCGACGCAATCAAGGAGGCAACGATCCGTTTGCGGGAAATGACGACCGCCACGTCCACGGCGTTGGAAAATATAGGCTTAGACTCGAAGCAGGTACAAAAGGATCTTGTAAGCGGAAGCAAAACGATATTCGATGTTATCCGGGAAATATCGGCCAGACTTGGAGAGCTGCCGGAAAACTCCGCCGCCGTTGGAGCCGCAATCGCCGACATATTCGGGGATCCGGGAGAGGATGCCGGGCTTCAATATCTGAAAACCTTGAAGGACATAGATACGAGCATGCAAACCGTGATGAAAAGCTCCGGCGAGCTTGGAGAGTTGCAGAGGGCAAGAATAGACTCTGAAATAGAGCTTCAAAACGCCATATCGGAGTTTGCAGACATAACCGGCGGCACGTTTGAAGCGTTGCAATCCAAGATAAAAACAGGTTGGAATGCGACTATGACGGACATAGTTAAAACAATTAACTCACAGATAAAAAGGGTAAAGGGAATGTTCGATTTTGTCGGGGGGCTCATGGACGGACTTAAAGGCAAGCCGACATTTACCATTCAAGAGCCAAAGGAGGAAGTTCTCAACGATACCGATCCGAACAGGTTAACACCTTCACAACAGGCGGCTTTGGACTTTCAAAATAAATTGGATAAGGAGAAAGAGAGGGAAGAAAACGAGAAAAGAATGAAGATGTTACAGGAACGCCAAAAGAAAGAGATAGCCGCCTTGCGAGCCCTCAGAGACGCAGAAAACTCGCTCATCGAGGACAGTGCGGAAAAGCAGCGAGCCACCATAAACGCAAGCTATGACGACCAAATCGAGGACTTGAAAAGATACCTTGAAACCGAGGGCGATTTGACCCCCAAAGCCAAAGCCGCCGTAAACGAGACTATCGACCGACTGAATAAAAAGCGTACCGCCGACCTCGCTAAGGTAAATGAAAAGGAGATGAGGAACCAGTTGCAGCAAGAGGCCGACTACATACGGCAGAAACTCGAACTTTCCACGGAAGGCGATTATCAAGAGTATGATTTGAAAGCCAAGTTGCTCAAAAAGGAAATGGAGATAGAGCTATCCAATACCGAGCTTACGACCGAGCAGAAAAAGCTAATCGAGGAACGTTATCAAAAGAAGCTCGACGAAATGACATCGGAGCATGAGCGGGAAAAACAGGAGAAAGCCATGAAAGCATTTGAGCTTGAATTGTCCAACAGGTTAGCGGAAGCCAAGATATCCGGAGAAGATGAGCTACAAGTCGAGCTTGAAAATGCCAAGAAACGGCTTGATTCCTTACAGCAGTTAGAGGGAGAAAGCGATGCCGAGTTCAAAGCCCGTCAGCTTGAAGCCCAGCAGGAATATTTGGATGCACAACAGGCTATTGCCGATAGAGAGGTAGAGATACAAAGAACCAAATATGAGGCTATCGAACAAATCACGGGAGCATTATCGGGTTTATTCGAGGAGCTCGGAGAGAGCAATAAGACGTTTACAATATTGTCAAAGACCCTTGCTCTTGCCGAGATAGCCATCAATACGGGTAAGGCCATATCGAGTGCCGTTGCCGCTTCTGCCGGTAAGGGATTGTTCGGGTTGGCCGAGATAGCTACGTTGGTAACGACGATAATCTCCAATATGACGGCCGCTATCGGTATAGTCAACTCGGCCAAGTTCGCCAAAGGCGGCCTTGTAGAAGGATCTGGCACGGGAACAAGCGACAGCATACCCGCTATGTTGTCTAACGGTGAGAGCGTGATAACGGCGAGAGCGACCTCCATGTTTTCCCCGATATTGTCGTACATAAATCAAGCGGGCGGAGGTGCGCCTATTGTGGTGGAAAAGGGTAGCCAAGCAATGGGCGAAGATATGATTGCGAGGGCTGTCGCCAAAGGAATAAAAGGGATTCAACCGGTCGTTTCCGTAACGGAGATTAACAAGGTTGGCTCACAGGTTAATGTGGTAGAGAATTTGGGCGACAGGTAGAGAGTAAAAATAAGCCGTTTTAGGGTGTTTCTTTGTCTTGGTGATAAAATCTACACGAGAACAAAGAAATGCTCTCAAACGGGCTAAAAGGCATATAAGGCGATGTTAAATTTAATAACAAGGATATGAAAGAGGAACTATATATCAAGGGTGAAAGAGTCGATTTGAGCGACGATGAGATAACACTCAATTTCAAGAGCAATTTGTTGGGGGACATTTCCAAGATAACAGCCTCGAACAGTTATACGATAAAGTTACCGAGGACGAATAAGAATATACGGCTGTTGGATTTTCCCGATGTTGCCGGTCATGAGAGTTACATGATGAGGGACTATTTCAATGCGGAGTATTACAGGAATGGGGTAAAGCTATTTGACGCAAAAGCCGTTCTTATATCGTGTAGCGAATCCGGCTTTAATGTGGCCTTGACTTGGGGAATGAGTGAGAAATTTATTCAGCTCATGAACGATGA
>ERZ857785.2716-NODE-2716-length-14693-cov-2.774764_pt1 | contig 14693 bp, 11 predicted proteins | sample MGYA00519763_ERZ857785 | MGnify/ENA primary metagenome ERZ857785 (study PRJEB31778, sample SAMEA3449365) | human gut metagenome | biome: human gut; feature: human-associated habitat; material: faeces | place: United Kingdom | collected 2010/2012 ... | reverse complement strand
CCACGCGGAATAAGAACATCCACATACTTATCAAGCCTCATAAATTCCTCTGCAACCTGTCTGCTCGTATCTTCTATAAGATTCAGACTTTCCGTAGGAAGATTACATTCCGAAAGCGCTTCCCTTATAACCTTAACTATTGCAATATTGGAATTAATAGCGTCGCTTCCTCCGCGCAAGATAACTGCATTACCGGTTTTAAAGCATAATCCGAATGCATCAGCCGTAACATTCGGTCTTGACTCATATATTATTCCGACAACTCCAAGCGGAACCCTCTTCTCACCGATTCTAAGACCATTTGGACGTATCTTAATGCCAAGCACCTCTCCTACCGGGTCAGGAAGCTCTGCAATCTGTAAAAGACCGTATGCCATTGCATTAATTCTGTCCTTATCAAGCGCCAGCCGGTCTATTAATGATGCTTTCATGTTATTATTTTTAGCATTTTCAATATCTTCTTTATTGGCGGCAAGAATTTTTTCAATATTATCCTCAGCCTTAAGCGCATCTGCCGCAGCCTTAAGACCTTTATTCTTTTCCTCTACATTCAGCCTTCCGAGAATTCGTGAAGCTGCTTTTGCTTCTTTTCCGATAACGGTCAAATCCATATTACGCCCTCCTTATAATTCTCCTGTCTGTAATAATATAATCACAGCGCACATCATATATATCCGTCTCTATATTTATATCATGAATATACTGAAAATCATAGCATATTCCGATAAATATTCCTTTCAGTCTTTTAAGATACCTGTCGTAAAATCCTCCGCCGTATCCTACTCTGTAACCTCTTTTATCAAATGCAAGTCCGGGGACAATAACATATACATTATCATATTCAGCAAGTACGCTGTCAGGTGCAATATGATTTTCAGAAAGAGGCTTTGGTTCCCGTATTCCTTTATATCCTGATATCAAATCATTAACGCTGTGGATAATATAATATTCCATATTAACACCGTCATCTGAAACTCTTGGATACGCTATACATATATTCTCAAAGCAATTATGTATTATATCGAAAATTACATCCGTATCCGGCTCGTTTTTATATGAAGCAAATGATAATACGAGACTTTTCCCCTTTTTTTCTGACATAAACCCTACAAGAAAATCTGCAATATTTTTTCCTGCCGCAGATGCTTCAGATAAAGTAATGAGCTTTCTTTTACTAAGCATATTTTTCCGCAGTTCCGGCTTGCATACAACATTCATATGAGTTACCTCTTATTATGCTTTTTTCTTATATCGGAAAGCTTTGATATGCTTCCGTCTTCATTTACTATTGAAACATTATCAAGATTTGCTCTCATGTTCCTTTTTATGCTTTCCAGATAAGCTTTTCTAAGTTTTGCCTGCTCTTCCTTTTCTTCATCTGTAAGCCCGCATGATTTCTGTTTATGGTATAATTCGTTAATTCTTGTTATATCTGCCTGATTCATTATCTTCTCACTTTCTGCTGCCAAGATTAAAATATGTACCTATATTGGCTCCTGAAATAATTTCATCAAGAACATAGACATCTTTTCCGTTTGCAATAATCATATCAGCGCCTGACTCGGACGATATCTTTGCTGCCGAAAGCTTGCTTTCCATACCGCCTGTCCCGGATATACTGCTTGAACCCTTTGCCATGCTTAAAAGTCTTTCATCCAGCTTGTCAACATAACTGATAAATTCTGCATCAGGATTATTATGCGGGTCGTCTGAGTAAAGCCCGTCTATATCTGAAAGAAGTATAAGAAGGTCCGCTTTAATCAGAGAAACAACAAGAGCTGAAAGCGTATCATTATCTCCGAAATCAAGCTCATCCGTTGCAACAGTATCATTCTCATTGACAATCGGTATAACTCCCATATTAAGAAGCTCTGTAAGCGTTGAACATGCATTATGTCTGCTTTCTTCATTTTCAATAGTATATTTAGTCATAAGAACCTGGGCTGTCATCTGGTTATATTCTGCAAAAAGCTTTTGATAAACCATCATAAGCCTTGCCTGTCCAATAGCTGCACATGCCTGCTTAACAGACTTTATCTCCGGTTTTTTAGCAAGTCCTATAGCCTGTCTTCCAACAGCTATGGCTCCTGACGATACAAGCACAATTTCCCTGCCCTGATTGCGTATATTCGTAAGAACCCTTACAAGCTTTTCAAGTTTAATCAGGTCAAGCCTGCCTGTATCAGCATGTGTTATTGTTGTAGTTCCTATTTTAACTACAATTTTTTTCTTATTTTTCAAATTCTTCCTTAACTCGTCCATAGTTCTGTCCTTCATCGCTGTTTTTATCAACTTATTATAGTGTATTATTTACATCAAATCAAGTGCCGCAAATGCTGCTTTTATACCATCTACTGCCGCAGACATTATTCCTCCCGCATATCCTGCGCCTTCACCGCACGGAATAATTCCGCGAATATCTGTCTGCATCGTATCATCCCTGTCTATTCTTACCGGAGCGGAAGTCCTTGTCTCAACTCCGCATAAAAGCACATTTTCCGAAAATCCTGTCATAACCTCATTAAAATGCTCCATTGCTTCTATTATTGATTCGTTAATATACTCAGGGAGTATGCTTCTTACATCGGCAAATGCCGTAAAACCTTTATTAACCGGCTTTATATCCGCATTACTGCCGGAAACAATATTATTCTTATAATCATCATACATCTGACACGGAATCTTTCCCTCTGCAAGCTTATATGCCGTCTTTTCAAGGCGTCTTTGAAATTCCATTCCTGCAAGCACGTCATCCGAAGAAAAATCCTCATCTGTTACATTTACTACAATTGCACTGTTGGCATTATCTGAATTCCTGTCATAATCGCTCATTCCGTTTACAACGAGATGTCCTTCTTCTGATGATGCATTTACAACATATCCTCCCGGACACATACAGAACGAATATACTGCCCTTCCTGCTTTCGTATGATAAACTACCGAATAATCGGCAGGAGGAAGCATTTCTTTATATTCCTTGTACTGCAGATTATCAATATAAGACTGCTTATGCTGCATACGAAGACCTACCGCAAAATCCTTTCTTCTCATTCCAACACGGTTCTTTAACATCTTATATATATCTCTTGCGCTGTGTCCTGTAGCAAGAATGAGTATACTGCAATCTATATTCCGCTTTATTCCGGTCTTTGTATCAGTAATTTCCACGCCTGTTACTTTTGAATTATCATATTTAAATGAAGTAAGCTTTGAATCAAAATGTACCTCTCCGCCAAGCTTTATAATTTCATTTCTGATATTTACAATAACGTCACGAAGCCTGTCCGTACCTATATGCGGCTTTGCCATATACATAATCTCAGCGGGTGCGCCGCATTCGATAAATACTTTTTTTACATATTCTATACGTCCGAATGTATCTTTAACGGATGTGTTAAGTTTTCCGTCAGAAAATGTTCCTGCTCCGCCCTCTCCGAAGCTTACATTAGAATACGGATTAAGAGAATTCTTTCCCATCCAGAAATCATCCACCTGCTTAACTCTCTCACTTATACTGCTTCCCTGTTCAATAAGAATAGGTCTTGCTCCGTTAAGGGCAAGGATAAGCGCAGCAAACAATCCCGCAGGACCTGCACCGCATATTACGGGAGGTTTAACGCCATTAACCTGCTTATAATACGGCGAAAATACATGTTTGCTTTCATCTGTTATATTTGCTTTTCCGCAAAGCCTCTTTATAGCCTTTTGTATATGTTCCTCAGATACTCCCTTTATTGGAAGTAAAACATCTATCGTATATGTATAACTAATATCATGTTTCTTTCTTGCGTCAATTGATTTCTTCCTGATAGTTATATCTAAAGGAGTGTTACTTCCGACTGACAAAAGCTTACATATCTTTTTATGAATAACACGCCTTTCTTCTTCATTAACAAAACCTTTTTTATTAGGCTCCTTAAGGTTCTTTATCTCAACCTTTAACTGGCTTATTCTTATAACCATCTGTTATTCTTCCTCCAATATGAATTCCTGCACATGCCCCGGACGCAAATGCAAAATGCAGATTATAGCCTCCGCAGTTTCCGTCAATATCCAAAAGCTCGCCTGTTATATAAAGTCTGTTGCAGAATTTTGACTGCATTGTATCATTTTCTATCTCACATACGTCTACTCCGCCTGCCGTAACCTGTGCCTTATCAAACGACATTGTATCCTTAACCGTAAGATATATATTTTTTATTCCGCTGCACATATCATGCACATTTTTAATATTTAAATCATGTATAAGGACTTCACTTAGCTTGATAGGAATAAATGCATTTAAAACCGATGCAAAAGTTCTTTCAGGGTTATTATGTATTATCTCAGAAATTATATCAAAAAGCTCGTCTTCTCTGTAATCGGGCACAATGTCTGCCCTAAGCTCACAGCTTGCGCCGCTGTTAATAATATCCGCAGCATATCTGCTAATCTGAAATACCGGTATACCTGAAAGTCCGTAATCTGTGAACTGAAGTTCTCCGCTGCTTTCCGAAATTATTTTATTCTGACATATAAGCTTTACATTTCCTTTTGCTCTTACTCCGCTCGCTCTTTTAAAATTAATGCCTTTAAGAACAAGTCCGCATAGCGCCGGAAAAGTGTCTGTTACTTTGTGTCCCATGTTTTTTGCAAGCTTATAACCCGAACCGTCTGCTCCAAGCGGCGTATAAGATTTCCCGCCCAAAGCAAGGACAACATATGCGGCGCTGTATTTTACATCATTTGCCGTTACAATATACCTTTCATCCGAATAATATATATTGTCTGCATGAGCACCCGTAATTAAATGTGCATTGTATCTGTTTAGCGCTGATATAAATGAACTGCCGACTGTTGCCGCCTGAAGTGAATGCGGATAATAATAACCGTTAATACATGTATGTACAATTCCCAGTTCCCTGAAAAATGAAATAAGCCATTCCTTATCATATTTTTTAACCAGATTATATGCAAAGCAGGGATTATGTCCGCGAAAGCTTTCTTTATCAATAACATCATTTGTAAAATTACATCTTCCGTTGCCTGATGCAAGTATTTTTTTTGCAGGCTTGTCTTTATGCTCAAGCACATAAATAACTGCCTTACCTCCTGTAGTTTTTGCAATATGATAAGCGGCGCTAAGCCCTGAGGCTCCGGCGCCTATAACCACAACATCTGCTTTATACATACAATTCCCCCTAATTCAGCTTGAGTAACTTTCAAGCAAAGAATAAAGCTCTTCCTCGTCAGAGACAAAATACCCTATACGTATTCTTACCTGCTCATCCTCACTAAGACTGTCGGTTCTTATACCTGTATACTCGTATACGGTAGATTTGTCACTGTAATATACAACTACTTCACCGTTCACATCACAAATATAATATTGATGCTCATTCCAGTCCGAAGCATATGTCTTACGCAGCACAACCGTATTTTTTGAAAAATCAATTATTTCATATGAAATAAGTCCGTCAAGGTATTCTGAAAGAGGCATATTTTCCATATAACCGTCAATATACTCCTGCATCTTTTCTTTATCATAAGTAATAAATCTTGACGGCACATTATACTCTTTTTCAGTAAGATTATCATGATTATCTGCATTCACATAATATGTCTGCAAAAAATACCTTGTATCTCCCGTTATCTTCTCGGGACTGTCTGAATTTCTGTTATCAGAAACTTTATACGGCTGCATTGTAGCATACGACGCCCTTGCTCTGATATTATTATTATAATTATTATCCTTATCTTCTTTTTCAGACAAAGTATGAACGTTATATGCTAAAACCGCAATGGCAAAAATGCAAAATGCCAGTGCAACAGAACCAATAAGAACGCTTTTCTTCTTATCCACGAAAATACACCTCGCCTCAAAGTATTATCATTCTTATTGTTGCCCTTTATTTAACAATTATTCATTTTCATTAAATTTCGGGCCATATTCCCGTTTTTTCAAATGTATCCGCAAGCCTTTTCGCCAAATCAACTACCTCTTTTTCATATTCCAAAAGTCCAAGAAGCTTTATCGCATTTTTCGTAACAGAACATCCGTCATATAGTATATAATCAAATATTATTTTATCATCCTCAATTTTTTCCTGAAAATGATAATTAGCATAATGCCTGCCCAGTATTCTCGCAAGTTCAATATCATGCGTTGCCGCAAAACATATCACGCCTTCATCATTAAGCTTTTTAAGAATCTCACTTGACGCCGCTATACGCTCTATAGTATTGGTTCCGCGAAGTACCTCATCTATACAGCATAATACAGGGGTTTTACCTGCTGCGCAGAGTATTCTCCTTAACGACATAATTTCAACAATAAAATAACTCTGGTTATTAACAAGATTATCTTTAAGCGCCATTGAGGTCATAACTCTGAAACACGCCGCTTTATAAGAGGACGCATTTACCGTTGCTATTGTCTGTGCAAGTATTGCATTTATCGCTACAGCCTTTAAAAAAGTTGACTTTCCTGAAGCATTGGAACCGGTAACAAGTATACCGCCTTTCGTACTTATACTGTTATAAACAGGATTATCTAACATAGGATGGTAAATATCCGAAACATCTACAGACACATCATCTGTAATCTGCGGAACACACCAACCGCTTTCATTACACATTTCACGATATGATGCGGCGGCAATCATTACATCAAGAAATCCTATTGTTTCATGCAGCTTAAGAATCTCATCATTCTTTTTTATTATAGTACCGAGCATTCTGTTAAATTTAATAAGGTCTATATGCGTTAGCATTCTTACATAATCAAGCATAATATCAAGCAAGTTTCCTCCGTTCGGATTCAGCACAATACCTGACATTCTTCTAAAAGACGACAACTTTCCATATATACCTTTAATAACATCAAGCTCATTTTTAATTATAGGCATACTGACAACCGAAAGCTTTTTCGCACAATACAACATCCTTAATACATAATTAAGTATTGAATAATATGCTTCTATCTGAGATTTTCTCTTATAATAAAGCATAATTGACGCGCCAACATTTACTACAAGTATAGTAACCGCCGCAGCCGTATTAACAAATAACATGACAATTCCCATAATCCATGCAAGGTCTATAATATAGTGATAAATATTACTTTCTTTCTTCACTTCCTTAAGCCTTGAGAAAAACTCATAGAATGAAATATTCCTGTTGCTTCCAATAATCCTAAGCTTACTTTGTATAGTAATTCTGTCATCGTTATTTTTTTGAAAATAGTCTATTATCTTATCACGGTAATATATCTCTTTTTCATCAAAAAGAGGCTTCCTGAGACACGCATAAAGCATCTCTTCCCCCATAGCTGACTGTGTATTATCAAGAAGCATATATATATCGTCCATATCAAGGTCATTCCACGTAATATCATCTACGTCATTTTCTTCACATATTGATTCATAATACTTCTGTATAGACTCATATTTTCCGGCGGCATATTCTTTATCAGGAAGCTTTCCCCATCTGCTTAAAAGCATGGCTTTGGTCTTCCTTTTTTCAGAAAAAGAATCATATACGGCTTTGAGCGCTATTATAATAAACAATCCCGGTATAATCAGTAAATATCTGTAATCCATAAATCCTCCTGCCCTCCTTAAGGTAAAGGTACCAAAACTTATTACAGATTGTTTCGCTGCTGCGCACCTTACACAATCCGCTCCCACATGACACTGTAATCAAAAACAAGGCTGTTACGGTCAAAACCATAACAGCCTTATAATAGCAATATTAACTTCTAAGGTCAATCCTTAATAACTCGTCCAACCTTAATTGGCTGACGGTAATATGCATTAGATATCTTAATTCCTGAGCTTGGGTTACTTGCATGGATAATCATTCCGCCGCCTATATATATAGCAACATGGTTTACATGTCCGCCGCTTCCATAGAAGAACAAATCACCCGGTTTTGCTTCAGAGCTCTTAATTGATGTAGTTGATGACGCCTGACTTCCTGATGTTCTAGGAAGTCCATAACCAAAGTGTGAGAACACTCCCATTGTAAATCCTGAACAGTCAGTTCCGTTCGTAAGGCTTGTCCCTCCATATACATATCTGTTGCCAAGGAAGTTCTTAGCATACTCAACAACAGATGCACGCGTTGAGGAAACTCCGCCTGAACCATCTGTAGCAAGCTGTCCGACTTTTACAGCTCTCTTTAACTTATATGATATCTCAACATATTCCTTTGAAACAAATGCATAGTCATTATCAATCGAGATACAAACCCAGTCTCCAAGGTTATTCACCATCTCGTCATAATTAACTTTCTTAACTTCACGCTTCTTAACATTCTTTGCAATGAACTTTTCAAGCCATTCAGCATTAAGCTTCTCACGGTAAACTTCAAAATCTTCGTTATCTGAAAGAACACTGTAAATTGATGAATCTGTAGAAGGAAGCGCACGTACTCTTAAGCCGTTCTCCTTAACTGTTACAACCTTTGTTCCTACTTCAAGAGCCATCTGTTCAGCTTCTTCATCCTTAACAAGGTACTCGGCCTTAACATATCCTTTAACATTACCTGATACTATCTTAGCCCATCCTTTTTTGATACTGTATATATGGCATCCGGCATTCTTTGTAAGCTTGCCGACTACCTTACTGCCTTTACTTGCTTTTGCTCTTACATTAAGATAATTATCTACTTTAGCAATACCAAGCCTGTCATAATTAAGATTAAGCTTTACATGCTCATCCTTTTCTTCCTTCAATTCATCCTGAACAGGCTGCTGCTCCTCTGTCGGCTGTGCTGCCGGCTGTTCAGAAGCAACTGCAATATTCTGTACTGCAGCCACTCCGGTAATAGAACGAACTACACCTGTCTCAACTTCTGCCACTACAAATCTATCTAACGGAACATTAATTCCTGCCATTGGTTTCTCAGTAGATACAATGCTTGCGCTTACCGATGATATTCCCCATGTAAATAACATAGCTCCTGCAATACCGATAACAGCGGCTTTTTTCATCCCCATGCTGATTTTCATATATACTATGCCTCCAAAGCAAATCATTATAATTGTTACAAAAATATTACAAACATGAGTCTAGTATAACAATAGATGTTTGCTTTGTCAACATAATAATTACAAAATTGTTACATAAGTAATTAATTTCTTTATATAATAATACACACCAATCCGCCGTTGCTGTCATTTATAACTTTTTTAATTGTATCTGAAAGCTTTTGCTGGCTTTCGTCAGACAATCTGCTTATTTTTCCATGTATTCCGTCTTCTACAAGCTGTCGTATAGTTTTGCCGAATATGTTCGTGTCCCATATCCCCTCAGGATTATTAAGCTCGTTATCACTGATATATTTTATCAAATCCTCAGCCTGCTCTTTTGTTCCTACAATCGGCGCTATTTCTGTTTCGATATTAGCCTTTATCATATGGATTGAAGGTGATACCGCACGTATTTTTACACCGTATTTGTTGCCATGCTTAATTACTTCAGGCTCTTCTATTTCAATATACTCCATAGAAGGCTCAACAACACCGTAGCCTGTTACCTTTACCTGCTCGTAAGCCGAAGCAATTTCATTTACCTCACCCTGTTTTGACGCAAGGTCCTTAAGCGTCTTTATAAGACCGTATTCATTCTCTATCGGAATACCGGCAAGGTCGCTTAATATCTGATAATAATAGCTTTCGTCAAACTCAATATTTACCTGTGCAACTCCGTTTTCCGGGCTGTATTTTACAGTATTAAACGCTTTAATATAATCACTGTCAATACTGTATTCACGATTGTCAAAGTGACGAAGCACATCTATGCCATCCAGATTATTTCTTACATTTTCAATCAGGTTCTGCTTAAGCTCATGGCTGTCCGGAAGCATTTCAACCCATTTCGGAATAAAAAAGTCCACTCTGCTTACCGGAAATTCCATAAGAATGCTGTACATTATTTCAGTAATGTCTTCCTTTTTTAATTGCTCGCAGTTAATCGGAATGCACGCCACATTTTTTTCACGTGAGATTTCATCAGCAAGCTTTGCCGTTTCAATCGAGTAAGGTTTGCTGCTGTTAAGAAGCACGATAAACGGCTTTCCAATCGCCTTAAGCTCATCTATAGCTTTATTCTCCGCTTCTTCGTAGCTTTTTCTTTCAATATCGCCAAAACTGCCGTCTGAAGTAATTACAATTCCTATTGTTGAATGGTCATTTATGACTTTTCTTGTTCCTATCTCTGCTGCCTGGGAAAAAGGTATGCTTTCCTCACTCCAAGGAGTTTTAACAAGTCTTTCCTGTTCATTTTCAATATGGCCTTTTGCTCCGTCAGCCATAAATCCGACACAGTCAATCAGACGCACATTCAGTCTACAGTCGTCGTTGATTGCAATTGTTGCCGCTTCCTTCGGAATAAACTTCGGCTCGGTAGTCATTATCGTCCTTCCCCCTGATGACTGCGGAAGTTCATCTATACAGAGACGCCTTTCATTTTCATCCTCTATTTTAGGAATCACAAGAAGTTCCATAAATCGTTTAATAAATGTCGATTTACCTGTTCTTACCGGACCTACCACCCCTATGTATATCTCTCCGTTTGTCCTTGCCTTAATATCGTTATATACGTGAAAATTGTCCATAAACCATGCCCCTTTCGATTATACTTATACATATATATGAGCCTTAAGGAAGTTGTATTCACCATACATAATAAAAAGATTCACTCATAAAATAAATATATACAAAATAATAAGGAGTATGTAATGAAACGGATATATCTTATATTAGCCGTAATATTATTCACACAGACTATTTTGTCCTCGCAGCCGGTATACGCTGAAACAACCGACGAATACGGACTAAATATTACCTCAAAAGCCGCCGTTGTCATAGAAGGAGCTACAGGGCAGATATTATATGAAAAAAATAAAGATGATGAACTTCCGATGGCGAGCGTAACTAAAGTTATGACACTTCTCTTAATATTTGAAGCGCTTGACAGCGGCAAGATAAATCTTACCGACGAAGTAAGTGTAAGTGAATACGCCGCGTCAATGGGAGGCTCACAGGTATATCTTGAAGTAGGTGAAAAACAAAATGTCGATACTATGATTAAATGCATCGCGATTTCCAGTGCAAATGACGCTGCTGTAGCAATGGCTGAATACATAAGCGGTTCTGAAAGCTCATTTGTTGAAAAAATGAACAGCCGCGCCGCAGAGCTTGGCATGAACCATACGCATTTTATCAACTGTAACGGTCTTGACGACAATATAGAATCAGGTCACTACTCAAGTGCATATGATATTGCCCTTATGTCAAGGGAGCTTCTCACAAAACATCCGCAGATATCAGATTATTCTACTGTTTGGATGGATTCATTTATTCATACCAATTCAAAGGGTGAGCAGAGCGAATTCGGACTTACTAATACTAATAAGCTTATCCGTTCATATAACGGTATAACCGGATTAAAAACCGGTTCAACGAAAAAAGCGGGATACTGTCTGTCCGCAACAGCAAAACGAGACGGTCTTGATATGATTTCCGTCGTACTTAGCGCCCCTGACCATAAAACGAGATTTTCCGAATCCGCATCGCTTTTAGATTACGGATTTGGAAAATGCATAATGTATAAAGACGACCATTCAGGTTTTACATGCACTCCTGTTAAGATTTCAGGAAGCCTGACAAAAGAAATCGCCTATATTCCTGAGAACACATTTTGCCACACCTTCACTAATGATGAAGATATATCCCTTGTAACCAGCCGGATAGTTTTAAATGACAAAATATGCGCTCCCATTAATAAAGGCGACGTAATAGGTACTATTGAATATTCCTATAACGGAACTAAAATCGGTCAGGTAAACCTTATATCGGAAACCGAAGCGCTTAAAGCAGGATTTATTGATTATTATAAAAATATAATCACATCCTACATGTCGCTTAAGTATTCCTCATAACCTATGTTTTCAAGCTTTTCACACTTTGATGCTACGGACTGTTTCATATCTTCTTTGTAATCTTCAAGTTTTTTAAGAAGTGTGCTGTCTGATATTGCAAGCATTCTGACTGCAAGAAGTCCGGCATTCTTGGCACCGTCTATTGCAACTGTTGCTACAGGAATGCCTGACGGCATCTGTACAATTGAATAAAGTGAATCAACTCCCGAAAGACTCTTTGTATGAATAGGCACTCCGATAACCGGAAGTGTAAAGAGCGCTGCACACATTCCCGGAAGATGCGCTGCTCCCCCTGCTCCGGCAATTATTACAGACACGCCTCTTTCCTGTGCTGACTTTGCATAATCCACAAATATATCAGGCATTCTGTGAGCTGAGATTATCTTCATCTCATATTCAATTCCAAAATCTGAAAGAACCTTTGCAGCCTGACTCATAATTTTAAGGTCGGAATCGCTTCCCATTACTATACTTACTTTAGCCATAATTATATGTCTCCTTTGTTATAAATATTTATTTAGCTTTTCTGTTCCTTTAAGAACAAATTTTCCGTTTTCAATTATCATTGTATGTGAACCGTCATATCCTACCGCACATATATAACCAAGCTCATCATAAGGTATTGTTATATCGGTATGGCAGCCAAAATATGCCTTGCCGGGGTCTGTATGCCTGTTTTTTGAAACCTCATTTTCTCTTGCAATGACTTCCTTTTTATCAGGATTATATACCTTTATATCCTCACTCATGCTAAAACACGTATCTCCTACAGCAATGTGCGGCCCTGTCTTTTCAGCAATCAGTATAGGAAGTTTTCTTGAAATACCATATTTTTTTCCCATATTAAATGCCGCAGTATTAGTCCCTATTGCAAATTCGCCCATAGGAAGCGACACATGCTGTCTTAGAAGATTATCTCTTATAAACGCTTTGTTGTCCTCATCATTATCATAGTTATCGCAATTATACTCTGTAGTTTTTCCGTCTTCAAACTTTATACTGAGATTTTTGTATAAAAGTCCGTTAATATAAACATTTTTAACATTCAAAAGTCCGCTTGTACCTGCCAGTACAGGGCTTGTATACACTTCGCCTACAGGAATATTGCAGTCTGCAAGACAGTTATGGAACCGTGTCTGTCTGTCAGGCTCATCAAGCTTTGCAAGATTAATTACTATATCTGTCCTGTTATCTGCATATCCTTTAATATGGACATGACTGCATCCGTCAAGAACGTCTATTATTTGCTGCTGTATAATCTCATACTCTTTCGTATCAAGCGTATTAATACGTATGGTATCTTTAAATATCTTTTCGTAATCTTCTCCGATAGACGGAACCGGAAAAGCAATAATTGTAAAGCTGTAATTTTCATGGCTTATATAATCGTTTATTATTTGCGAAGCCTCTATGTCATATGAAGAAGAAAGGATTCTTTGTTCTTCATTTAATGAAAGCGCCTCTTTCTTTGTAACAGGTGTAAATTCTTCCTCGCCAAAATATTCGATTACTGCCGGTCCTGCGTATACTAAAGCCTCATTTTTATACTTTTCATACGCATTTTTCAATGATGAAAGCTGCCTGTCCTTCATTGCCTTATTAAAATATATCGCTTTATCGTATCTGTGGTCATACGCAAACTGGGGATTGCCGTCTATGCTTCCTGACTGCGAGGACGCAAGAAACCTCTTTGCAATGTCATTTCTTGCGATAACGGTTTTTAGTCCTGATTCAGCGAAAAGCTCCATCGACCTTTTTACAATTCTTTCAAAACCAACAGGATATCTTATCTGTACGGTCTCTTTCTTTGAAAGGTCAATTCCCGCAAGTTCAAAGCTTGTTATATATCCGTCAGTATATGCGCGCGCTATTTTCTCAATATCCTCATCAGGCAGCGTATTGATATACTTAAAAGATTCTGTTTCGTTATAAGTAATATGTTCACCTGTAATATACAGGCTTCTTTCATCAGACATATCTATATTATTAATAATATCCGTAAAAAATGTATTCTCACACGTAATTGTGTCACGCACTCTGTATTCATAATACTCGTCCATATAATCATATATATGATAATACAAAGCTGATTTTACTGCGCCCTCATATTCATCGGGCTCATAATTTTCAAATATATTATATATCTCAAGAAATAATTCAGCGCATGTCACAATCTCAAAAAACCGTGTTTCAAAACATAAAGAACCAAGACTTAAACATTCTCCGGCAACAGAACTTAATATATGTCCGATATTTTCTCCGAATTCACTAACTGCTTTGGCAGGATTGGCATACGAATCCCTATAATAATCAGAATCATATCTGTATCTTGAAATGTTCTGATTCATTTCTTTCCATTTTTCTAACGGAATTTCCTTATACCATACATATATCGGCGCGCCATATGCGTAATTATTGCCTAAAACCCATCTTATCTGCTCGCTGTAAGTAAGAAATGCTCCTGCCGCTTCTTTAAAGAATCCAATATACTTCTTTGGAATATTCATATCCCCATCATATATCTCTTTTATTCTTCCGCAGGCAAGCCTGTATCTTTCAAAATCAATATTCTCATAATCATACTGTATATTGCATGAAAAAACATTCGGTCTTATATACCGCTGATAAGCATAATTCCAAAGTGTGCGTGAACCCTCTTTAGTCTTTTTATTGCGGTTTAATATCTGAGATTCTTTTACATTATGCTCTCTCCATGAAATACCGCCTGAAGCATCATTTAACATTGTAGGCTGTATATGGTCAAGCAT
>ERZ857785.2709-NODE-2709-length-14718-cov-4.004706_pt1 | contig 14718 bp, 16 predicted proteins | sample MGYA00519763_ERZ857785 | MGnify/ENA primary metagenome ERZ857785 (study PRJEB31778, sample SAMEA3449365) | human gut metagenome | biome: human gut; feature: human-associated habitat; material: faeces | place: United Kingdom | collected 2010/2012 ... | reverse complement strand
GCCGTTATCGAGGCGAAGCTGGCTACGCCGGAAGGTGCCTCCGACGCTTCTCTCTACGGTGAATATTCTGCCCTAAAAAAAGAACTTTCCGATGCGATGGATCTATGGACCGAACGGACAATGGAGTTGGAAGAGCTGAATACGCAGGATTCATGAAAAGGCTGCTAGTCAGTGAAAGGCTGCTTATCTGATCTTTTTGATCCAAATACTCCTGTTTTCGTGACAAGCGCTTGTTATTGATGACGCAAAATAGCGGAAGGGAGAGTACGAGAGCTGGCTTTTAAAGGGGAGAATATCCCTTTTCTCATGCGTGATAGGCTGCGTTGGACTACGCCAGTACTGCCATCGGCCGATGCGTATGCCGCCGTTGGGCATCGTGACTACTCAAGAATAGGGTTATGACTACTTGTGAATAGGCATTCTTACCCTGCTAGAACCCTATTGTAACCCTATAAATGATACCAATCTTTCCTTTTGATATGAATTAGGATGAATTGATTTCGCTAGAATAAAAGGCTATTTTTGGGTATAGAGTTGGCTATTAGTTGTTTGCTGAAATTTTCTTTCGGATTTGGAGGCGAGCAGTACTTAGGCCCGGAATATTCGGTTCTCCGGAGGTTCGGATTACAAAGTGTCATTTTGATTATTCCTTGAAAATAACCTTTAATAGCTTACTCGTTTTAAAAAGAAAGTCCTTAACTTTGCTATCCAAAAAAACGCGAAAGCTTAAAGCACATATCATGTTAACACAGATCATTAATGGAAAGATTCTTACCCCGCAAGGCTGGCTGAAAGACGGCTCGGTACTGATAAGCGACAGTAAGATTTTAGAAGTGACAAACTGCGACTTAGCGGTAGTAGGGGCAACCTTGATAGACGCCAAAGGTATGTATATCGTCCCCGGGGGTGTGGAAATTCACGTGCATGGAGGTGGAGGCCGTGATTTTATGGAAGGCACCGAGGACGCTTTCCGTGCGGCAGTAGCCACGCACATGAAACACGGTACGACGAGTATCTTCCCCACCTTATCCTCTTCTACCATCCCGATGATCCGTGCCGCCGCCGAGACCACCGAGAAACTGATGGCCGAGAAAGATAGCCCGGTTCTGGGGCTTCACTTAGAAGGACATTATTTCAACATGAAAATGGCCGGTGGCCAAATCCCGGAGAACATCAAGAATCCCGATCCCGAGGAATATATCCCTCTGTTGGAGGAAACGCATTGCATCAAGCGCTGGGACGCCGCTCCGGAACTTCCGGGAGCAGACAAATTTATCGAAAAATTCCATGATGAAGTTGCTATTTCTCTTGGACACTCTACTGCTTCTTATGAAATTGCCTCAAAGGCCTTCGCAGCGTTTTCCGCATGTTTGGAGATAACCGCGTCATCTTAATCAGCGATGCCATGCGTGCAACCGGAATGGCAGATGGTACTTATGAACTTGGCGGACAAACTGTATACAAAAAAGGTCGTTTTGCAACCCTTGCTAAGAGCATTGGAATGGAGAAAACCATCGGCAGCCTGACCCCGGGTGCAAGGGCTGATGTACTGCTGTTGAATAAGAAATACGAATTAGAACGCATATTATAATTATTTAATCATCTTTTAATTATTTAGTCTCCTCTTTCTTTTTACTGGACTTTGTGTCTTTTTCAAGGTTCAAGAGACCCTTTTGGTTCTCGCAATAAATCAAGAAAAGCCTCCGTCCCAGGACGGAGGCTTTTCACTTACTTACGAAAGAATCTCGCAAAGCATGTTTCTCGATTCATCTGATTCTTAGTCTAATATCATCTGCACGCAGCCGTACATTCCGGCATCATTTCCAAGGGATGCCAATGCAAACTTGGTGTCCTTGCAGGATGCAAATGCATGCTCTTTGAAATGTTTTGCTACGGTATCAATTAAAATATCTCCTGCCCTGGATACGCCGCCACCGATTACGAATACCTGTGGGTTAACGACACAGGCAATATTAGATAACGCCATACCAAGTGTCTCGCCTAAGATTTCTACCGCCTCTAATGCCAGAGCATCTCCTTTTTTTGCCTCATCAAAGATATCCTTTGCTGTCAGCGGTTCAAATCCGCGTAAGGAAGACTCAGCATCTTTCTCAGTCAAAAGTTTCTTCGCTATGCGGACGATTCCGGTAGCTGATGCGTACTGCTCTAAGCAGCCATGTCTGCCACATCCGCAGGTATCTTTTTCCTCTGTATTGACGGTAATATGTCCAATTTCGCCGCCCGCTCCGTTTGCGCCCGGAATAATTTTGCCATTATGAATGATTCCGCCGCCAACACCGGTTCCAAGCGTAACCATAACGACTCCGGTGTAACCTTTTCCACCGCCCTGCCACATCTCGCCAAGGGCTGCTACATTCGCATCATTTCCTACTTTAACCGGAAGACCTGTCTTACTACTTAATTCATCGGCAACCTGAACCTGTCCCCATCCGAGGTTTACACATACGGAAACAGAGCCATCTTCTAATACAGGGCCAGGAACACCTACGCCGATTCCTTCCACATCTTCTTTTGCAATGGATGCTGATTTCATTTTCTCGTCAATGGATGCTGCCACATCATCTAAAATATGTCCACCATTATCTGCCTTGTTGGTTGGGATTTCCCACTTATCCAGCATTTTTCCGCTGGTCTCAAATAATCCGATCTTACAGGTAGTTCCACCAATGTCTACGCCAAAACCGTACTTCTTCATCTTTATCTCCTTTATTATATTAAATTTTCTTCTCTCCGACTTTCTTATGAAGAACCCTTATCTTTATTATATTATAATTTTTAATTTTATGCATTAAAAACCGAGCATCCTGTTTTGAATTCTCGTTGCAAACGTTACCTGAACAGCCAACTCAGTCCAGGCGACCTTACGGCACACAGGAGCTTCCGCTTAGGGCTGCTTCATTCCTGACCTGACCCGGTTCACAGATTCCTGTTGCGTAAGACCCAGACATCAACGCCACTTATTCAGGGCTGCTTTACAATTTCAAACCCGAGACAGGATATCACCCCAGCTATAGCGGATTGCTGGTACAGGGCACCGCTGCCACCCCGGCTGCTCGGAATCTAAATTATAGCCTATTTTGTGCCGGATTGTCAAGGTTTTGCCATCATTTTCTGCTGTTTCTTCTTCTCACGCAACCGCCTGAAAAATTCCGACAGCATGTCCGAACATTCTTCCTCTAATACACCCCGTTCTATCTCTACCTGATGGTTAAATGCTGCCACCTGCAAAAGGTTCATGACCGACCCGGCGCATCCTGCTTTGGGATTCATAGTTCCGATTACCACCTTTTTCATACGGGACTGCACAATGGCTCCCGCGCACATCTGGCATGGTTCTAAGGTCACATACATCACGCAGTCCTCAAGCCTCCAGTCCCCGGTCTTCTTTGATGCCTTTTTAATGGCAGTCAGTTCCGCATGGGAAAGTGTATTTTTATCGGTATTGCGCCGGTTATAGCCCCGGGCAATGATTTTATCATTCTGCACAATGACGCAGCCAATCGGAACTTCCTCTAATTTTTCTGCTTTCCTTGCCTCCCGCAGGGCGGCTTTCATATATTTTATCTCCGGTTCCATGTTTACTCCTGACTTTTACTCTTTTCTCTGTTATAATAATAGCATATTTTGAGCGTAACAAAAAGGTATTCTTATACCAGCTGCAGGAGTTAATAACATGAAATTTATCTATGAAACAGACCGCTTAATCCTGAAATTGTTAGGGGAAGATGATGCCCCTGCAGTTCTTCAGTTTTATAAGCAGAACCGGAATGTCTTTGAGCCATATGAAACCATACACCCGGAGCAGTTCTATACGGTGGCCTACCAGCGGACCCTGATGAACTGTGAGCTGAGTCTCACCTTAAAGCACAGCCTCATTCGCTTCTATATATTCCGCAGGGAAAATCCGGACGAAATCATAGGCACCGTCTGCTTCCGCAATATCAACCGTTCTACTTACTATTCCTGTGAGACCGGCTATCGCTTTTCCCCTGCATACTGGCACAGAGGATACGCCCGCGAAGCCCTTGCTTTTGGTATTCAGCTTATGTTTGAAGAATTTCATCTGCACCGGATAGAAGCTGCCGTCATGCCGAAAAATACCGCTTCCATCCGTCTGCTAGAATCCCTTGATTTCCAACAGGAGGGTGTCGCCAGAGAATATGCCCTGATACAGGGAAAATGGGAAGACCATATCCGGTTCGCCCTTATCCGTCCATCCGTCGATACCAGTAGCCAAACGTCCCCTCTAACTGCCGGCACGGCTTTTCCGTCCGGAACTGTGGAAAACCAAAAATAGCAGCCATTACTTTTTCCGGCTTCTGATAAACCCCTGGCACTGCTAAGAACAGCTCCCGTCCTTCCGGCGTCACCTGTTCTCCGAAGAAAAGATACCGGTAATTAAAGAAGCCATGCAGAAGAAAGCTGTTATTTCCAAGGCACCAGTATTTCTGTGGCAGTTCCCGTAAATCCTGCAATTCCATATGGACGCAGGTGATATTCTCTCCTTCAAAAGGATGCAGAAGCGTCATTTTCTGTTTCAGATTCTCCCAGTGCTTCCAGATGGAGGCCTCTTTTTCCCCAGTGCCTTTTTCCTGCGTGCTTCTTTCCTGGATTTCCTTTTCCATGCTCATCTGTTCCGGGAAAATATGGTGCATCGGCACTTCCTCAGTCTGAAGAGACGGCTCTTCCGCAGCTTGCATTTCTATTTCTTCCTTATGTATCTCCCCATTGTCCCACTGGCTGCCATAAAAATTACCATCTGCCGGCTGAATCAGTATTCCACATACATCCTGTATATGACAGGTTTCATCGCCCAGCTCACCATCAGAAATCCTTCCACTATAATCTGAGCTTTGGGACATCAGCCGCATATTACCCACCGGAAAAGCCAGAATTTTTCCTTCCCTACGGATAAAAAGGCTTACCTTTCCTTCCTGCCCCGCATATTCTGTTCCTTTTAAATGTATCTCTAATCTGCAGATTCCTCCGCGCATTTCTACCCTGGCAAATCCGGCAAGATATTCCTTTGTATCATTTTCATAATAATAAAGATATGCAACGAACCGTTTAAACTGCGGCATAACCTTTCCTTCCTATATCTTTTTGTTCCTTATATCATATTCCGTCTTCTAAGATTCCATGCAGATTTTTAGCCTATACTTATCATACATGCAGATTTTTACTCTACACTTCTCCTTGACAAAGTTTCTTTTAAGAATTATATTAAAATCAATAACGATTATTATTATTTATTAAGGAGAATATATGATTAAATTTAGCCGACAACGGGAAAGTATTAAAAATAACCTGATGGGACGTACCGACCATCCGACTGCCGAAACAGTTTATTCCGACATCCGGCAGGAATATCCCAACATCAGTCTGGGAACAGTATACCGTAATCTCTCTCTCCTGGCTGATTTAGGCGAGATTCAAAAAATTTCAACGGAAAATGGTCCTGACCGCTTTGATGGTAATCCGAAACCTCATTACCACTTCTTCTGTACAAACTGTAATTCCGTCCTCGATTTAAAAATGAAAAACATTGATCTGATTAATGTTATTGCTGCAGAGGAATTTGCCGGTTTGATTGAGGGACATATTACCAGCTTCTACGGACTTTGTCCGGAATGTAAAAAGTTATTGGATAAATCCGGTTCTCTGCCGGATAAATCAAACAATTTTGCAGAAAATAAAAAAGAAAAACAAAATCAGAAAATCTTAAAAAAGTAGTTGACATTTAAAAATAATTATGCTAATTTAATATCAGTAACAATTACTATTATTGATATATAAATACAATTTATAAAAAGAAAAGGAGATCTTAAAATGAAAAAATTTGTTTGTACAGTATGTGGTTATGTTTATGAAGGTGAAAGTGCTCCGGAGTTCTGCCCGGTATGTAAAGCTCCGGCTGAGAAATTCAAAGAACAGACAGGTGATAAGACATGGGCTGCTGAGCATGTAGTTGGTGTAGCACAGGGTGCTCCAGAAGATATTATTGCTGATTTAAGAGCAAACTTCGAAGGAGAATGCTCTGAAGTCGGAATGTACCTTGCAATGGCAAGAGTTGCACATAGAGAAGGATATCCGGAAATCGGACTTTACTGGGAGAAAGCAGCTTTTGAAGAGGCTGAACATGCAGCAAAATTTGCAGAACTGCTTGGTGAAGTTGTAACCGACAGTACAAAGAAGAACCTTGAAATGCGTGTAGATGCAGAAAACGGTGCTACTGCTGGTAAATTTGACCTTGCAAAACGTGCTAAAGCTGCTAACCTTGATGCAATCCATGATACCGTTCATGAGATGGCTAGAGACGAGGCTAGACATGGAAAGGCATTCGAAGGTCTGTTAAAGAGATACTTTGGTTAATCTTAAAACCGCATAGAATAAGCATTTTAAGGATAGATGGTTAATGAACTGTCTATCCTTTTTGCATTCCATAACACGTAAATAAAAATACCTGGCTTGCTTCTCTCCGTTCCCCTATTATTATCTAAAAACTCTCTATTTCTCCGAATATTTTTTTCTACATCGACACACAATGGACTTCATTTCCATGTGCCCGGATGATACGGAGTAAATCCTCTGTCTTCATCCATATAGTAGCAGTATTCTCGTTGGGATGTACTCCAATCAATGCATCATTTTCCAGAAAATAAGCATCCACAAATACCTTCACGCTACATGTTTCATCGTTGAGTACTCCAAGCGGCGTTACCGAACCCGCCTGCAGTCCCATTTTCTCAGTTAAATCTTCTTCCGAGGCAAAACTTAACGGACGCGTTCCATTTGCCTTTCGAAATGCCTTTAAATCTACCCTCTGGTTCCCTCGCACTGTAATCAGATAATAATTCTGCTTCTTATTATCACGTACAAAAAGATTCTTGGCATCTGCCTGTGGATAAGGAATTTCCACATCTGATAAATCTTCCATATTGTAAACAGCTTTATGCTCTGTCACTTCGTACCAGATATGCTGTTGACTCAGGTATTCATAAATTTCCTGCTTATTCATTGTATTTCCTCGCATTCTTCCCGCTTGCGTTCATTATATCATGTGCAAAACCAGCCCATGATCAATATTCGCCGTTCGCCAAAAGTAAATAGGCTCACTATATCATAAACTTTTTATAAAATTTTTTCCAGCTCACTTTACATTTTTTCCTTCCGGTGCTAGTATACCATCAAAATAATTATTTCATTTTTGAACTATTTCATTTTGAAGTATTTTCATCAGGAGGACTCTTACATGAATACAGGTATTGCATTTGCAAGAAAAATGTCTGCTGCCTACACTGCAGTATGTAAGCCTTTGTGCCAGTCACTGCATCTGCCGCAGACTGCTTTTGATATTTTGATGTTTTTAGGAAATAATCCGGAATATTCAACTGCCAGAGATATTGTTGAAGTACGCCAGATTAAGGCAAATCTGGTCTCCGTCAATGTAGACCGGCTGGTGAAAGACGGTTATCTCAGCCGCAAAGAGGTTGCCGGCGACCGCCGGAAGACACAGCTTCTATGTACGAAAAAAGCTGCCCCTGTTATAAAAAAGGGACAGGCTCTGCAGCAGGATTTTGCCGACCGGCTGATTGCCGATCTGGATGATGCCACGAAAGATGCCTTTTTTAAAGGAATGGCACAGATGGAGACAACGCTGGATATGATTTTAGAGGAGGTATCCTAAAATGGATTTATTAACTACGATTTTTGTTACATTTTTTGCAGGTATGGGTGCCGGACTTGGAACCGGTTTTGCCGGCATGAGTGCCGCTGCTGTCATCAGTCCGCTGCTTATTCATTTTCTAGGCATTGACCCATATATGGCAGTCGGCATTGCGCTTTCTTCCGATGTTTTGGCAAGTGCCATTTCTGCCTATACATATGGAAAGCATAAGAACCTCGATATTAAAAACGGTCTGATTATGATGGTCAGCGTATTGCTTTTCACCGTAGTAGGAAGCTATGTTTCAAGCCTTGTTCCTTCTGCCACAATGGGTAACTTTTCCGTTTTCATGACCTTTCTGTTAGGAATCAAATTTATCGTAAAACCGGTTATGACCACGAAAGAATCCATGTCCGCCGTATCTGCAAAGAAACGTGCCATCCAGTCCGTAATCTGCGGTGTGCTGATTGGTTTTATCTGTGGCTTTGTTGGTGCCGGAGGCGGCATGATGATGCTTTTAATCCTGACCTCTGTACTTGGATATGAACTGAAAACTGCTGTTGGCACCAGTGTATTTATTATGACCTTTACCGCACTTACCGGTGCCTTTTCCCATTTTGCCATCGGCGGACTGCCGGATGTCACCGTCTGGGGTCTGTGCATTGTATTTACCTTAATCTGGGCAAGAATTGCCGCTGTCTTTGCCAATAAGGCCACTCCAAAGACACTGAACCGGGTTACCGGTGTCATTCTGGTAATTCTTGGAATTGTGGTAATGATTTTTTAAGCTCCCCAGACCTCTTCTGCGATTTCCTTAACAAGCTTCAGTTTCGCCCACTGTTCTTCTTCCGTAAGCTTGTTACCGATTTCGCAGGAGGCAAATCCACACTGTGGACTTAAATAGAGATTTTCCAACGGAACATATTTGGACGCTTCTTTTATTCTTGCAATGACTGACTGCTTGTCTTCAAGCTTCGGTGTCTTGGTGGTAACAAGTCCTAATACCACCTTCTTATTGCCGGTTATTTTTGCCAGCGGTGCGAAACCACCGGAACGCTCATCATCATATTCCAGATAATAAGCATTGACATTCTCCTCTCCGAATAACAAATCTGCTACTCCGTCATATGCGCCAGAGCTGAAGAAAGTAGAATGATAATTTCCACGGCATACATGGGTGTTGATGGTCAGGTCAGCCGGTGCCTCTTCTACTACCTTATTATTTAATGCAAGGATAACCTTCTTATATTCTTCCAATGCTTCGCCTCTTCTTCCGGTCAGTGCAACGGCAAGCTTCGGATTTACCAGTCCACCCCATACACAGTCATCGAACTGAAGAGTTCTGCAGCCTGCTGCATAGATTTCCTCGATAAATTCTCCATATGCCTTGATGACATCCTCTGCAAAAGCTTCTTCTGTTCCATAAATTTCAAGGGTTGTATCTAAAAGCTCTGCACCGGTGAAATAGGCATAGAACTGGGCTGGAGATGGAACGGTCTGCTTTGCTATGGTATTCTCATCTTCCAGTGCCTTTACAAATTTGAAATGATCAACGAATGGATGATTCTTTACGGAAATCTTTCCCACCATGAAAGTGTCATCTATCATAGCTGCTTCGCCGTCAAAGGTTGTATTTCCATCTACGGTCTTCTTATGCTCGATTCCATCGAATCCCCACATAAAGTCCAGATGCCAGGTAGCTCTGCGGAATTCCCCATCGGTAATCACATGATATCCAAGCTCCTTTATCTTTGCGACCAGTTCTAAAATACAGGCATCCTCTACCTCTTTTAACTGCTCTCTGGTAATTTTCCCTGCTTCAAAGTCCGCACGGGCTTTCTTTAATTTTTCCGGACGTAAAAAACTTCCTACATAATCGTATCGGAACGGTGTTGTTAAATTTGCCATTTTAATTTCTCCTTCTTTCTTATTCATTTATGCCTGTTTTCTTATTTTTTTCGCTGCTTCTACCATATTTCGAAGACTTGCTTCGGTTTCCCTTGTGCCTCTTGTTTTCAGACCGCAGTCCGGGTTGACCCATAATTTGTCTTTTTCAATTTTGGTAAGCATGATATGAAGTGCATTCACAATCTCTTCCACAGACGGAACTCTTGGGGAATGAATATCATAAACACCAGGTCCAACCTCTGTTTCAAAATGGTTTTCTCTTAAAGAATCCAATATCTGCAAATCGGAACGGGATGCTTCAAAAGTAATTACATCTGCGTCCATATCATCGATTGCTGCAATAATATCGGTAAACTCGCTATAACACATATGGGTGTGAATCTGTGTTTCCGGTCTCACACCACTGTGGGTCAGGCGGAATGCCGGAATTGCGAAATCCAGATATTCGGTATACCAGTCTGATTTACGAAGGGGAAGCTTCTCTCTTAATGCAGCTTCATCAATCTGGATGACCGAAATGCCATTTGCCTCCAGATCTAGTACCTCATCCCGGATTGCCAGAGCAATCTGTGCGATGGATTCCCGAATGGAAATATCTTCTCTTGGGAAAGACCAGTTGAGTATGGTAACCGGTCCGGTAAGCATTCCCTTCATTGGCTTTTTCGTTAAGGACTGGGCATATGCAGACCATGCTACGGTAATCGGATTTTTGCGATATACGTCTCCCCAGATAACCGGCGGTTTTACACAACGGGTTCCATAGGACTGTACCCATGCTTTTTCGGTAAACAGGAATCCTCCCAGTGATTCTCCAAAATACTCTACCATGTCATTTCTTTCATACTCTCCGTGTACCAATACATCCAGTCCGATTTCTTCCTGCAATGCCACACATTCTGCAATTTTCTTTCTGTTAAAATCTATATATTCCTGTTCAGAAATTTCCCCTTTACGATATGCCTGACGGTTTGCCTTTACATCCTTTGTCTGTGGGAAGGAACCAATGGTAGTCGTTGGAAATTCCGGCAGTCCCAATACTTTCTTCTGTAATTTCTGTCGCGTGCTTCGCTCCGGCAGTCTGACATAGTCATTTTCCGTTACTTCAGAAAGTCTCTTCTTTACATCCGCATTTTTACAGTCTCTTTCTTCTGCAAAAAGCTTCTGATTTTCTTTGTATGCAGCTTCTTTCGTATAATCCGCTGCATCTGCAAGTATGCTGAGTTCTTTCAGTTCTCCTAACTTTTCTTCCGCAAAAGCAAAATATGCCAGATATTCCGGTGAAATCCTGTGCTCATGATTTAAGGTATACGGTACATGAAGCAGGGAGCAGGATGTTGATAATACAGCATCTATTTTCTTATCTTTCAATGCTTGAAGCACCTTTAAGGTTTTATCAAAATGATTTTTCCAGATATTTTTTCCATTTACCAGTCCGGCAAATAACTGTTTATCCTGTGGAAATCCGTATGTATTTACAAGGTTTAAGGTTTCTTTTCCCTCGATAAAATCAAGTCCGATTCCGTCAAAAGGCATCTCTATCAAATCCTGATAAATATCCCTTACATCACCAAAATATGTCTGTAACAAAATATGACTGTGTTTTTTACAGGATAAGATTCCGTCATAAATCTTATGAAATAATGCGATGTCACTCTCTTCCATATCCCACACAAGCGCCGGCTCATCAAACTGTACCCATGCAATCTCATTCTCCTCACACTTCTTTACCAGATTCTGATACGCACTTATGATATCTTCTACATAATCCAAAGCCGTCTTTTTACCGGTAAATCTGCACAGTTTCAGCATGGTATAGGCTCCAATGACAACCGATTTTGTTTCGATTCCAAGTGCCTTGGCCTCTGTATATTCATCCACCAGTTTATTTCCGGATAACTGAATTACGGTATCATCTTCCACTTCCGGAACGATATAATGGTAATTGGTATTAAACCATTTTTTCATGGCAAGTGCTTTTACATCTCCGGAAGCTCCCTGATAGCCCCGTGCCATTGCAAAATAGGTATCCAGTCCGGACAATTCCAATTCTTTATACCGCTTTGGAATGATATTTAATAAGACTGCTGTATCCAGAGTCATATCATAGAAAGAGAAATCATTGCTGGAAATATAATCAATTCCTGCCTCTTTTTGTATGCTCCAATGTGTTTTTCTTAAAGTCTCTGCTGTCTGCAGCAGTTCCTCTGCTTCTATTTCTTTTCTAAAATATTTTTCAGAAGCAAATTTTAATTCTCTTAATGTACCGATTCTTGGAAAACCAATTACTGATGTCTGCATCATACCCTCCAAATATATTTTTTTGATTTCCCTCATTATAATTGGAGTATTTCATTCTGAAAAATACATAAAAATAAGGGTTGTCCATAGTTTCAAACTATAGCCAGCCCTTATTTTTGATTGGAAAATTACTTTTCTATTCCCCGCACATGCTTTCTTACTTTCTCTTTTATCCCATAAATATCCTGTCCGTCACTGCCACATTCATTGTAGCGGCCTCTTGATTCCAGGGTTCTCTTTGGATACTGCATTTTCTCTTCTCCCTGCAGGTTTTTCCAGACAAATCTGCCCCGGTCATAAATCATATAGCCGTGCCAGCTCTCTTCCTTGGGAATGGAAACAGAACCTGGATTCATATAGATAAAGTCTTCATTTTCCGTGCATTTTGGGACATGGATATGTCCGCATAACAGGATATCTCCCTTATGAAGCGGCGGCAGGTTCTCTTCATTATAATGGTGACCGTGGGTTGCATAAATCAGCCTTTCCTCATCTGCCACCACGCAATAATCAGAAAGTATCGGAAATTCCAATACCATCTGGTCTACCTCCGTATCGCAATTTCCACGCACACAGAGAATATCCTGCTTATATTCATTTAATAATGCAATTACTTTCTTCGGCTCATATTCTTTTGGCAGGTCATTTCTTGGCCCATGATATAAAATATCCCCCAGCAACAGCAGACGGTCTGCCTTTTCCCTCTTATATGCCATAAGTAACTCGTTACAATAATATGCCGAGCCGTGAATATCCGATGCTATCATCCATTTCATACGCTTTGTTCTCCTGTAATATATTTCTTTAATGCCTCAAGGTAGGTTTCCCCCAGCCGGCTTATCATTCCCTTCCGGTGGGTCACATATCCGATTCTCATGTCACCTTCATCTGCCAGCGGCACTGCAATAATATCTTCGCCATTTAATTTCTGGTCAATGATTCCGCTGCACACCGTGTAACCATTTAAACCAATCAGAAGATTAAATAAGGTTGCCCGGTCACTGACGCGGATATTTTTCTTCCGCTCAAAAGAGGAGAAAATTTCTTCCGAGAAATAAAAGGAATTGTGTTCCCCCTGCTCATAGGAAAGATACGGATAATCTGCCAGTTCTTCATTGGTTATGATTTTCTTTTTTGCCAGCGGATGCTGCCTGCTGATGAAAACATGGGGTTCTGCCACAAATAACAGATGAAATTCCAAATCAGAGGATTTCAATATTTTCATAATCACTTTTTCATTGAAATCATTTAAGAAAAGGATTCCGATTTCACTTCTCATTTGCGCTACATCTTCGATTAACTTATAGGTCTGGGTCTCCCGCAGGCTGAAATCATATTCCTCCTGCCCATATTTTTTCACCAGATCCACAAAGGCATTTACCGCAAAAGAGTAATGCTGTGTTGATACGCAAAACTGCTTTTTTCCGCCACCATTTTTCTTATATTTATCTTCTAAGATGGTGGTCTGCTCCAATACCTGCCTTGCATATCCTAGGAATTCTTCCCCTTCTCTGGAAATAAAGATTCCCTTATTCGTCCGGTTAAAAATGGTAATGCCCATCTCCTTTTCCAGCTCATGGATGGCGTTGGTAAGGCTGGGCTGGGAAATGTATAATTTCTTCGCCGCCTCCGTGATGGTTCCGGTATCTGCCACCGTTGTAATATAGCGTAACTGCTGAAGTGTCATATGCTCACCTGCTTTCTAAAATGACTTTTCTTAACTGACGCGCCGCCTCATTTAAAGGATGCTGACTGTCGTATACCATACAGATATTTCTTTTTGGAATCGTCTCCGAAAGAGAAATCTGTACGATTTCATGTTTTTCGATGGCCTCTCTTGCCATCGGTTCCGGGATGAAAGCCAGACCAAGCTCACTCTTTACCAGTGGCAGTATCTGATCTGTGGTTGCTGTCTCTGTATCCGGCTCCAGTGCCAGCCCATAAGACAAAAACAGCTTATTATAAAACTGAAATGTCATGGTTTCTTTTCCCAGACAGATTAACGGATAATCCTTTAAATCCTTTAGGGAAAGCTCCTGACTGCCCAGTGCGGTAAATGTTGTTCCACCCACCAGTACCTCCCGGAATGTCCGCAGATTAACTTTTTTTAGTGGCTGCTCTACTTCTGCCGGTGCAGACACTACTGCAAAATCTATCTGTCCGCTCTTTACTGCATCAATTGCCTGAGGTGTTGAATGATTATAAATTTTCAACCGGATTCCCGGATATTTCATATGGAAATCTTTCAGCTTATCCAAAAGAAATATGTTAAGGGCAGTCTCGCTGGCTCCAATGGAAATGCTTCCATGGGCAAGACCGCTGCTGTCTGCCAGTTCCTCTTCTGCCGCCCAAAGATGCGACATGGCTGCCGACACATGGGTATACAGCTTCTCCCCTTCCGGTGTCAGCTGTACTCCGCGGTTTGTCCTGACAAAAAGCGTACAGTGAAGCTGCTGCTCCAGTCCGTTCATTGCCCTTGTGATATTAGGCTGACTGTTGCCAAGGGCATTGGCAGCCCTGGTAAAATTACTGTATTTTGCCACATAATAAAAAATCTTATAATATTCAAAATTTATATCCATACATTTTCACCATATCAATTTATTATTTCTGCTATATCAATTATAGCTTTTACTTATTCCCAATGCAATAGTATAATCAAGCCGAAATTAAGGGAAACAACCCCTTTACATTTCTCCACCCAAACCCTACGAGGAGCTGCCACCGGCAGCTCTTTACGAATGCTATAAAGCAGAAAGGAAGCGCATATTTTCTATGAAAAATTCAACATTTTTCCCTCGTGAAGAAAGAGCAGACGTTTTATT
>ERZ857785.2705-NODE-2705-length-14739-cov-7.550463_pt1 | contig 14739 bp, 14 predicted proteins | sample MGYA00519763_ERZ857785 | MGnify/ENA primary metagenome ERZ857785 (study PRJEB31778, sample SAMEA3449365) | human gut metagenome | biome: human gut; feature: human-associated habitat; material: faeces | place: United Kingdom | collected 2010/2012 ... | reverse complement strand
CGTGGGTCAGCTTCTGGCGGAAGGGCTGGGTGTTGCCGTGGCTGGACAGATCCATGATGGCTTCCGCGCCCATATTGACGGCGCTCATCACCTTTTCCATCTCCACGTTGTAATCCTTGCAGTCGCGGGAAACGCCCAGGTTCACGTTGATCTTTGTGCGCAGCATGGAGCCGATGCCCTCGGGGTTCAGGCAGGTGTGGTGCTTGTTGGCGGGAATGGCCACCTTGCCCTCAGCCACCAGCTGACGGATCTCCTCCGTGGTGCGGTATTCCTTTTTGGCCACGATCTCCATTTCCGGCGTGACGATGCCCTTGCGGGCAGCGTCCATCTGTGTGGTGTAGTTCTGCATGGTACTTTCCTCCAAATGTTTCTTTTATCTTGAACAGCGCTTTGCGCGCTGAACGTACCGGAAATAGGTTTTTGCGCAGCCTTTCCTCTGTGCGCAATTGGCTCCCCCTTTGGGGGAGCTGGCATCGCGCCAGCGATGACTGAGAGGGCGAGCCGCCTTACAGCTGCTCCGCCAGTGCCTTCAGCTCCCTGCACTCGGCCTCGATGTCCTCCGCGCCGAAGATCGCGCTGACAAGGGCCACACCGTTCACGCCGGTGCCCTTGAGCCGGAGCAGGTTCTCCTTGTGGATGCCGCCGATGGCCACAACGGGGATGTCCACGGCATCGCAGATGGCTTTCATCATGCCCTCGGGCAGAACGTCCACGTCTGCCTTGGTGTGGGTAGAGAAAGCTGCACCCACGCCCAGACAGTCGGCACCGTGCCGGACGGCCTCCAGAGCCTCCTCCACGCTGTGGACGGATACGCCGATCATCATCTCATCGCCCACGCGCCGGCGCACCTGGGCAGCGGCCATATCCTCCTGCCCCACATGGATGCCCTCGGCGTGGCAGCGGATGGCAATGTCCACGTTATCGTTGATAAAAAAGGGCACGTTGTACTTTTTGCACAGGTCGTGGAGCTCAAACGCCTCCTTCAGGAAGGCTTCCTCGTCCAGCTCCTTTTCCCGCAGCTGAACACAGGTCACACCGCCCTTCAGGGCGCTCTCCACCTGCTGATAGAGGGTCTGATCGCCCACCCAGGCACGGTCGGTAACGGCGTAGAGCCGCATATATTCTTCAGCGCACTTCATACTTGGCACCTTCTTCCAGCTGAGCCGGAGTCATATTGTAAATGGCATCAATGATGTAATTGCGGTAGGTAGCGTTGCCGTCCAGCGGGGTCAGCCGTGCATGGGCGATCTCGCCCGCAAGGCCCATGGCGCAGACGGCGGCAGCCGCAGCCTCCAGCGGCTGGCTGGGGTTGGCGGTGATAAAGGCCGCCGTCAGGGCAGAGAGCTGGCAGCCCGTGCCGGTGATGGCACTCATCATTGGGTGGCCGTTGCGGATGCAGTAGGCTTTTGCCCCATCGGCCACGATGTCAATGGCACCGGTAATGGCCACAACGGCACCGGTCTTTGCGGCAAACGCCTTGGCAAAGGCCACCGCGCCGTCCAGATTTTCCTCGGTGACCCTGTCGGCCACATCGGCATCCACGCCCTTGGTGGTGCCCGCGCCGGAAGCCAGCGTCTTTACCTCGGAGATGTTGCCCCGGATGACCGTGAACCGCACCTCGTCCAGCAGGCGGCAGGCCGTCTCGGTGCGCAGGGCGGAAGCGCCTGCGCCCACAGGGTCCAGCACCACGGGGTGGCCCAGTGCATTGGCCTTTTTGCCCGCCTTGAGCATGGATTCAATGGTGCGGCTGTTCAGGGTGCCGATGTTGATGTTCAGCCCGCCGCAGATGGTGGTGATATCCTCCACCTCGGCAGCATCGTCGGCCATAATGGGCGAAGCACCGCAGGCCAGCACCATATTGGCGCAGTCGTTCACGGTGACGTAGTTGGTGATATTATGAATCAGGGGGCTTTTGGTGCGGACATTGGCAAACTGCTCTGCAAACATGACGCACCCCCGTCAGGAAAGGCTGCTCTGCATGGAGCGCAGGGCACCGGAGTGCTGCAGACTGTACACCAGCACGCCCGCAATGACCGCACCCACAGCGGTGGAGATAAGGAAGGGCACGATGTAGGCATAGAACGCGATGTCACCGGCGCTCTTGCCCATCAGGCAGATGGCCACCGGGTAAGCGCACAGGCCGCCCAGAATGCTGGTGCCGAACACCTCGCCCACCAGGGTGGCGATCAGGTTTTTGGTCTTTGCGTAGACCAGGCCGCAGAGCAGGGCACCGAACATGCTGCCCGGGAAGGCCATCAGGCTGCCCAGACCCAGGATATTGCGGAGCAGCGAGGCCACAAAGGCCACGCCCACGCCCCACCATGGGCCCAGCAGCACGGCGCAGAGCACATTGACCATGTGCTGCACGGGGGCGCACTTGCTGCCGAACATCGGGAAGCTGAACACACTGCCCACCACGCACAGGGCGCAGAACATTCCAGCGAGAGCCAGCTTTTTCACAGAGAATTTTTTCATTGGAAACTCCTCTTTCTCAAAAAGCGGTCGAGGCTTGCTGGCCTCCTCTCACGCCGGAACACGGCTTCCCATCGCAGTTATTTCAAGGCTCAGGGCGCTCCCCCTCAGCCCGGAGCCGCCCGTTGCGGCGGCTTGCGGCAACAAAAAACAGGAGACACCACAGCGGTACCTCCTGCAAAAAATCATTTTCCTATGACTTCCTACGGCGGCATTATCCGCATCAGGTCAAGGGTCGAAGTTTGGTTACTTCCTCTCAGCCCGCCTTACGAGCTCCCCTGTGTTTTGTTTTTCGTAGGGTATTGTACACCCGCCGGGGCAAAAAAGCAAGAACAAGTTTTTCTTTCGCCTTTTTGCCAAATCGCTTTTACAATTTCCCGGATTATGTTATACTTGTCCCAAATTTCGCAGCGCCCGGGGGAGCCATTCCCCACTTTGGGGCACTGCCCGGCACAAAAGGAGATTGAAGTTATGGGTCTCATCAAAGCAGCCATGGGCGCGGCATCCGGCGTGATGGGCGACCAGTGGAAGGAATATTTTTATTGTGACGCTCTGCCTGCGGAGGTGCTGGCCGTCAAGGGCCAGAAGCGGACCAACGGCCGCTCTGCCAACCGGCACGGCAGCGAAAACGTCATCTCGGACGGCTCTGTGATCGCCGTGGCCGACGGCCAGTGCGTGCTGATCGTGGAGCAGGGCAAGGTGGTGGATCTCTGTGCCGAACCCGGCGAGTACGCCTACAGCACCGGCACCCAGCCCTCCCTGCTCAGCGGCGGGCTGAAGAACATCGACAGCGTGTTTGCCGAGCTGGGCAAGCGGTTCAGCTTTGGCGGGCAAGCCGGTTCCGACCAGCGCATCTACTATATCAATACCCGGGAGCTCACCGGCAACAAGTACGGCACCCCCAACTCGGTGCCTTTCCGGGTGGTGGACCAGCGCGCCGGTATCGATATCGACATCGGCATCCGGTGCTTCGGCGAGTACAGCTACCGGGTGGTCAACCCCATCCTGTTTTACACCAATGTCTGCGGCAATGTGGAAAACGCCTACACCCGCGACGCGCTGGACGGCCAGCTCAAGACCGAGCTGATGACCGCCCTGCAGCCCGCCTTTGCCCGGATCAGCGAGCAGGGCATCCGCTACTCCGCCCTGCCCGGCCACACCGCCGAGCTGGCCGAGGCCCTGAATCAGGAGCTGAGCGCCAAGTGGAGCAGGCTGCGCGGCATCGAAATCGTCTCTCTGGGCGTTTCCGGTGTCAAGGCCAGCGAAGAGGACGAGCAGATGATCAAGGAGCTGCAGCGCAGTGCAGCCTTTATGGACCCCACCCGCGCCGCCGCGCATCTGGTGGGCGCACAGGCCTCCGCCATGCAGGCTGCCGCCTCCAACACCGCCGCCGGCCCCGCCATGGCCTTTATGGGAATGAACCAGGCCGCTGCAGCGGGCGGTGTCAACGCCCGGGATCTCTACCAGATGGGCGGCCAGCAGACCGCCGCGCAGCCTCAGGCCGCACCGGCCGCTGGCTGGACCTGCAGCTGCGGCCACACCGGCAACACGGGCAAGTTCTGTGCCGAATGCGGCAAGCCCCGGCCCGAAGCCCCGGCTGTCTGGGTGTGCAGCTGCGGTGCAAAGAACAGCGGCAAATTCTGCTCGGAGTGCGGCAGACCCCGGCCCGCCGCCAAGTGCGCCAACTGCGGCTTTGTGCCCGCCGACCCGGCCAACCCGCCCAAGTTCTGCCCCGAGTGCGGCAAGCCCTTTGGGGCCTGAGAGGGGTCTGACGCATGGCTGAAAAGACAACGAATTATCAGTGCCCCGCCTGTACCGGCCCCCTGCACTACGATGGTGCCAGCGGCAAGCTGGTCTGCGATTACTGCGGCTCGGCCTACGACGTAAAGGACATCGAGGCCCGCTACGCCAAAAAGCAGGCCGCTGCCGACACTGCCGCCGAGGGCGATGCCAAAAAAGCCGCCCGCCTGCCCCGGCAGGACAGCCCGGTGTGGAGCGAGGCCGAGGCGGAGGGCCTGAACAGCTACTCCTGCCCCACCTGCGGGGCCGAGCTGGTCTGTGACGAGACCACCGCCGCCACCACCTGCCCCTACTGCGGCAACCCCACAGTGCTGGGCGGCAAGCTCTCCGGCAAGCTGAAGCCGGAATACATCCTGCCCTTCAAGCTGGACAAAAAGGCCGCCATTGCCCAGCTGACCAGATATTACAAGGGCAAGGCCTTCCTGCCCAAGGCATTCAAGAGCCAGAACCACATCGCAGAGATCCAGGGCGTATATGTCCCCTTCTGGCTCTACGATGCCAAGGCCGACGCGCGCGGCCGGTACGAGGGCCAGAACTCCGAGAGCCACCGCGAGGGCGATTATATGGTGACCACCACCCAGCACTACGATGTGCGCCGCGAGGGCTCGGCCGCCTTTGCCAAGGTGCCGGTGGATGGCTCCAGCAAGATGCCCAACACCCACATGGATGCCATTGAGCCCTTTGATTACGGCGACCTGAAGCCCTTCTCCACGGCCTACCTGCCCGGCTATCTGGCCGACCGGTATGACGAGGATGCCGATGCCTGTGCCGAGCGCGCCTACCGCCGGATGTACAACTCCACGGCCGATGCGCTCCACGCCACCACCGGCGGCTACAGCGAGATCCACCCCATTTCCGAGAACATCAACGTGGATATGACCCACGCCCACTACGCCCTGCTGCCGGTCTGGATGCTCCACACCCGGTGGAAGGACAAGGACTTCCTGTTCGCCATGAACGGGCAGACCGGGCGGCTCATCGGTGACCTGCCGGTGGACAAGAGCCGGGTGGCCGCGTGGTTTGCGGGCATCAGCCTGCCCCTGATGGCAGTGCTGGCGTTCCTGCTGTTGTTATAAGGGGGTGGCAGAATGAAACACACTGCAAAACGCTTTGCCGCCCTGCTGGCCGCACTGGTGCTGGCGCTCTGCCTGAGCATCCCCGCCTTTGCCGCCGCGCCGCTGGTGCGGGACGAGATGGGCCTGTTCGATGCGGATACTTACAGCCAGCTGGAAGCCTCTGCCGAAGCCGCCAGCAACGGCCACGACTGCGACGTGTACTTTCTGGTAGTGGACAGCATCGGCGATGCCGACCAGCGCCAATATGCCAAAGATTACTACCTTGCCAACGGTCTGGGCAGCGGCTCTGAACAGAGCGGCATCCTTTTCCTGCTGGCAGTCGGCTCCCGCAAGTATGTCACCATCACCTACGGCGGCGGCGTGACGGCCTTTACCGATTACCGCATCGAGCAGATCGAAGATGCCGTTGTTCCCTATCTCTCGGACGACGACTGGGGCGAGGCCGCCTCTGAGTACCTCTCCATGTGCGCCGACACGCTGGATTTCTACGCCGAGCACGGCGAACCTCTGGATGTTGACAACGACACCAGCGGCTGGCCCATCCTGCTCCTCATCGTCATCGGCGTGCCCATGATCATTGCCGGTATCGTCTGCGGTGTGCTGTACAGCCAGATGAAAACAGCCCGGCTCAAGACCGAGGCCAACGATTACATCGGCGCAGGCTTAAAGCTGCGGGTGCAGGTGGACAACTACACCCACACCGACCGTGTGCAGGTCTACGACCCGCCCCACGAGGAGAGCAGCAGCTCCGGCGGCTCCTCCGTGGACAGCGACGGCTTTGGCGGCTCCTCCGGCGGCTCGTTCTGAGCTCCCTTTTCTCCAGCAATAAACCACCGGTTCTGCCGGTGGTTTTCGCTTGTTTTTATTTCCGCGTAACATGCAAAAGAAAGGAAAGCCAACGAATGTCAAAGAAGATCACCACCCTGATCCCCGGAGCCGCGCTGGCACTGGGCATCGCCTGCATCGCCAAGTGGCTGGAAACGCTGGAAAGCAGCGCCGGGCTCCACCTCATTGGCGCATCGGTCATCGCCCTGTTTATCGGCATGGCCATCAATGCATTTTTCCAGCCCAACAAAACAACCGCGCCGGGCATCAAATTCACCTCTAAGAAGGTCCTGAAATTCGCCATTGTCCTTCTGGGTGCCAGCCTGAACATCCGCACCGTGCTGACCGTGGGCCGTTTTTCGCTGACGGTCATGCTCTTCACCCTGGCCACCTGCTTTGGGCTGGGCGCGCTGATCGGCAAAGCGCTCGGGCTCAACTGGAAAACCAGCAGCCTGATCAACGCCGGAACCGGCATCTGCGGCGGCTCTGCCATTGCCGCCATTGCACCGGTGATCGAGGCCGATGACATGGACATCGCCTACGGTATGTCCGCCACCTTCCTGTTCGATACGGTGATGATCGTTGTGTTCCCGCTTCTTGGCCGGTGGCTTGGGCTTTCCGATGCCGCATTCGGTCTCTGGGCCGGTACGGCGGTCAATGATACTTCGAGCGTTGTAGCCACCGGTTACGCTTTCAGTGAAGCAGCCGGCGACTTTGCAACGATGGTCAAGCTGACCCGCACGCTGGCGATCATTCCGGCTGTTCTGGTCTTTGCCGCCATCAACCTGCACCTGAAAAAGAAAGAGAGTGCTCAGGCCAACGGTGTCAAGGTGCGCATCCGTTCCATTTTCCCCTGGTTCATCCTTGCGTTCCTTGCCATGTCCCTGCTGACCAGTCTGGGCCTTCTGCCCGCCGGGCTGGTTTCCGGCCTGAAGACCATCAGCAAGTTTCTGATGGTCGCGGCCCTGGCGGCCATTGGTCTGAACACGAACTTTAAATCACTCTGCCGTTCCGGCGCAAAGCCCATGCTGCACGGCTTCATCATCTCCACATTGGTCGTTCTGGTCGCCATTGGCGTTGAGTACATGATCGGCATTGCACCCTACGGCACACTGTAACGCTCCTGCCAGCTGAATTTTCCCACAAAGAAAGAGCAGTGCTCTCCAATGGGTCCACCCACCGGAAGCACTGCTCTTTTATTGTTCCGCTTTGCTCCACAAACGCGAACTTGTCGGGGCAAAGCCCCTCCATCTTGCTACGCAAGACCGTTCTGTCGCTTAAAAGCCCCACTGGGGCTTTCATTGCTGCGCTACGCTTCGCAAACGCGAACTTTTGAAAACACGCTGATTTCGGCAGCTAGCAAGAAAACACGGTGAAAATTTTGGTAAAAAGAGAGAGGGCTGGACGGTGCCAGCCCTCTTGACAGAATTATGAGATGCTCAAAAATTTCTGCTGCTTTTATTGCGGTTTTCAAAAATAGCGCCGAACAGAACGGCATATTTACGATATGCAGTTTGCGGATACTACTGCGGTGGGAAAATAGAATCAGGCAAAAGGATAAAGTGTCGGCAGGAAAAATACGGACACGACAATGAGGATGAGCGCCAGCGGGGTACCACACTTGAGATAATCCTTCAAGGTGTATCCGCCCGGCTCGATGATCATGATCTGGCAGGGAGCTGCCATGGGGGTCATGATGGACACACAGCTGGCTGTGATCACGCCGACCACGGCAGCACGGGGGTCTACGCCCATGCGGATACAGGCGGAAGTGACCAGTGGGATGAAGATGGTCAGGGTAGCCAGATTGGACATGACCTGTGTCAGAATGAAGGGAACAAGGAAGAACACCAGCATAATGATGTACGGATTGGTAGTATCGCCCAGCAGGCGAATCATCCAGTCTGCCACCACATCGCCTGCACCGGTGGTCTGGATGGCGTCCGACAGAGCCAGCACACCGGCAAACAGGAAAATGGTCGGCTGGTGGATGGAGTTGAGGGCTTCCCTCTCGGTCAGCACGCCCGTCAGCACCAGAGCGGCAGCGCCGATGCAGGAAGTGAGATACATCTTGACACCAATGACATTTTCCAGCAGCATCATTGCAATGGAGACCAGAACGATCAGGACAGCCAGTTTGCGCTTGAAGGGGCTGAGTTTTTCGCTCTCAGAAGCCGTATGTGCTGCATCTGAAAACTGCTCGTTGGGAATATCCGGCATCAGCTTATAGCCAACAAAGGTCATGTACAGGATGGCAATGGTCAGCATCGGGATGCGTGCGATGGTGAAATCCCAGATGTGCAGCGGTGTCGGTGCGCCGGCCTGCATCATGACATCGTTCCATGCCATGTTGGAAGCACCCTGACCGAGAAAGGTCATCTGGGTGGCAATGTTGGCACAGGCCATAGAAGGATACAGCAGCTTGCTGCGGCTCACGCCGATGTCGTTCGCAATGCCTACCAGCAGAGGGATCATGATAGCGGCAGTTGCGGTGGCACTGGTGATGGCGCCCAGAAACGCACCTGCCACGCAGGAAAGAAAGATCAGCATCCGCATATTGTCCTTGTAGCGGATGACCAGACTCTGGGCTTTGTCAATCAGGGGCGTTTTGGTCAGCCCTGCACCGATGACGAACATGGCTACGAACATGACCACGTTCGTGTTGATGAAGCCGCCAAAGGCCTCGGCAGGGGTCTTGATGCCGGTGAGGATCAGCGCCAGAATGATGCCGGTAGAAATGACCGAGAACGGGACTTTACCGGATACAAAGGCGATGATCGTCACAAGCAGGATGAGAAGTGTGATTTCCAATGGGTTCATGGAAGTTTCCTCCTGTGGATGATTCCGTTTGGATGAACCAATAATGCCCCGGACACCTTTGCGCGGGAAAGGCATCCGGGGTAAATTGCGGAGAACAAATACGTGGCAAATTAAGCTGAGCAAGAAACTTAGGGTAAGAAAAACGATTTAGGAGAATCGTATGAAAGGAAATAATGAGTGAAGCCTGTCCCCCGCTGAGAGGATATCCGGATTACTTAATAAAGCCGACGTGCTTGCAGATCTCTTCGATGGCCTTTTCCTTGCGCTCATTGAAGATGACCTTGTTCTCTTCGAACAGGTTGCGGCCCTCAGCGTCGATGGAAACGATCAGGGGGCCAAACTCGTTAACATGGCAGTGCCACAGAGTTTCCGGCATACCGAGGTCACGCCACTGGGCCTCGACGATCTCCTCCACCTCGGTGGCAGCCACAACGGCGTTACCGGCAGGGAAAACACAGTGGATGGCGCCGAACTCCTTGCAGGCGCGCTCGGTGTTGGGGCCCATGCCGCCCTTGCCCACGATAACGCGGACACCGGACTTCTGCACGAACTCATACTCGAACTTCTCCATACGCATGGAGGTGGTGGGGCCCACAGACACCATCTCGAACTTGTCGTCCTCCAGAGGGCGAATGATGGGGCCGGCGTGGAAAATGGCAGCGTCCTTGACATCCATAGGCAGCGGGCGGCCCTCTTCCACGAGGCGGCGGTGCGCCACGTCACGGCAGGTGGTCAGGTCGCCGTTCAGGTAAACGACATCACCGATATGGATGTCCTTCAGGTCCTCTGCGGAAACCGGAGTAGTAAGGATCTTCTTTCCGTCTTTAATGGTCAGCATTACAAAGTCACCCCCGAATGAGTATCAATGGTGTAGTTCAGATCTTTATCAAAAATGATGTGGCCGCGGCGATGGCTCCAGCAGCCCACGTTGACGGCAACGCCGATGGCAGAAGGATGGCGGGCAGTGTTCTCAATGTGCACGCCCATGACGGAGTACTTGCCGCCCATGCCCTGAGGGCCAAGGCCGATGGAGTTGATGCCGTCCTCCAGCAGCTTCTCCATATAGGCTGCGCGCTCGTTCTCGTTGTGGCTGCCCAGAGGACGCATCAGAGCCTTCTTGGACAGCAGAGCAGCGGTCTCAACAGAGGTGGCAACGCCCACGCCCACCAGCAGCGGAGGGCAGGCATTGATGCCGTAGCTGGTCATGACATCCATGACGAACTTGGTCACGCCTTCGTAACCTGCACCGGGCATCAGAACCATGGCCTTGCCCGGCAGGGTGCAGCCGCCGCCTGCCATATAGGCGTAGATCTCGCACTTGTCACTGTTCGGGATGATGTCCCACCAGACGGTAGGGGTGCCTTTGCCGACATTGCGGCCGGTGTTGAACTCATCGAAGGTTTCAACGCTGTTGTGGCGCAGGGGTGCTTCGAAGGTGGACTTGACCACAGCCTCCTTCAGCAGACCCTCCACCTCGCCGATGAGGGGGAAGTTCACACCGCACTTTACCCAGAACTGGAGCACACCAGTATCCTGACAGCTGGGGCGGTTCAGCTCCTTGGCCAGCTTCTGGTTCCGCTTCATGGTCTCATAAATGACCTTGGACAGCGGTGCGTCCTCCTGTGCGCCCAGCTCATCGAGCTTGGCAATGATGTCGTCCGGCAGCACCTTGGCGATATGGCTCACAAAGTTCGCCATATAGGTCGTCATCTGCTGCACCTGTTCCTGTTTGTTCATTCCATTTCCTCCTTGAATGATTTGGCTTTGGTACATTTGTGTGTTTGCTTCACTTATTCAACGCTCTGCCCGTATTACTGCGGGAAGAACGGAAATGCGATGGGAAGGATCACCATGCTGACAACGGTTGCGATGAGGATGAGGGGCAGGCCAGCCTTGGCATAATCCTTGAAGGTGTAACCGCCGGCGGAAACCACCATGGTGTTGGCGGGCATGCCGATGGGCGTTGCGTAAGCGCAGGAGCCGCCGATGACACAAGCCATCAGGACTGCGCGGGGGTCGGCACCCATGCCCTGTGCGATGCTCAGGCAGATGGGAACCATCAGAGCGGTGGTTGCGGTGTTGGACATGAAGTTGGTCATGACGCAGCAGAGCAGGAAGACCACCAGAGTCAGGACGTAGGGAGAGGGATTCTCGCCCAGAGCACCAATGACGATGTTTGCAATCTCTGCGCCTGCCCCGGTCTTATCCAGTGCAGAGGCCAGAGACAGCGTACCACCGAAGAGGAAGATGGTCTTGAGGTCGATGGACTTCAGGGCATCCTTCTCGGAGATGACACCGGTGAGGATCAGAGCCAGCGCACCGATACAGCCGGTGATGCAGAGTTTGATGCCGATCTGCTTTTCAAAAATCATGCCCAACAGGGTGAGCACGAGGATAACGAGGGAGAGCACCTGTTTCCACTTGGGAACATTGCTGAAGTCCTGCTCGCCGCTGAAGGAGTCATCATCGGAGACGGGGTGGTTGGGCAGCAGCTTCATGCCAAGGGTGGCATAGAAGAGGATGCCGACGGCGAGGATGGGCAGGCCCACGATAGCGTACTCGAAGAAGCCGAAGGACATCCCGATCTCACCCAGAGCGCTCTGGGCGATGAGGTTGCCCGGTGCGCCGATGAGGGAAAGGTTGCCGCCCATGGCCGCTGCAAATACCAGCGGCATCAGCAGCTTGGAGCGGGCATAGCCGGACTTTGCCGCAATGCCGATGACCACGGGGATCAGGACGGCGGCGGTGCCGGTGTTGGAGAGCACACCGCTCATCAGGCCAACGATGACCATGATAGCCACGATGAGGCTGCGTTCGGATCTGGCAAAGTGGGTGACGATGCCGCCGATCTTGTTGGCCATACCTGTTTCAAACAGGGCACCGCCGACGATGAACATGGCGACAAAGAGGATGACGTTGCTGTCGATAAAGCCCGCAAAAGCAGTCTTGATGTCCAGAACGCCGGTGACGACCAGACCGATACAGACGATCATGGACGTTACGCCGAGGGGGATCTTCTCAAACACGAACATGACGACCGCGAAGAGAAGAAAGAGTAGGGTGATAGTTGCTGCTGACATACCGGGGGATCCTCCTTTAATGAAATATAATGTATCCATTTCATCAGAGCAAAACAGCCCTGACTTTCGGAACGCCCCAGCTGCACCTCGTTGTGCAGAGTCTTTGCCGCCGTGCTGTGCCCTCACAGCCCTTTTTCGTTCTGGAAGGATCTGCCCGGAACCTTAGAATTCCGGGAGTCTCGGCAGCGTCTTTTTTGATTTTTATATATAATCTGTGATAATGTATCCACTTGACGACGCGAGAATACACCCAAAACAAAGAATTGTCAATCCCTTTTTTCGAGTTTTGTCGCATTGCACGGATTATGTACCAATTTTTGTGCACGCCAGACAAACAGTAGGATACAAGAAAATCTTCCTCCGCCGCCTTCTGCAAAAAACGTGCGATCTCCAAAGCAGATGGAAATCGCACGTTTTATCCTTCTTTTATTCCAGCCGCTTTTTGAAATATCCCTCGGCACAGTAAATGGCACCGCAGGGATTATGCGCCAGAACGCGATCCTTGGCCACCAGCGTTGTGACCATGGCGTCCGAGTACTTATAAAACATCGAGTCGTGTCCCACACAAAGTCCGACCTCAATGTTGAAATCGGTGTGCTGTTCGTTCAGAAGCTTTGCCTGTGCGATGGGGTTGCACATGGCCTCAAATTCGCCGGGGTGGATCTTGACCTCTTCCGGGATGCCCACTTCTTCTTTGGAGATGCCGCCGGTCTTGCAGATGACCGACACCACCTCAAACCCCTGCGCACGGAGCAGGTCGGCCACGATGCGGGCTTCCTTCCGCAGACCTTTGCAGAATGCAAGACCCAGCTTGTGGTAGCCCATCCGCTTGCAGAACTCCACCGTCTCCTTCAGGCGGGGCCATTGACAGTAGCCAAGCCCCTCAATGGCCGAACAGTTGACGTAGAAATCGTGATTCTCGGGCAGATCGTAGCCGGCGCGGGCGGCCTCCATCACCGAAGCATTCCGCATAGGGCAGTTTTTGGGCATCTTTTCCGGCGCGTTGTTGGCGCAGGCCAGAACCGTACAGTTCGCACAGGTATACACTGTCTTGTCCTCCTTGATCTTATAAATAATAGGTCAGCGCATCGTCCATACTGCGGTAGATGTGTTTTTCCATTTCAGCCCGTGCGGCCAGCGCATCCCGTGCTTCCAGCGCCGCATAGATCTTTTTATGCTCGCTCTGGGAGTTGAGGGCATAGTCCAACTCGCTCATCTCCACGCCAATGGACAGGCCGTTCCACAGCTCCGAGAGAAGATTGCGCATTTTTTCATTGCCGGAAGCTTCCCAGATCTCAAAATGGAAGGACTGGTTGTAGTCAGTATAATTTCCGGCCTGCTGATGAGAAAGAGCCTCCTCTGCAGTATCCACGCAGTTTTTGATCTTGGACAGGTCAGCGTTGTTCTGGCAGCAGAGCATACACGCCGTCCCTTCCAAGGCAGCGCGCAGCTGGTAGTGCTCCCGAATCGTTTTTTCCGTTACGCCCAACACAATGGCGCACTTGTTTTGCTTGACTTCCAGCAGACCGTCACGGGCAAGGATCTGAAAGGCCTCCCGCACCGGCGTGACCGACACGCCGAGTTCCTGCGCGGTGTTTTCCAGCGTGAGTTCTGCGCCCTCCGGGATGCTTTTTGAGATAATGGCTTTCCGCAAAGCGGAAGCTACCCGCTCGCGGGCGGGCAGCAGCTTAATGGGTTTCAGTCCCAGCATATTGACTCCTTATCGTTAAAATCAGATGCAGCAGTTCTTCTTCATAGGCGTTCCATGCATCCGGCACATCAGGGGAGCCCTGACGGTCCAGCATCAGCAGGCGGGCAAGCCGGTCGTTCACCGGCGTAGGACGTGCGCTCACGGCAAAGGCAATGTAGGTCTCCTGGATGCTCTCCAGCAGCTTGCGATGCAGCGGATATGGCAGGACGGTCCGCAGGGTACGGTGCTGCAGCATCTCGCCGCCTGCCAACATCGCATCCTGCGGCAGCGCACGCATAGCCTGCCGTTCCAACTGAGCCCCCAATGCCAGAATTTGGCGCAGTGTCTCTTCGGTCAAATCTGCCGCTTTTATCCGATTGTTGGGCAGGCGGATGATAAGACCCTGATATTCAAGGATCATCAAGGCCTCCCGCACCGGCATCCGAGAGACACCGAGACTCTCTGCCAGTTCGTTCTGGGTCATTTCAGTGCCCGCCGGGATCTGCCCAGATAAAATGGCCTGCTGCAGGGCTTCCACCACACCGCCGTTTTTCTTCTGGATGCCGATATATTCCATAGAACCCTCCGTGCAAATGTCTTTTTTATATTGTATCCAATTTTGAAGTGAAAAGCAAGACTTCCTTCATGACAAACAAAAATATCCGGCAGATTCTTTATGAAAAATCTGCCGGATATAGACCGGATGCCCTTGGGGCGTTCCATTCTGAAAAATTGCAGGGCAAATGCAAGCTGTGTTAACTGTTATGTAACCTTGTCAATCAATCTTCCATTCTTCCATGGTCGCAACCAAGCGAGAGATAATGCTCAATCTCCCCACCCAGCACCATCTGCGCATACTCCAGCGGCTTATGGTAGAGCAGCCAGTCAAGTTCTGCCCGTTGTTTCGGGATGTTGCCGTATTCGTCCTCCACGGCGATGCAGTCGATGGCAAGAGTGGTGCCATCCTCGAACCGGG
>ERZ857785.2700-NODE-2700-length-14766-cov-3.308885_pt1 | contig 14766 bp, 12 predicted proteins | sample MGYA00519763_ERZ857785 | MGnify/ENA primary metagenome ERZ857785 (study PRJEB31778, sample SAMEA3449365) | human gut metagenome | biome: human gut; feature: human-associated habitat; material: faeces | place: United Kingdom | collected 2010/2012 ... | reverse complement strand
TTTTTCATGACCTTCGGCCAGAGCTATCTGACCCATATGAAATGTCTGGAAAATGTAGGACTTCTCTCGACCACTCCGATTACCTTCAATGGACAGCAGATCGTACCGATCCAGTTTTTAAAAGAGCTTCTTCCGGATCCTTCCACTCTTGGTCCGCGCACCGTGGGTAAAACCAACATCGGCTGTATTTTTACCGGTATCAAGGATGGAAAAGAAAGAAGCATTTACATTTACAATGTCTGTGACCACCAGGAATGCTACCGGGAAGTAGAGTCTCAGGCGATTTCCTACACAACCGGCGTTCCGGCCATGATCGGAACCATGATGGTCGTGAACGGCCTCTGGAACAAGCCGGGTGTCTACACCACAGATGAATTCGATCCGGATCCGTACATGGAAGCACTCAACAAGTGGGGGCTTCCGTGGAAGGTCGTAGAAAATCCTGTTTTAGTAGATTAAGCCTATGTATAAGATAAACGAACTTCCAACTCCCTGTTTTGTCATTGATGAAGGCAAACTGGAAGAAAACTTAAAGATCCTGCACCAGGTAGAAGAACGCACCGGTGCAAAAATTCTGCTGGCTCAGAAATGCTTTTCCTGCTTTTCGGAATATCCGCTGATTGGAAAATATATCAGCGGAACAACTGCCAGCGGACTCTATGAGGCGCGGCTTGGAAAGGAAGAAATGGGGCTGGAGAATCATGTGTATTCTCCGGCCTACCGCCCGCAGGATATGGAAGAGCTCGCACAGATCTGCGATCACATTATTTTCAATTCAGAAAAGCAGCTCCGAACGTACCTCCCTGTACTTAAGGCTTCCGGAACCGCAAAAGCCGGACTTCGCATCAACCCGGAATGCTCCACGCAGGAAGGCCATGCGATTTATGATCCCTGTGCGCCCGGCTCCCGCATGGGCATCCGCGCCTGCGATTTTACAGACGAACTGGCTGATCTTGTGGACGGTCTTCATTTTCATACCCTCTGTGAACAGAATTCGGATGATCTGGAAACCACGCTGCGCGCCGTGGAAGAAAAATTCGGCAAGTGGCTTTTTAAAATGAACTGGCTTAACATGGGAGGCGGACATCATATCACCCGTGAGGATTACGATATCGAACGCCTGATTTCCTGTATCAACCATATGAAAGAAACGTATGGTCTTCAGATTTACCTGGAGCCCGGGGAAGCAGTTGCCTTAAACGCAGGCTACAATGTCACGGAAGTTCTCGATATTGTTGAAAATAACGGAAAAATTTTAATTCTTGACACTTCCGCTGCCTGCCATATGCCGGATGTGCTTGAGATGCCGTACCGCCCTCCGCTCAAAGGCAGCGGACTGCCTGGGGAAAAGCCTTATACCTACCGCCTTTCCTGCAATACCTGCCTGGCGGGCGACGTAATCGGCGAATATTCCTTCGATTCCCAAATCCGGATCGGTGACAGACTGTATTTTGAAGATATGGCGATTTATTCGATGGTAAAAACCAATACCTTTAACGGAATCCCACTCCCTTCCATCGCGGTGATGGACAAAGCTGGAAACTGCCGAATGATAAAGGAGTTTGGATATGAAGATTTCAAAAACCGATTGTCTTAGAACCCCAAAAGCCGATGGCTTTTACATGCCGGGCGAATTTGAGCCCCACGAAGGCACGCTGATGATCTGGCCGTGGCGTCCCGGTTCCTGGAATTACGGGGCAAAAGCGGCAAGAACGGCATTTGCAGAAATTGCAGAAGCAATTGCCGCTTATGAACAGGTTTATCTTTTCGTCCGGCCACAGGATAAAGCATCGGCACAGGAACTGCTTTCCTCCGAGCGGATCCATCTGATCGAAGCCCCGACAGAGGATGCCTGGGCAAGAGATACCGGCGCTACGTTTGTGGTCAACGATCAGGGCGGGCGAAGAGGCATTCAATGGGAATTCAACGCCTGGGGCGGCCAGTATGACGGTCTGTACTCCCACTTTGAACATGACCGTGAGGTTCCGGAACGAATCTGCAGTTTTCTCGGAGATTCCTTCTATAATGCCCGCCCCTTTGTTCTGGAAGGCGGCTCCATCCATGTTGACGGGGAAGGAACCCTGCTTACGACCGAAGAATGTCTGCTAAGTCCGGGGCGCAATCCTTCTCTTACAAGAGCGGAAATTGAAGAAAAGCTGCGTCAGTATCTTTCGGTCGAGAAAATCATCTGGCTTCCTTTTGGTATTTACAACGATGAAACCAACGGCCATATCGATAATATGTGCTGCTTTGTAAAGCCAGGAGAAGTGCTTCTTGCCTGGACAGATGACGAAAACGATCCTCAGTATGCCAGAAGCAGGGCCGCTTTTGATCTTCTCTCCCATACCGTTGACGCGAAGGGACGAAGCTTTGTGATTCACAAGCTGCCCATTCCAAAGCATCCCATCTGTATTACAGAAGAAGATCTTCTCGGCTATAATTTTGAAGCTGGCGAAGACCAGCGGGAAGCCGGCGAACGTCTTGCCGCCAGTTATATCAATTTTTACCTTGCCAATCACTGTGTCCTTCTTCCCCGGTTCGGCGATGAAAACGACACCGTGGCTGCAGAAATTCTCGGAAAATGCTTCCCGGATCGACGAATCCTTCCGATCGATGCACGCGTCATTCTGACCGGCGGAGGCAACATTCACTGTATTACCCAGCAGATTCCGGCAAAGAAAAGAGGAAACAGATTATGCGAAATATAAAAATTGCCGCACTGCAGTTTTCGTGCTGCAGTCAGGTACAGGAAAATATAGACAAAGCAGAGACCATGGTCCGTGAAGCCGCTTCCAACGGAGCCAATCTCATCCTTCTTCCTGAATTGTTTGAAAGACCGTATTTTTGTCAGGAAAAGCGATACGATTATTATGATTATGCCATGCCCTTGACAGAAAATCCCGCCGTCCGGCGTTTTCAGGCCGTTGCCGTAGAACTTGGAGTCGTGATTCCGGTCAGCTTTTATGAAAGGGATGTTCAGCGCCTGTTCAACTCGGTTGCCATGATCGATGCAGACGGATCCATTCTTGGTGTTTACCGCAAGACTCATATCCCGGACGACCATTTTTATCAGGAAAAATTCTATTTCACTCCCGGGGATACGGGATTCAAGGTCTTTGAAACACGTTTTGGAGCCATCGGCGTCGGCATCTGCTGGGATCAGTGGTTTCCGGAAACAGCACGATGCATGGCCGTTCAGGGTGCTGAAATCCTGCTCTATCCTACCGCTATCGGAAGTGAGCCGATCCTGAATGTAGACAGCAGCGGGCACTGGCGACGCGTCATGCAGGGACATGCGGCCGCAAATCTTGTTCCGGTTGCTGCTGCAAACCGGATTGGTACTGAAACCGTAATGCCCTGTGAAGAAAATGGCGGCCAGTCCTCTTCTCTTACTTTCTACGGTTCTTCCTTTATTGCCGATGCAACCGGTGAACTCGTGGCATCTGCCGGAAGAGATACCGAGGAAATCCTGTATGCTTCCTTCGATCTGGATGGCCTGCGTGAAGAACGTTTTTCCTGGGGCCTTTTCCGTGACCGGCGGCCGGAACCCTACCGTATCATGACGAAACAGTAAAGCCCCGTCGCTTCCTACAGCGGTACGCTGCATCACATATTCTAACTACAAAGGAGAACCGCTATGCAATATGGAGTTTTATGTCTGCTGCCGCCTGCAGCGATGCTGATTTTTGCATTAAAAACAAAAAAATCCTTCGAAGCTCTGATTTTTGGAACCCTGGTTGCCTATCTCATCATGTATAAAGCGGCTTTTATCGAACCCTGGTGTGATCTGCTGCTTTCAGAAATCAGCAACGCAGATAACCAGTATATTCTTCTTCTCTGCGGACTGTTCGGAGGCTTCATTTTCCTGCTCCGCGAGGCAAAAGGAACACTTGGTTTTTCCAACCTGTTAAGCCGTTTCTGTAAAAATGAGCGGATCACCATGATGATGTCGGTATTTCTCGGAATCATTATTTTTGTCGATGACTATCTCAACATCATGACCGTTGGAACCTGTATGAAGGATGTCTGTGACAAACGAAAAGTCCCAAGACAGGCGCTTGCCTATATCATTGACTCAACCGGTGCACCTATCTGCGCACTGATTCCCTTTTCCACCTGGGTGGTCTTTTATTCCGGTGTTTTTATTCAGGAACCGGATATTCTCAACATGGGCTTCTCCACCGGTATGAGTGTTTACTTAAAAGTGCTTCCTTATATGTTTTATCCCATGGCTGCCCTTCTGGTTGTGATTCTGTTTGCCTGCAAACTAATGCCAAAGCTCGGAAAAATGAAAGCTGCCTATACAGATCTGGAAAAGGAAGAGCAAACACCGGAGCATCCCAAAATGCACAATGCCCCTTCCGTCGACCTTGCCATGGCCGGAATGAGCGTTGATTACCCGCCCGAAAATACCAATACCGGAAATATACTGGATTTTCTGATCCCTATTGGCATTCTGATCGGTGTGACAGTAGCCACACAGGATATGATGCAGGCGATCATTCTTGCTCTTGCTTCCTGTATGATTCTTTATCTTCCACGGAAGAAAATGACCTTTACGCGGTACGTGGAACTGTTTTTTGCCGGCTTTGCAGATATTCTTCCGGTTCTCGCCATTCTTCTTGCATCCTTTATGATCAAGACTGCCTGCGGCGAAATGGGACTCTCGGAATATGTTATCAACCTGTGTGTTCCGTACATGAATGCCAAAACACTGGCAGCTATTATTTTTGTTGTCATTGCAGTTCTGACCTTTGTCACCAGCTCTTTCTGGGGAATTGAGGCCGTAGCCGTTTCCATCGTTGTTCCGCTTGCCATCGCCCTTGATGCCAATGTACTCCTGGCCCTTGGTGCTGTCGTATCCGGCGGTGTTTTCGGAAGCCATGCATGCTTCTATTCCGACGCAACGGTTCTTTCCTCCGCGACCTGCGAGATTGACAATATGTCACATGCCGTATCGCAGTTCCCTTACGTCCTGATCAGTGCTACTCTCGCCGTAGCGGGATTCTTAATCTGCGGAATTTTTGCTCTTTAAAGACACACAGGAAATTTCAACGAAGTTTCCTGTAAATTAAAAAAGCCTCCGACGATAGGATTTTCCTGAATTCGTCGAAGGCTTTTTGTTTTTTTATTCTTTTACACTCAACCGCACCAGCGCACGCTGCAGCTTGGCTTCGGCAATACGGTATTCTTTGTCCGTCAGACCGCCGTTTGCCAGCGCCTGCTCGGCCCGATGTCTGGCAGCCTCGGCACGTTCTGCATCAATATCCTCTTCCCACTCCCAGGTCGTTGCCAGGACACGGCAGACCCCGTTCATCATGGAAAGCATTCCTCCGATGCAGGCGGCATTTCTTCTCGTTCCGTCCTCCAGCACGATATGCGCCTCGCCCATGCCGAGCGCAGTGCAGTAATTGCAGTGGCCCGGCAGAATTGCCAGGTCGCCGCTGATAGTTCTGCAGACAACACGCGCTACATCGCCTTCATAGAGAAGTCCGTCCGGCGTGCCGACACGTAAAGGAAATGTACTCATACGTCATTCCTCCTTTACTGATTCAGTGCTTTTGCTTTTTCAAATACCTCGTCGATGGTACCTGCAAACAGGAAGCAGCTCTCCGGAAGATCGTCGCACTCGCCGTCGAGGATCATGCGGAATCCGCGCAGGGTTTCTTTTAACGGCACGTATTTTCCTTCCATACCGGTAAACTGCTCCGCTACCGAGAAGCTCTGGGACAGGAAACGCTGTACCTTACGGGCACGGCTGACCGTCAGCTTATCCTCCTCGGACAGCTCGTCCATACCCATGATGGCGATGATATCCTGCAGCTCTTTGTATCTCTGCAGCACCTGCTGTACGGCACGCGCTACCTCATAATGCTCATGACCTACGATTTCCGGTGTCAGAATACGGCTGGTAGAATCAAGCGGATCAACGGCCGGATAAATACCCTGGCTGGAGATTTCACGGGAAAGTACCGTCGTGGCATCCAGATGGGTAAATGTCGTTGCCGGAGCCGGATCGGTCAGGTCATCGGCCGGCACGTAAACAGCCTGTACAGATGTGATGGAACCCTTTCTCGTGGACGTAATACGCTCCTGCAGTGCGCCCATCTCGGTTGCCAGCGTCGGCTGGTATCCTACTGCGGACGGCATACGGCCAAGCAGAGCCGAAACCTCGGAACCTGCCTGCGTAAATCGGAAAATATTATCGATGAACAGCAGCACATCCTGATTTTTCACATCACGGAAGTATTCTGCCATGGTAAGGCCGGAAAGTCCGACACGCATACGCGCTCCCGGCGGCTCGTTCATCTGTCCATAGACCAGTGCTGTTTTATCGATAACACCGCTCTCTTTCATCTCGTTGTAAAGGTCATTTCCTTCACGGGTACGCTCTCCGACACCGGTGAAAACGGAAAGTCCGCCGTGCGCCGTTGCCACGTTGTGGATCAGCTCCATGATAAGGACTGTTTTTCCAACGCCGGCACCGCCGAACAGACCGATTTTTCCGCCCTTGGCATACGGGCAGATCAGGTCAACGACCTTGATTCCGGTTTCGAGGATTTCCGTTGCCGGAACCTGTTCCTCATAGGACGGCGGATCGCGGTGGATCGGCCATTTTTCTGCTGTTTCCGGTGCCGGCTTATTGTCTACGGTCTCACCGAGCAGGTTGAACACGCGGCCTAAGCACTCCTCTCCGACCGGAACGGCGATCGGGCCGCCCGTGTCGACTGCTTTCGTTCCGCGGACAAGTCCGTCTGTGGACTTCATGGCAATGCAGCGAACCATGTTGTCGCCTGTCTGCTGCGCCACTTCCACAACCAGCTTCTCGCCGTGGTTGTCTATCTCGATGGCATTCAGAAGTGCCGGCAGCTCTCCTTCCGGAAAACGGATGTCCAGAACAGGACCCGTTACCTGCACAACCTCGCCAATGTGTTTTTCACTCATTTAACGACTTCTCCTCACTTTTCTTGTTTCCACTCTTACACGCCTTCCGCACCGCCGACGATCTCCGTGATCTCCTGCGTAATGCTTGCCTGACGGGCACGGTTGTAATACAGATTGAGCTGTTCAATCATCTCCTCTGCATTTCCCGTTGCCGCCTCCATTGCGGTACGGCGTGCCGCAAGCTCACTTGCCACCCTCTCACAGATACCGCCGTAGATCAGGCCGCCTAAGTATTCCGGCACAATCGCTTCGAATACCTCGACACCGTTTGGCTCATACAGGATCAGATTCCGGATTTTTTTCGCTTCCGGATCCTCTCCGTCCTCTTTTGCAATGTCAATCAGAGGCAGGATCGGCACGGAAACCGGCATCTGCGACAGCATCGACACGAATTTTGTGTAACAAAGCTCCACATGTCCGAAGGTCCCTTTCCGGAACTCACGGCACAGTGCGCGCGCGATCTCAAAGCTGTCTGCCACAGAAAGATTTGCGATCTCGGCAAAGCTGTCCGTCAGGATTTCCAGCTTCCGGGATTTTGCATACTCCACTGCCTTTTTGCCGACCGGAACCACACAGATCTCTTTTCCTTTGGCATCTGCCTCAAAGCATCGGAACAGATTCGCGTTGTATCCGCCCGCAAGGCCGCGGTCTCCGGCAACCAGCACGTAGCAGCATCTCTGATTTTTTGCCTCTTTTGCATAAATGGAATAAAATTCCGTGTTTCCTTTTGCAATATCCTGCAAAGTGCGGTACAGCTCCTGAAAATACGGACGGCAGGTATCAGCCCGCTCCTTCGCTTTTCGCAGCTTGGAGGACGCTACAAGTTCCATCGCCTTGGTAATCTGCATCGTGCTTTCGACACTTTTGATCCGCAGCTTTACGGCTTTCATGTTTGCAGCCATAGGCTCCTCCTTCTTTCCTTATTTTGCAGGTCTTGTATTGATAAAGTTTTCGGTGTACGATTCGAGCGCACTTTTCAGCTTCTCTTCGGTATCTGCCTCGAGTTTTCCGGTTGCGGAAATCTCCTGCATCACGGCAGCACCCTCTGCGTCGGTATCAAGCCAGGTATACAGTCCGTCCTCATAGGCGCGGACATCCTCAGCTGCAACCTTTGACAGAATTCCTTTCGTTACCGCATAAAGAATGGCCACCTGTTTTTCTACCGGAACCGGTGCATTCTGGTTCTGTTTTAATACTTCCACGATACGCACACCCTGCTCCAGACGCGCCTTTGTATCGGCATCCAGATCGGATCCGAACTGTGCAAAGCTTGCCAGCTCGCGGTACTGGGAATAGATCAGTTTCAGAGTTCCGGCTACCTTCTTCATCGCCTTAATCTGCGCATTTCCACCGACACGGGATACGGATACGCCAGGGTTTACCGCCGGCATAACGCCCGAGTGGAACAGCTCTGTCTCAAGGAAAATCTGTCCGTCTGTGATGGAGATAACGTTCGTCGGAATATAGGCGGAAATATCGCCCGCCTGGGTCTCAATGATCGGCAGGGCCGTCATGGATCCGCCGCCGTGTTCATCGTCCAGCTTTGCGGCACGCTCCAGAAGTCTGGAATGGAGATAGAAAACATCTCCCGGATAAGCCTCACGTCCCGGTGGACGGCGGATCAGCAGGGAGAGTGCACGGTATGCAACCGCGTGCTTACTTAAGTCATCATAAATGATCAGCACATCTTTTCCCTGATACATAAAGTACTCGCCCATGGCACAGCCGGAATACGGTACGATATACTGCAGCGGGCTCGCTTCGGATGCCGTCGCTGCCACGACGATGGTGTACGCCATTGCGCCGTTCTTCTCAAGATTTTCTACTAAGGACGCTACTGTCGAACGTTTCTGTCCGATGGCAACGTAGATACAGATCACATCCTTGCCTTTCTGGTTCAGAATGGTATCGGTTGCAATCGTTGTCTTTCCGGTCTGACGGTCTCCGATGATCAGCTCTCGCTGACCTCTTCCGATCGGAACCATGGAATCGATCGCTTTAATACCGGTCTGCAGCGGCTGATTAACACCTTTTCTCTCACAGATGCCCGGTGCCGGGCTTTCAATCGGACGGTACTCTGCTGCCGTAATCGGGCCTGCGCCGTCGATTGGCTGGCCGAGCGCGTTGACAACGCGTCCGATCATGCCTTCTCCGACCGGAACCGAAACAACTTTTCCCGTTCTTTTTACAAGCTGTCCCTCGCTGATGTTCTCGCCGGAACCGAATAAAACGACAGATACGCTGTTTTCCTCGAGGTTCTGTGCCATTCCATAGCTTCCATCCTCAAATTCCAGCAGCTCGCCTGCCATGCAGTTCGAAAGACCGCTGGCTCTTGCGATTCCGTCTCCGACCATCAGAACGGTGCCTGTCTCATCCTGCCGGATCGCATTTTCATAATATTTGATCTGGCTGCGGATGACCTTGGATATTTCTTCTGGTTTCAGTTGCATGTTTTCCTCCTACACCACTGTATCGCTGATTCTTCTGGAAAGCTCGGACAAACGTCCCTTTACGGTTCCGTCAAACAGCTTTCCGTCGAGTTCTACGCGGACACCCGCCAGAACGGACGGATCGGTTTTCAGTTCCATCACGACCGTTTTTCCACTCATTGTTTCCAGTTTTTTCTTCAGAAGCTCTTCCTGTTCCTTCGACAGGGATGCTGCGCTCGTCACAACTGCCTCGGCAATGTTGTGCGCCGCAAAGTATCTGCGCTGAAACGCTTCCTGGCATCCGCCGAATTCCCGGAGAAGATTTTTTTCACACAGCAGTTTGATAAAATTGACCAAATACGGTTCCGCCTGGCTGCCAAATGCCGCGTCGATCAGCCCGATCCGCTCTTTTCGCGGAATCGAAGGCTCCGATAAAAGGCGCGGATACTCCGGATTTTCCCGGAACAGAGCTCGGATCTCCTTCATCTCGGAAAGGATTTCCTCCTCGAGATGCTCCTCTGCGGCCAGCTCATACAGGCTTCCACCGTATACTCTGGCAGTTTCTGTCATGATGCTTCACCTACATTCGATATAAATTCATCTATCAGCTTCTCATGGTCTTTTTCATTAATCTCACGTTCAATGACCTTTCCGGCAATATCCATGGCAATGCCGCCGATCTCGCCTTTGACTTCATTGACCGCTTTCTTTTTCTCCTGGGCAATCTCTTTTTCTGCCTTGTTTTTCAGGGCAGCTGCCTGTTCGGAAGCCTCTTTTACGATTTTCTCGCTCTGCAGCGTCGCTGTCTTTCTGGCGCTTTCGAGAATCTCGTTGGCCTTTGCCTTGGCCTCCTGCATATTCTGCTCATATTCCTCTTTGATGGCGTTGGCTTCTTTTTTTGCCGCCTCTGCGTCTGTAATCTCCGCATCGGCTGCCGCACGCCGTTTTTCCAGCATCTCATTGATCGGTTTGAAAAGGAACCGTTTGATCAGATACATCTGGATGAAGAGGTTGCAGATCTGTGCGATAAAAGTCCAGGGGACAATTCCTACCAGTTCCTGAACCTGCATAGTTTCTTTCCTCCTAGCAATCATTTACTCCTTGCAACTATTTCAGGAAGTTCATGAACATTCCCGGTGCTACGAAGATCAGAAGCAGGCCGGTTACGAAACCGTAAATACCTGTGGTCTCTGCGATCGCACAGCCAAGAAGCATCGTACTTGTTACATCACCTTTGCATTCCGGCTGACGTCCGATTGCCTCAAGTGCCTTTGCTACGGCGTTACCTTCACCGATACCAGGTCCGATACCTGCGATCAGGGAGCATCCTGCGCCGATTGCGCATCCTGCGAGAGCGATACCTTTTGCTAAAATCTGAAAATCCATCTTGTTTTCCTCCTGTATTTTCTTTTTGTAAACCTCATTTTTTAATCTCTTTAGCCTTCCTCTGCTGCATTCGCAATGTACATGACAGTCAGCATACAGAAAATAAAGGCCTGCATCACGCCGGAGAACCAGTCAAAATAGACCGACAGAACAGCCGGGACACCGACGTCCAGAATCGGGATCTGTGAAAGGGTTCTTCCGAGCACGCCGGGAAGCAGTCCCAGCAGCTTTCCACTTGCCAGTGCCAGCGATCCGTAGATCAGGGCATTGATGACAACGCCGGAAAGAATGTTTCCAAAGTGACGGCACGCCATACTGATCGGCGTTGCGAGCTCCGACAAAACGTTAAACGGTGTCATAACCGCAATCGGAGTCGTGAAGCCCTTCAGATATCCGCCAAAACCGTTGGTTTTGATCTTCTGTGTGGTGATCGTGATGAAAACCACAACAGCCCAGGCCGCCTCGGTGGAAAGATCTGCTGTCGGACTTCGAAGTCCGATCAGGCTGATCAGGTTCGAGACAACGCTGGTCGCGAAAAGCGCCGACACAAAAGGAATCAGATAGCGGAATTTTTCTCCCATGTTGCCGATGACAAATTTGTTTGCGGTTTCCACAATCATTTCTGCCACCGCCTGGCGTTTGGAGATGTTCCGTATCTTCAAATCTCTTGTGAGCCAGATGCAAAGTCCGGTAATGAGTGCCATTACAATCCAGCTTACCACCAGCGTTTCGCTGATCTGAATTTTCCCGAACAGCGGGAAATCGATAGGGATCGTAAAAAAGACTTTTGCACCGGAGATATCAACCTCCATTCTCTTTTCTCACCTCCTCTGTATGAGATAAAATAAAAAATTTGAACCTTTTGTCAAAGCGGATCTTCACAATCCGCTTCGCTGCTTGCTCATAACCGAATCGCTGCTTCGCTGTTTCGGTTTCAAAACGCCGTCCCGTCTTTGCGGCTTTCGCCAAAGATCAGGTTCAGCGCTTTATGCTGTTTTTTATGCCCTTCAGCTTGATGGCCGTTCCCGGAATTAAAAGCGGCAGGATTCCTGCGGCAAACTGAAAGCATGGAAGCACAATCGCCAGAATTGCCCAGAGCATCTGCATCAGGTTTCTCTGCGAATAGCTTGCCTGCATCCGCCGTTTTGCTCCCGCCTCGTCTGTCTCGGACACTGCTTTTTGTACTGCCATGCCCATCAGGAAAAAGTTCAGCACCGCAACGGCACCGCCTCCGATTCCCCCGAGGATCACCCGATAGTCAAATGGGATTTTTTCCGGCCAGATCAGGTGCAGGATCAGAAACCCGACCCACATCACAACCACGCCGACAACAGTATAGATGGCAACATTTTTCGTCTCCTTTTTTACGGCCGGCTGGACCTTGTCTCCGAAATTGCTCATATCGCCTTGTTTCCTTTCTAAGGGATTTTCCCCTTAAAATCAGTCTGAAATCTTTTCTCTGCCACTTGATCTTCGTCAACTGTGAAAACTTTTTCAGACACGTTCTAAATATGTCGGTTGAAAGACACCCGCTTTTTCTTCTTTTTTCCGTCCGGCTCCGTCTCGATACGTTTCTGATGCCGCAGAACGCTCTGCCCGAATTTCCAGGCTGTCACGGCACCGCCTCCGATCCCAAAGAAAAAGCCGAGCAGATAAATCCATGTTCCAACCGAAAAGCGGTCGCAAAGCCACCAGCAAAGTGCCAGACAAAGAAAAAGAGGCGTCACAAGGGACAGTCCGAATTGTGTCAACATTGTGAGATTGGTAATCATCCCCGTCCACTTCTTCATATCCTGTCCCTTTCTGCCGCCTCTTTTTTGTCAGACTTTCGGGTCTGTGTTCTGTCTTCCATTTTTGTAACCGCTTAGTCAGATTGTACCATAAACGTTTTCATAAGACAAATGAATTTGTATATTTTCCAAATTATTTGTTTTTATTTACATTCTTTTCATAATAATTGGAACAATTTTCTCATTTTGTCCCATTGCAAAATTGCAGCGTTCACCTCGCTTCTTATTTTTTGAAAAAAACTGCGGTTTTATTCCACACATACTGCTGTTTTTTCTTTCCAACCGGAAAGCTGATAGCTTACCTCATAGTGTCCCGGCTCCAGCAGGTATCTGCCGTTTTCTTCTGATCCGAGCACTTCTGCAACCGCTTCTTTTTCACTTTTGGCAACCATTGGAAGTATGGCCTCTGCGGTACAGTCGAACGGAACATCCATGGTGATGGTCACGTGCTCTTTGTCGGAAAGCTCCCAGCGAATGCCGTACGTTCCCGATGCAGAATCATATTTTGCCTCTGCATACCGCAGATGCCAGTTCAGCGTCGGTGCAAACTGTACAGTTTTGACACCCGGATGGGAATCCATCGTGTTAATGCCGGCGACGTGGCGGAACATCCATTCCTGGATGGAGCCGTAAGCATAATGGTTCATACTGTTCATGCTGATGCCGGAAATCGTGCCGTCTGCAAGAAGGGAATTCCATCGCTCCCAGACAGTAGTTGCACCAAGCTTAACCTCATAAAGCCATCCCGGAAATTCCTCGTTCAGCAGCAGTTCGTAGGCAAGATCATTCATGCCGTTGTCGGTGAGCACATTGTTCAGCAATGGTGTTCCGACAAATCCCGTCTTCAGTTTGTGGTTACTCTGCTCAAACAGCTTCAGAAGCTGCCGTTTTGTCAGCTCTTCGTTCTTTGACAGATGGTATTTCAGCGTCAGCAGCAGCGCCGTCTGTGTTTTGATGCAGCAGCGGCCTGTTGCGCTGTAATATTCTTCCTGTACCACGGCAAACTGCTCCTCGGACAGCTTCTGATACTTCTCCTGCTCCTCGCGGTATCCCAGCACACCGGCCGCTTTTGCCACGATTCCTGCGCTGATCGCATAATACAGGTTTGCAATAAACTCCTCGTCCGTTGCACCCATGACCTGCTCCGCTCCCTGTACCGGATTGTCCAGTGCCAGCCAGTCGCCGAAGTGGAAAATATACCGCCAGCCGTGGTTATCCCCATCCACTTTCGTGATGTAATCCACCCACGATTTCATGCTCACAAACTGATCTTCCAGAATGCTCTTATCCCCGTAAAACAGATACAGATTCCACGGAATGATGCACGCCGCATCGCCCCAGACACATGCCGCGTCTTCCACGCCGCACGACGGCACCACATGCGGAACCTTTCCACCAAGCACGCTCTGCTCTTTTGCCATGTCGTACAGGTATTTTGCATAGAATGCATACGTATCTTCGAGATACATTGCCGTCGGCGAGAACACCTGTGCATCACCCGTCCATCCCATGCGCTCATCACGCTGCGGGCAGTCGGTCGGAACATCCACAAAATTGCACTTTAAGCCCCAGCGCACATTGCTGATGAGCTGATTGACCAAATCACTTCCTGTTTTCATCCAGCCTGTCGCTGTGATGTTGCTGTAATAAGAAAGACCCGTGAAATCCTCTTTTTTCAGATCCGGAATGCCTTCGATCTTCACGTAACGGTAGCCGTAGAACGTAAAATGCGGCACAAGATCCATTTCGGTTCCATCGGAAATATAGATGTATTCGGATTTTGCACTCCGCAGATTGTCATTGTAGAAATTACCGCGCTGCAAAATCTCACCTGTCTGAACATGAACTTTGGTTCCTGCCGGCACGTTGACATGCAGCTTGAAAATTCCCGTAAACTCCTGCCCCATATCGAAGACCAGCTCGCCGGCCGGAGTATGAAGCAGTTCTTTAGGTTCAAACGTCTCATGAATCATCACCGGAAGGCTCATGCGTTCCGTCAGTTCTCCTTTTGGTGCCTCACAAAAAACCGCCTTCTCCAATGGCAGTTCCGACAGCGTGTCGTCCCGGTGCTCACCGTCGTAAAGATTCGAGAATGCAATTTTACTGCGCCGCACCTGCCACGATTCATCCGTGTCAATCACCTCTTCCGAACCGTCCGCATACGTCAGATGCAGCTCCGCAATCAGCTTCCACTCATTGCCGTAAAATCCCTTGTC